>Ga0255057_10000576_pt1 | contig 20850 bp, 20 predicted proteins | sample Cases_109_6_MG_FD_189022 | JGI IMG/M metagenome (GOLD analysis project Ga0255057, IMG submission 189022) | Seawater microbial communities from Amundsen Gulf, Northwest Territories, Canada - Cases_109_6 | ecosystem: Environmental > Aquatic > Marine > Gulf | place: Canada: Northwest Territories... | reverse complement strand
CCGACGCCCGCAACGATTCCGTCAGCCAATAAGCTCGACAGCGCCCCATCGCCCAGTTGGGCTCTGATGATTGAGCCAAGAACCGCCGCGGAACCATCGATCAGGTCCATGAGCGGCGTTGCCCAGGCGAACACGGCCTGAAAAACGATCGCCATGACGACGAACAGGCCTATCGTGCCCGGAATCGGCCGATTCAGAAAATCGGTAATGCGCGTACGCCAGGAATAGAACACGGGTACCTGCTCCTGGACGTCGGCGAGTACATCCCGCACCCAGCGATAACGCACTCGCGCTTCCTGCGCGAGCGGCGGTTCGAGACCGAACAGTGCATCCCGATGGCGCTGCACCGCGGCCATAGCGTCGTCGCCAAGCTGTTGCTGCAGCACTGTGTTCGAATCATTGGGACCATCGATCAGCAAGCGCTCGACTTCGGCGTGTCGAAGGTTTTTTCCGGACTTGAGAATGAGATCACTCGACACATTCGACAACGCCGGCCAGGCCTTTTCCGGTATTGGCGGAGCGTTCTTGCTGAGCCTGCCTAGCCCGTCGCGCAACGCTTCAATGCCGCGGCCGGTCGTGGCGACGACCGGAAACACGGGCGTACCGCCCAGACGTTCGGACAGTTGATCGATATCGATGCGGATTCCGTCGACGTCCGCCGCATCGAGCATCGTCAGCGCAACGGCGACCGGCAGACCGAGTTCGAGCAGTTGTTGCACGAGGTACAAGCCCTGATAGAGATTGCTCGAGTCAACGACCGCCAATATGCCGTCCGGCGGCCGCGCTCCCTCCATGCGGCCAAGGATGACGTCGATGGCGATTTTCTCTTCGAAGGAATGCGCACTCAGCGCATGGGTTCCGGGCAAGTCGACCAGTTCGATCGAACGGTCATTGACCTGGACGGTGCCAACGTGGCGTTCGACCGTGACGCCGGGGTAATTGCCGATACGCTGGCGCAGCCCCGTCAGGCGGTTGAAAACCGTACTTTTGCCACTGTTCGGATTACCGACCACCGCAATACTGGCATCGGATTGCCGGCTGACGGAGATCTGCTTGACTGGGATTCTGGTTTCTTTGGAGCTAGCCACCGGTCGCGACTGGACAGACCCGGAAATGGCGCGCCTGCTCCAGGCGCAGCGAGATGCCACGACCAAACAAGCGGAACTCCAGCGGGTCACCCCCCAGCGCCGAGCTCGCGAGTTCGACCACGGCGCCCTCGACGAGCCCCAATGTCATGAGGCGTTGCACCTGTGGATCGGCCGTATCAACCGCTTCGATCGTGACCTTTTGGCCCTTTTTCATCGCGGCGAGCGTATGGCTATGCATTATGTAATGTCCGGTTTTTCCTGAGACTTCGCTCTCGTAGCCGAAATGATAATGATTCGCATTCATAGACGCAATAGCGGTTCGTACCGATGTTGGCAGGCCCGTCACAAATAAGCGTTCAGCTTACATTCATTGCATATCCGTTAGCGTTGCCGGGCAATCAAAAAAAACCGAGGACCGTGACATGAAAAGCAATCTCCCCAAGCTCCCGGCAGCAATCGTCATTACGGCCGCAATGATCATTGCCGGTAATGCGGTCGCGAACAGCCCTACTATCCGGCTCTTCCCCACGACGGTCGTTGAAGATCTGCGACAAACAGGCAACGTGGCGAGAGACATGGAGACCGGTTTGCAGGAAGTCATCGGGCGCCTCGACCAGCAGCAACAGCTATACCAGGAGAGTAAATGTGACGGCGCCGAAGATGATTCCGGTTGCCAGCGCCTTGCCCGTCAAATCGGCGCGACCTATCTCGACATGCTCACGATCATGGAAGACCGACTGCCCGACATGGAACACACCGTCAACAACACGCGCATCAGCCTTGAAAAAGGGCTGCGCAATGAACTCGGCAAGAAAATGACGCCGTGGACTTTGCAGGAAACACTCATCGGCGCCGGCGAGACCGCACCGGCAGCGGGCGCCGCCCCGAGATTGAGAGGCCGCTCGGGCATGCGCTTGTCCGAACGCTTCAGCCAGTATTATCAACTGGTCGCAACGTCCGGCAGCCAAAGCGACCAGTCGCTTGCGGTATTGGCGTCGGACATTTATCTCGATATGGATGAGACGAGCTTGCTGATACAACGCACGCGGCAGGAGATCGCGCGCGCGACGCTGATGGAGCAACTCAACCAATCCTTCGGAATTATCACGCCCGAGATGATGGAAGTCGTCGGCGGCGTCAAAGCCATATTATTTGGTGATGAAGAAAGTCGCGCCATCGTTTCGGCGCCCCCGCCCGGCAGTATCGAACAGGCTTATCGCAGTCCACTGGAACAATAACGGACCAACAATTCGCGCAGCTACACCCACTTTGAGGAGCAGGCAAGATGTCGATCCGAACAACGAAAACCACCATCGCCGCGCTCGGCGTTCTTGCAGCTACATTGCTGCTCGCGTCCTGCGCTTCCAATCAACCCTCCTGCACGTCGCCGCAGACGCGCAATCTCGACAACGCGATAGACGTCGTACAAAGTAACCTCATGAGCGGCTGCCAGTCGCGCTTTGACAGTTACTACGACGATCTGTTGACGATCGCCGAAGGCGATCCGAAGCCGGAGAACAAACGAGCATTCAGCGAATTTCTTGTTTGGTCAACCGACTCCGGACTGCTCAGCCAGCGTCAGGCCGAGGTCAAATACAATCGCTACTTCAACGTGAAGTTCATGTCGATGAAGGGCGACTACAACAACTGCTCACACACATGTCCTAACAAACAAAAAGTCCTGTACAACATGGAACGGGAGCTATCGGACAAGGAGCGCGGCTTGCTGCGCGTCAGCCTCGACAACGACGGCTACTACCGCGCCGACAAGCTGTTTCAGGAAGTGGAACTCGTCCTGGAAGCGACCTGCATGGCCTGCACCGCCAGTCGCTAGTCGAATCGGGTACTGATCATGATTCAGCGACGGGATTTCTTGCATGGCATGGTCGCCGGCCTAAGCGGCACATTGGTCGGCGGAACAGCGCTGGTCTATGCGCTCGCCCGCGCCGATCTTGTTGAACTCGCAGACACCAGCCTGTCTAGTCCCGGCTCGTGGCTCGAATGGGCCTATACCAATCTCGGTTCCTCGATTCCTGTTTTCGCGGTCCTCTTAATCGCCTTTTTCGTCACGCTTGGACGACTGCGCAGGTATCTGAACGAAGACCGGGCGGTGAACCATATCGTACAGCTCGACCACCTCACCGAAATCTGGACCACCTTGTTTTTCGGCACGGGCGTCATATGGACGGCTATTGGAATGCGCAGCGCATTGATTTTCGCGCTCGGCGATCGCGAAACTGCGTTGAGCGAAGGCGCTTTCGCGATGCTCGAACGGATGATTGACGGCGGAATATTGCTCGCCTTGTCGACCACTATTTTCGGCGGCGTTGGCGGCTATCTGATGCGCGTTTACAAAACCGTTTCACTCGGCGCCGACTTACAACATCGTTACGACCTTGCGGCGCGCGCCGACACCTCGGAGATGCGCGAGAGCCTGCACCGCATCGAGAAGAATCTGCGCGGCGATCACGGTGCCGATACCGTTAATGAGGAACCGGAATGAGCGGTTCCCCACTTGCCTACCCATTGACGCGCGGAATCGAAGGCGATGCGGGCGGCGCCGCCGATTTGCAAACTGACATCATGCGATTCATGGCGATACTGTCGCTTTGTCTCGTTGCCATCTTCGCGCTGGTCCAGAGCGTTCCCAACGAAGCGCAGACGTCCAGCGATGTGCCTGGCATCGCAAGCCCGCCGCCCATTGAGGAACTCGCGGCGAAAGATGAGATTCCATCGATCCGCGAAGCAAGCCCCGTGCCGGTCGAGCCACAAGCCGTGAAGAGCGTCGCCCTGACGCGCCCGGAGTGGGTGTCGACGCATCAGGCCCCGGTAAAATCAACACCACCGGTAGCCCCCGCTTCGGCCGAACCGGAAGACAAGGTATTTACGCTTCGATTTGAATCCGACCTTGCGTTGACACGGCTGGTCTCGAATGGCCAGGTTGCTTTCTACGCAATCGATGCGGGTCGAGCCCAACGCATGACCGTCAGCGACAGTCGAATCAGTTTCTGGGACGCCTCGACGCCGAATACCTTTCATCAGATGGAGGCGGCAACTGTGCCGCAAGCTGTCGTTGATGCGTTGGTCCGAAGCGGTGCTGATGCCGCCGGCGTCGAGTGGGGTGTCACGCTGCCAGGCAAACTGAGTCGACAGTTGAATTCGCTCATGCAACAGCATCAGGGTGGTGCGCTCGTCATTCGTGCCGACGGCGATCTGAATCTGGAACAAAGCTGATGGCCGGTCGACTCATTACCGCGATGCTGTTGCTTGCCGCTTCTGCGAACATCGCAGCAGCCGCGAAGGAACGTGATCTCGAGCGATGGCTGGATCGCGAAGCCGTGCCATTCGTCAAGACCGCTCTTCTCGAACATCCTCGATTCAAGGGTGAAACTGTCATGTTCGTCGTACTCGATAATAATGCAATAGCAACGACGAGCAACGAGCTTGCCTTGTCACTCAGGGATCGCCTGCTGGATGCCGCGGTCGACACGCCCGGCGTTACAATCGCATGGCGACAGGGGCGCTCGAATGCGCACCATAGCACCGAGGCTATCGATTGCACACGCGATGATGTTGACTACTACATCGGCATCGAGTTGTCGCAGGAACTGGATGACCGCTACAGTCTTAGTCTGCGAGCGCTGGATCTGCAGGAGCGCAACTGGATCAGTGGCTTCGGCCAGAGCTGGCGAGGCCACCTGAGCATGACGCAGCGACGCGCACTGCGACAAGACAAAGTCGACGAATCCTTTCTCGGCGCCAGAGACGTACCCTTTACAGCCGACCAAAATGACCTGTTGGCCCGGTACCTGGCACATGAATTGTCATGCGCGCTGCTGCGCGAGACCAGCGGCGACTACATCATTCCCGCGGACCTGTCCGCCGAGTCAGTTGATGGTGTCGACAACACGATAGAACTCGTCAGCAATAACATTGCCGCGAATGACGCGATTGAATTGACGTCCGATGCCCAAACAGCCAATGCGGAAATAACGGGGAAAGCGCATCAGATCGACGACCAGCTGTTTCAATACTGGCTCACCGTCACACCCAAGGGCAAAGACAGCGAGCTTTCGTCACTGAGCGTTAGCGCATACTTGCTCAAGCCAGACGCTCGTTTCGCTGACGCCGCGCCTTCGCGAAGCGGGCAATCCGGCGACCGCCATGAGTATGTCGTTCCCATAAGAACCACGGTAGCGATGCCGAACAAGCAACGCGGCGTTTTGATCGGCCAAAATTCATTCTCGGACGACGCTGTTGTGTTCTATATTCAGAACCAGCCGCACTTCGGGCTCGTCCGACTCGACAGCGGCGTCTGCCGCGACCGAACGATGGCGATGGTCGTTCGAGCCGGTGATCCGATTAAATTTCCGGTTGCCTACGCACACACGTCGAATAGCGAGACGATCGACACGGACGAATGGTACGTCACGCCGCTGCGTGACACCTATTACGCCATCGCGATTTCTGACGAAAAAGCGGCAAGACGCATTGCCAACCATCTTGATCAACTGCCAATTCGTTGCGGCGCCGCGACCCGTCGTGGCCTTCGCGGTCAGGCATTGCACGAGTGGCTGGACGAGTTTGCTGCACTCGCGGTCGCGTCCGCACGACATATCGACTGGCGTGCAATTGAAATAAAAGACCTTCTTTGAGGACAAGACGATGATTCGACTTTTGGGTGCAATTACCGGTTCCGCTCTGGCGCTGGCAGCGCTGCTGGTGCTGGTCGGCGTGCCGCAATTCAAAGTCGAGCCGAAAGAGATCGAACGCGCGGTCCTTACATTGCCATTTCGGGCCGAATCTGTGATTGAGGAAGCTCCGATTGACGAAGTCGACACTGAAGCCGTTGCGATTGCCGCGCAGGAGCCAGATATCGAGCCAGAGAGTGAAGCGCTGGTCGATACCGCGATAGCCGATGAGGCGATAGCCAATGAGGCGATTGAAATGCTCGCCGAGGCCCTGCAGCCGGATAGCCAGCAGTGGTACGCATTCTGGAGCCCGTTTCGCAGTGAAATAGCGGCGTCAGGATTTGTAACACAGCTACAACGAGTAACCGGACTCGACTATCGCGTCGTGAAAATCAAACCAGGCGTTTACGAGGTAGCGTTCGCCTACGCCGAAGACGAGGATATTCCTGTTAATCTTTCACAAATCTCGGCAGCGACGGGCCTTGATATGCCGGGGACTTAGGATGTCGGAGCGCTTGCAAAAAATAAGCATCGTCCTCGCCGGTGCGTTGCTGACGGCATTCGCGATGACAGCCGACGCCACTATCGAGCCAGACATCGATCTCGCATGGCGTGGCTTCATGAATACCGACGTGACGGCCGAACCGGCGTTTCGTTTTCCGCATTCAGACTGCTTCAGCGTTGCGGCGATTGAGCACGACTTGCCGGAAACCCTGCTGCTGGCGGTCGCTCGCGGCGAAAGCGATTTCGAAGCGGCCGCGCGCTCGCGCGCCAATGCGCATGGCGTTATGCAAATACTCTGGCCGGGCACGGCAAAGCATCTGGGCATTCACCGCCTCAGTGAACTCTACGATCCCTGCACCAACATTGATGCGGGCGCGCGCTACCTCAAGGAGATGCTCGCACTCTACAACGGCAGCGTTCATCTTGCGCTCGCCGCTTACAATTACGGGCCGACCCGCATTGCGCAGGACGGCAGCGATATTCCCGCCGGCGCGACCTGGTATTCAGGCTATATCTACCGTCACCTGAATTACGTCCTGGGCAACGGCCAGGTTTCACGCCCATCAGACAGCTCGTTGTACTCCGAGATTGGTCAATCAACCTTGCTCACGTTTGGCGAACCCTACAGAGCCTCGGCGTTTATCGAGCGCCTGGAGGCCAGCTCACCCGAACTAAGCCTCGACTGGTTTCGCCGCGGCACGGGCGAGTTCGAGGTCGTGATGACCTATGCCGACAAGGAAGGCTTCGACCGCAGCGCGCGGATGCTGGAGCACGCGGGCTTCCGGCTGGCTCCGTAGTATTCCGTTGTTGGAGCCCGCCGTTCCGATAGACGCTGTGATGTAGTCACCGGGAAGGGGATTGTTCGCGAGACCGGGCGATCATCGAATTCGCCCGCGTGGCGGGCTCCTACGTGCAAATGGGCTTGCCGAATTCCTTGGGCAATACCGCTTCAATGCGTTCCATCACATCCAGTCGATGTACGAAATCGTGAATATAGTCGAGCTGGTCGGTCTCGATGATCAGGACCTCACTCATGTCATATCGGGCTATCCAGTCCTCGTAGAGCCGCTCGAGTCGTTTCAGGTACGCGAGTGGCACGTCCTGCTCCATCTTGCGCCCGCGCAGCCGAATCCGCTGGCGTAGTGGCCGTATTGAACAGCGCAGGTAAATCATCAGGTCCGGTGGCCGGATGGCATCAAGAATGGCGTGATAAAACCCCTGGTAGGTTTCCCAGTCCCGCTTGCTGATCTTGCGCATCTGGTGCAATGCCGTCGCGAAGATTTCGGCGTCTTCAAAAATCGTACGGTCAAGCGCAACGACGCCAGGCTGGCGGTCCAGTTCCTGATGCAAGCGAAACTTGTTACTTAGAAAATACAGCTGCGACTGCAGCGCCCAGCGCTTCATATCCTTGTAGAAATCCGCGAGATAGGGATTCTCGTCATTGGGCTCATAAAAAGGCATCACGCCATAGGTGCGCGCCAGAAAATCGACCAGTGTCGATTTGCCCGAACCCATGTTGCCGGCAATTGCGATAGAGCGTTTCACAGCGCGCAAAGATACCGTATCCTCGATTCCTGCGCAGCCGGGGCATCACATTGGACAATCCGCCAGTACTCATCAGCGAAGACGATATCCAGGCGCGAGTCGCCGAGCTTGCCGAACAAGTCTCGTCTGACTATGGCGACAAGGGTGACATCGTATTGATCGGTGTGCTCAAGGGATCGTTTATTTTTCTTGCCGATTTGTCACGCCGACTCAGCATTCCGCGCACGATCGAATTCATCGCAGTCTCCAGTTACGGCAACACGAGTACTTCGACAGGCGCTGTTCGGCTGGTCATGGACGTTCGCGGCAATATTGAAAATCGGCACGTGCTGATTATCGAAGACATCGTCGACACGGGCCACACGCTCAAGTATCTCATCGGCGTCCTCGAGGCGCATCGGCCTGCGTCAATCAGGACCTGCGCACTGCTGCATAAGTCGGATGCCGCGGAAGTCGACGTCAACATCGACTATGTCGGATTCGAAATCGGCGACGAGTGGGTCGTGGGTTACGGCCTTGACTTCGCAGAGCGGGATCGAAGCCTGCCTTATATTGGAACGGTTACGCCTGACGATTGATATCCGAGCAGTCGTCAACTTCGAGCTCAATCGTGCAATGACCGATGCCGTAGTCCTGCCGCAGCAGACCTTTGATGTCGCGAATGATCTCGGTCGGATTTGGCGGCTCTGTCAGCAGACAGACATGCATCGTCAACATAAGATCCTGCGGCGTCAGCCCCCAGACATGGACATGATGAATACTCCCGACGCCCGGAACCGCCGCGACGATCCTGCCTTGCATGTCGTCGACATTCAGCCAATCGGGCGCGCCCTCGAGCAACACGTGCGCGCTGCGTTTGACGAGGACCCAGGCGCTCTTGAGGATCAGCATTGCCACGGCGACCGAAAGAATCGGATCAATCGCGGTCCAGCCCGTAAATATGATGACGGTTGCGGCGACAATCGCCGCGACAGAACCGAGCAGGTCGCCGGCTACGTGCAACGCCGCCCCGCTAATATTCAGGTTGTCCTTGTCACCGCCGTGAAGAATTGCGAAAGATGCGATGTTTACGACGAGGCCTGCAGCCGCCACGAGCAGCATCGTTTCACCCATTATCGCTTGCGGTGACAGGACGCGCTGCACGGCTTCGAACAGAATCCAGCCAACGATGAGCAACAGGCTCAGGCCGTTAACGAACGCGGCAAGAATCTGAAACCGCTGATAGCCAAACGTGAGTTTGCCGTCGCCCGGTCGTTTGCTTACATGAAAGGCAACGGCGGCAAGCGACAGAGCCATCGTATCGGTCAGCATATGACCGGCATCGGCGAGCAATGCGAGCGAACCAGAAATAATTCCGCCAACGATCTCGACGATCATGAACGCGCCGGTGAGTATCAGCGCGATGACTACGCGCCGCATATTGCCGTCGTGTTTGCTTTTGTCGTAACCCATACCGACAATTTAGTCCTGATGCGATTCCTGACTGAGCCTGTAAATCATGATCGCGGCTCGCTTTATCGCCAAAGCCATCGTGTCGAGTTCCAGGCTCTCGTTCGGCGTGTGCCCGCCCTCGCCAAGCGCCCCCATACCAGCGAGCGCATCTGTGTACGGCGCAACGAAGGATATGTCTGCGGCACCGCGCTTTGACGGATCCAGTGACGGCATTTCGCCGCGGCCAAGATCCTGATTGACGTCGGACAGCAGCAACTGCAGTCGCTGGTTGCCTGCCGTCGGAGACATCGACGGATAGCCGTCCTTGAATTTGATGGTTGCAGATGTGTGCGGCAGATTATCGGCCACAACCGCGCGCATTGCTTCCCGGGCGCGTTCTAGCTGTTCGTCGGAAATCGTGCGAATTCCGCCGTGAACGATCAGCTGCCGCGGAATGATATTGGTCTTCCCAAACGTCGTTCCGCGATTTTGGCTCTGATCGTAGACAACATCGGTTCCTCCCTGAATATTTCCAGCATTGAACGTCAGGTGTTCCTCGCCCCGAACCTGTTCGTAGAATCCAATGAGAATGCGCGCGGCTTCGAATATCGCGCCTGCGCCCGCCTCTTCACTAAAAATGCCCGATGAATGCGCTTGTCGACCGGCGACTGTCAGCACCCAGCTCGACGAACTGCGCCGCGCAATCGTTGCCCAATCGACACCCTCGTCCGTAATAGCCGACTCGAATCCCAACGCTATGTCAGCCCACTTGCCTGCCTCAATGAGATCTTTGCGAGAAACTGACAAAGGTGAGCCGGATTTCTCTTCGTCGCCCGTGTAGGCCACAACGACCGAGAAATCATTTAGCGCGCCGACTTCCTTCAGGGCTTTCAACGCATAAACAATAACGACGTTGCCCGATTTCATGTCCTCAATTCCCGGGCCGCGAGCAAGATTTCCGTCACGAACGAAGGCCTGAAACTCGTCATCAGCCTCGAACACCGTGTCGAGGTGGCCGATCAATAATAACTTCGGTCCGACCCCGTTTTCCAGGCGGCCGAAGAGGTGGCCGGCCCGATTCACCTCTTCGGGCAATTCGATCCACTCCGTATCGAGACCCACTGAATCCAGCTCGCGACGCATGACGCCGCCCACCTTGCGAACGCCTTCGTGATTCATTGTGCCGCTGCCGATGTTGACCGTTTCCTCGAGCAAGCTGATGGCATCCGGTAGGTTCGCGTCAATCCAGTCGCTCATGCGTTGTTCTGTGTCGTCAAGCTCGTCAGCCAACACGTTCACTGACATGAACAGAGTCGCGGCCACAAGCGTTGTAGATAGTAGTGATCGTGTTTTCATGCGTGATCCTCGTCGAAGTGGCGTGGCACGCGAATGTGCTCGACCATACGTTGAATTCTCTCGGGCGGCGGAGCGCTAAGGTAACTCACGCTTATCGCAACAATGAAGTTCAGCGTCATTCCGATGACACCGATACCCTCCGGTGATATTCCGAATAGCCAATTCTCGGCGACATTTTCGCCCCATGGCGAGCCGGCCCACTTGAGGAAAAGTCCCTTGAAGAACTCGATGTACCCGTAGGTAAACAGGAGTCCCGTCAGCATGCCGGCAATGGCGCCCTGTTTGTTGATGCGCTTGAAAAAGATGCCCATCAATATGACCGGGAACAGCGATGCCGCCGCAAGACCGAACGCGAATGCCACAACCTGAGCCACCCAGCCCGGCGGATCGAATCCCAGATACCCGGCGACGAGAATGGCGAATGCCGCTGCGATTCTGCCTGCCATCAATTCGTTTTTGTCCGAAATTTGCGGCACGAAGATGCCCTTGATCAGGTCGTGCGACACGGCCGCCGAAATGACCAACAACAATCCCGCCGCCGTGGACAGCGCCGCGGCGATTCCGCCTGCCGCGACCAACGCGATCACCCAATTGGGCAGACCCGCTATCTCGGGATTCGCGAGCACCATGATGTCGCGATCCACTGTGAGCTCGTTACCCTCCCAGCCATATTCCCCGGCCCTTGCAGCGAACACCGGGTTGTTATCGTTGTAATACTGAATCCGGCCGTCACCGTTCTTGTCCTCGAAGGCCACGAGGCCGGTCTGTTGCCAGGTTTCAAACCACTCGGGACGCTCCTCGTAGGCAAGATTGCCATCGACCGCTCCCACCTCGCCCGGCTGCATCGTATTGATCAGGTTGTAGCGCGCCATCGAACCAACAGCCGGCGCCGTCGTATAAAGAATGGCGATGAACAGCAGCGCGTAGCCCGCTGACTTTCTCGCGTCCCGAACCTTCGGCACCGTAAAAAAACGCACGATGACGTGCGGCAAGCCCGCCGTTCCCACCATAAGCGCCAACGTAATACAGAAAATATCGATTTGGCTTTTCGTCCCGGAGGTGTACTGGTTGAAGCCCAATGAGGTCACGATGTCGTCCAGCTTGTCGAGCAAAGCCGTGCCGCTACCGACGACTTCGCTGCCGAATGCGAGTTGCGGTATCGGGTTGCCCGTAATCTGAATGGCGATGAAGATCGCTGGCACCGTGTAGGCGAAAATCAAGACACAATATTGTGCGACTTGTGTGTATGTGATGCCCTTCATGCCGCCGAGGACCGCGTAGATGAATACGATGCCCATGCCGATAACGAGTCCGACCGTAACGTCGACTTCGAGGAAACGCGAAAAGACGATTCCAACGCCACGCATCTGACCGGCCACATAGGTGAAGGAAATGAAAATCAGGCAGATAACAGCAACGATGCGCGCCGTTTTGGAGTAATAACGCTCGCCGATGAATTCCGGAACCGTGAACTTTCCGAACTTGCGGAGATAAGGGGCCAACAGCAGCGCAAGCAAAACGTAGCCACCGGTCCAGCCCATCAGGTAAACGGACCCGTCGTAGCCCAGAAAAGCAATGAGGCCCGCCATCGAAATAAAGGACGCCGCACTCATCCAGTCCGCTGCCGTCGCCATGCCGTTGGCAACGGGCGAAACGCCTCGGCCGGCAATATAGAAGTCACCCGTGCTGTGAGCGCGCGACCAGAAGGCGATGCCAATGTAGAGCGCGAAGCTCAAACCGACAACGATATACGTGAGCCACTGCAGACTCATCGCCTAATCCTCATGAACATCAAATTGGCGATCGATGCGATTCATGCGCCAAGCATAGAAAAAGATTAGCGCGACAAAAATGTATATCGAACCCTGCTGAGCAAACCAGAATCCGAGTTGGAATCCGCCGATCCGAATCGTATTCAGTTGTTCGACGAACAGAATTCCGAAACCGTAGGAGCAGGTAAACCAGATAACGAGGCAAATCGCCACGAGGCGAAGATTGGCTCGCCAGTAAGCCATGCGATTGTCGCGAGTCATTATTTCCCCGTAGTCGATTCTTGTTGTAGGCCGCCAATGTAGCAAAGCATAATCAAAGAAGCAGCCGCGAGGAGATAATCATTGATCAGTGACGTTGAACATCCGAAGAAGTTCGTCGAGGTGCATGGTCGCCAAATGGCATATGTAGAGATGGGTTCGGGAAATCCGATCATCTTTCAGCACGGTAATCCGACCTCGTCCTACCTTTGGCGCAACATCATGCCGAGTCTTGCGGGCCTGGGTCGGTGCATCGCCGTGGACCTCATTGGCATGGGCGATTCGGACAAGCTCGACAATCCGGGTGCAGAGAGTTATCGCTACGTCGAACACCGCGACTACTTGTTTGCGGCCTGGGAGCAACTTGGGGTCAACGATTATGTCACCCTGGTAATCCACGATTGGGGCTCGGCGCTCGGCTTCGACTGGGCTCTACAGAACGAAGACAAAGTCCGCGGCATTGCCTATATGGAAGCCGTCGTTTGCCCGATGACGTGGGCAGATTGGCCCGACGACGCACGCCAGATATTTCAGGGTCTTCGTTCGGAGGCAGGCGAGTCGATGGTTCTCGACAAGAATCTGTTTGTTGAGCGCATATTGCCCGGCTCGGTGCTGCGGACCATGAGCGATAAGGAAATGGCAATCTACCGCCGCCCATTCGAAAACCCGGGCGAAGACCGCCGCCCTACCCTGACGTGGCCGCGACAGATTCCGCTGGAAGGGGAGCCTGAAGACGTCGTCGCGATTGTCGCCGACTATGCGGACTGGCTGCAGCAAAGCGACATTCCGAAATTGTTTATCGATGCGGAACCGGGCGCCATTCTGACGGGCCCGCAACGCGAATTTTGTCGAGGCTTTCCTAACCAGACCGAGGTGACGGTGCCCGGGATTCACTTTTTACAGGAAGACTCGCCAGGCGAAATCGCGGCAGCATTGAATGAGTGGCTGGACAAATTGTAGGCAAAAAGAAAGGCGGTTTCTTTCGAAACCGCCTTCGCTACCTACGTATGTTACGCGGTACCTGGCCCCCTGAGTCCCCCGCCATCTGTACCTGAAGGTATCTTGCCTGCCGGCATCAGCGCTTCTTTACGAAATTGTTGCTCAAAGGCGACGTCTCGACGGGCCTGACGTTCTCAAAAATACCGCCTAATGTCAATATTTTAGACCCTTTCTACACGTATCGGGCCGCCGTCATCAGGAAAAGTTGCAAAAAAGATACAGGAGCGAGCGGGCAGCCTGCGCGGATATGTCTGCAACCAGCCTGCCTGTAACCGTGACCAGCAATTCGCGTGTCTCCGCAGTCACTTCATTGCTGCCATCGGGCGGAACGGTTGCGTAGCAATCGAATTCATCATCTTCGTCGACAGTTCCGTCCGCATCATCGTCCTCTGCATTCGGTTCGGACGAATTCAGGCATTGCGAATTCGCCAGGTCGAACGTGAGCTGGGTAATTTCAATCAGGTCTGGATCCGTTACATCTTGCCAGATACCGTTGTTGCAACTGTCGCAGGTTCCACCGATACAACTGATTCCATCGACAACGCCGGTCTGACGCATCTGCACAACCGAACCGTTCAGGCGGAAGCCGAATAGATCGGTGGTTTCGATAGTGCCTGCAATATTGCCCGGCAGAAAGGTAGCGTCATAGGCATACACAATGCATGACCCCTGGCCCGTCGCAGGCTGAACGACATCGTTTACCATATCGTCGCGGACGACCAGCGTTGTCGCGCCGGATTGGTTGAACGGATTCTGGTCGGTGGCGTTCGTTAGGATGCTGCCCCAGAAACCCGCGCGGCGAATGTCGTTGCCGATCACATGCAGCAATGTACTGATTTCCTGATTCAACTTGCTGGCCTTGAGTGTGTCACCGCTGCTGCGGACGGAAGACGCGTACATCGCGATCGCGCCGTCAACCACGATCACGCCCACAAACATGCCGATCAATAATTCAAGCAAGGTCACACCGTGCTGGCTATTTCGCGCGCCGATCAATCGCATGCCCGGTAACCTGCCACATATTTGCCAGGATCTGCGTTCGGCGAACACATGCTGACTTGCCCCAAGGGCCGCACGACAACTGCCATCAAATAACCCGTGTCGCCCGTTGATGTAATTCCAATAGTCGCACCGCTCGCCGTACCCCGCTGCGAAAAGAAAGTTATCTGGTTTGATGTGGCAGCGAGGACTACGTCTTCATGTTCGGCCGCCGTAAAGCGATGAGTAATCGGGTTGTTGTTTGCCGCGTCAGGCAAGGTGCAGGCCGGAACGTTGTCTGACGGGTCGCAGGCCGCATTGTTGCTTGTGCCGATCGCCCAATCCGTGCCTGGAACGATATTCAGAAAAACCGTCTGCGATCAGGCAATCGACTCTGAACAAGCCAGTTGAATTTAACCGTATATTTCCTCTGCGGCAGCGATCGTCCGCCGTTTCTCGCCGGCAACTTTCATTGACGGCACACCCACGGACAGGAGGATTGTGAGCACGGCGAGCATGATCATCATTCAGCTACCAACAGTTGTTGCCACCGCCCGAGTTTCCCTTGAGACCCGTGTGCGTCAGAGTCAGGCTGCCACACGAGGTGTCTTTGGCGGCCTGATTGAGCTGCGGCAACGCGTTCACTGTGTAAGTTACCGCAGAGCTGTTCGACAAGCTGATGTTGTAGACGCGGTCGGCATCGCCAGCGGCACAGATTGTGCCGTCGTCGGTGATCATGAATGTGGCGGCGGGATATCCCAGTTCCGTGAATGTGGTTGCGTATCGTTTATTGCTCATGAAAAACTGCTGCTGCCGGTCGGCAACCTGCAGCAGCATGGATTTGCCCGCGGTCCGCTTGGCGCGAACGACGAACTGGGTGTATGACGGGTATGCATACCCAACGATGATGGCCAGAATAACCACGACTATCATCAACTCCATCATCGTTACACCCGTCTGACGGGCCCGGCTTACTGCCTGCTTCGTTTTGCTGCCGCTCTTCACCGTTTTTCTCCCTGCACAGTTCACTTTAAGGCCCGGATCACATTCAGGCGCGGCGCGCGCCTAGGGGTCCGCTTCCTCATCGAGGTACCAAAAGGTCCTCCAGCGCGTCGTGACATCGACTGTGTCGATCGTAAGGTCGGGCCGCAGGATCTTGTTGGGCGGCATCGACACCACCTCGGACGGAATGCCCGGCGAATTCAAATCCATGTACCGGTCCGAGCTCGCGGTCGGCTGGTCGGGGTTCAACGGGTCGTCGTTGGTGGTGTTGTAATTGATAACCGCTGTCGCGTCCTGTAATGCCACAGTATAGAGGCGCCCGCCGCCCTCGCTGGGGGAACAGGCCGTGGCGCCTAGGCCTACGTTCGGCAAATACGTCGTGAAAAACACCTGGCCATCGATCGTTAGTGCAGTGGACAGAACCTTTTCGCCAGTTTCAATCATTTGCAGATTCCAACCATTCGTCAGATCGACAGAACAGTCGATACCCTCCTGCAGACAGTTGTCGGTCACATCGCCCAGGTCCTGGGTCTCGAAGGCCGTATCGACGCCTGTGCCCGGGATTACCTGGCGGTCCTTGATCATAAAGAAGAAATCCTCTTTCACCTGTTCGTCGTCCAGCGGGTTAGCCCGGTCGCCCGAACCCACGAGCACAGCGTCGAAGGGGCCGTAGACGTCCTGGCTGGGCACCAGGTCGGGGCGGTGGAAGAAGCGCCTGTCGTCGCTATCGCCGCCACCAGCATGCCGCCCCAGCGCGGCGAGCAGCGTCAGCTTCCAGTCGGAAGTGCTGGCGCCAGCAAGATCGGCTCGCCAGACGTTGCCGCCGGTGTCGCCGACTACGATGCGGTCGGTGTAGGTGTCGCCATCCGTATCAGCGATCGAGACCGTCGATGGAATGCTGTCAAGCAGGGCGGCGTGTTCGAATACCGTCGACGACGATCCGCCGCCGGCGCCGCGGGCTTTCCAGATCAACGCGCCGGTCTCGGCATCGACGACGTATATGGCATTGCCTTCGCTGTCGTCCGTGCCTATATCCGTGCGGTCGTCCTTATTCATGTCGTAACCGCCGGCGAAGATGATCACCGGCCGTGCGACGCCCCCCGTTTTTATCTTGCCGATTCGCGGCGTGGAGAAGGTATAGCCAAGCTCGGCGAAGTCGCCGGATTTGTCGATCGTCCAAAGCAACAGCGGACTCTCCGGATTGGTCACGTCCATGGCGTAATAGGCTTTGCCGCCGCGGCGCATGCCGACATACAGGATGACTCGTTCACCGGCCTCGATTGTGCCGTTGAAGTTGCTGTCGTTAAACCAGGCTACCGGAGCACCATCGATCGCATACGGATGAGCGATCCCCGGCGCGTTTGCGCGCAGTGCTTTCTGGTTCGGCATTGCGGCCTTCGGCATGAAGGCCCAGACTTCGGTACCGCTTTCGCTGCCGCCGGGGTTGGTGTTGCGGATCATGTGAAGCATGCCGTCGTTCGAGCCGACCGCGATATAAATCGACGGATTGGTTTCCGAATAGCCCCCGACCGCGCCATAGTTCAATGCCAGTGGCCGCGAATGCAACGGATCACCCATGATCCAGGCCCGCGGCTCGTCCAAGATACCGTCGAGGTCCTCGTCGTCTATGTCGATGCCGCGAGCGTGCGACATCAGTTCCGCAGTCTCATTGACATCGATGCCGCCAAACTCGGGCTGCAGCGTGGTGGCCGTGGCCAGGTCGACATTGAAAGGGGCCAGGGCGTTTGGCGTCGCATCGTAGTAGATCGTGCGCCCGCCCAAGCCGTTCGCGAGACGCGGGCTGCCGAAGATATATCCGGGTAACTTCTGCCCGGCGCCACCGCGAGTGATGGTGCGGCCGTCAGCGCCCGCAACCTCATTATTGTCGGGATTCGGCGGCCGCAGTGCGGCGGCATCGGTCCAGAGCGTCAATGCGTCGAAGCGGAGGCGGCCGTCGGGCGCCACCGCCGGATTGCCATTGGCATCGGCGAGAAACGTCGGCAGCGTCGGGTCATTCGCATTGACGAGCCGCAGTTTCTTGATGTTGCCGGGCCAAACTGGCTTGTCCGTGGGGTCGACGCGAAACAGCGCCAGAAAGACGTTATCGATTACCTGCGAACGGTTGAACACGTTCACAGGCACGGATGCCGCAACGAAGGTCGTGCTGACGGATAGAATCTGCCTTAAGATCTCATTGAATATTTTCACCAACTGCTCCGGATCCTCGTTCAGCGGCAGGGGCAGGCCCGTGCCGCCCTCTTCCGCGTAATCGATCGTCGTATTGTTGATCTTGGTCGGACTGACAATGAAATACGAGATGACATTCTGCTTGCCGCTCAGATTGGGCGCGGTGCCAAAAGAGCCATCGGCCAGGTCTTCATCATTCAGGAATTCAATGACGTCCTTGAAGTCATCCATTTCGTCGTCCATGCCTCCGTCACTTTCGTTATCCTCGATAGCATTATCCGAATCGTCGTCCTGATTGGAGACAAAAAACATCGGGTTAACGGTGAAAATGCGCGTGCATTCGCTGGCGCTGATCAGAGGACTTTCGTAGACCGGCGCCGCCACCGGCGGCAGCTCGATCGTCGTATCCCAGGAGGCGCCCGGATGATCGACGTCCAGGTTATTGGTCGCATCAGTACCGTAGTCGATCCAGCCGTTATGGCCGTTGTACACGCCCTGTCCGGTCAGGTAGCGGAAAAACTCGAAGAACAACTCCTTGCCCTGGTAGGGGTGACTGACGCCGCCCTGTGGCGTCGGCATCGCGGCGAGTATGGCGTGAAAGCGGGCCTTGGCGCCGTTGCTGTCGAGAGTGTCGAAGAGCTGAAAGCCCATCGCGACATGGCCGCCATTCGAGCAGCCGACCGCACCATACCCTGTGCAATTTGCGTTCGCGTGATTGAGCATCAGGCCGACCTTGACCCCGGCCAGCGGGTCAAATACTTTCCGCAGTACCGCGCGCAGCACATCGAAAAACGTGTAGGGGCCGACGGGCGAGAGCCAGCCTTCGGTGATCAGGAAATCGCATTCCGTGCCGTTGCAGGCGGTCGAACCCAGGTTCGGTCGGTAGTCCAGTGTAAACATGACCATCGGTTCGCTGTCAGGCGGCAAGACGCCGACGTTGTTGATGTAGATGTCCGTGTCGTCGGCGGGCGCATTGCCCGAGAAGAATACGAGCGCCGCCAGAGCGGTCGCCAGAAAATATTTATTACGCATTGGACTCTTCCGTGTGATGTCTCGTTTCAATTCCATGACTGTTATCCGTTCGGCGAGGCGGTTTCCTGCCACCACTACTGGGTCGGCACCAGAACCAGGATGCCCTCCACGACGGTCTGCCTGCCGAGTCCTTCGTTGGCGCGGTCATACGTCGACCTCACTTCAAAGGTGGCGGCGACAAATTTGTCCATGCTGGATTCGGCCCCGCGAGGCGCAGTACGCAGCGCCGGGAACATTCTCTCGACCCTGGCGCTGATAACGGCGCTGGCGGCGTACTTCGCCATGGCGGCGTCCGTCATCGTCAGATCGTTGCGCTGGCAGTTGTTCTCGGTCGCCGTGCAGACGGTAAATCCGGGTTCGCCGATCACAGGCGTCGTATTCGGATCCGAGACGATGGCGTCGGCCAGCGCCTGTGCGCCCTGTATTGCCACAGTTCTCGACTCGTCGTTCTGCGCCATGTGCAGCCCGATATTGCTTGAGCGCATAGACGCGACCGTCAACAGTGTGATGGCGATCAGAAACACCAACGAGACTATGAGGATGACGCCGGACTGCCGCCGCATTGTAAAAGATGACTGAATATTCATGTCAGAGTCCCAGTTGGCCCAGTGAGCGGATGTTCGGAATGCTGACCGTTATCGACAGGACACGCCGGTGGAAATTGTCGGCCGGCGTGTAGGCCGGCGCATTGCTCAGGGCGTACGTCTTGATATCGTCGTAGCCCAAATCAGACCGGACCGAGCGGGCCAGGAGAATAACCCGTGCAGAAACTACGTTCTGCATTTCTGTCTGAGTGGGATTGGCCAGGAAGGCATTCGGCATGCCATCTCCAGTGGCATCCAGACCGTATTCGACCTGCAGGTTTTCGATGCCCTGCGCCAGGCACTCCGTCGTCATGCCCGGGCCCGCGCCTGCCAGGACTTTGCGGCAAAGGGCCGGAATCTGGTCGCCGGGCGTATTGGAATAATTTCGCACAAAATAGATTCGCGGCCGGTATTGCCACTCTCTGAACGGCGCCGGCACGACGATTGGCGGCGTTGCGGACGGCGGCTCCCTGTAGAGCAGTCCGACCGTGCCGTTAGTACGCAAATAAATGTTGCCCGCGACGGGAACTGTCGTGTTGCCGCCCGCTACGCGCTTGATCGACACGATGTCGGATCCACCCTGAAAATCCGCTGCCGCGATACAGGAGTGGCTTGCGTTCGCGCTGGTCCCGGTGGCGTTATCGACCGCCAGCAACGACTGATGCTCGTCCACGCCCACCGCCCGCGTCTGATAGACCCAATTGGCAACGCCGGTGGGGCCACAATCGGTACTGACCACGAGGCTGGTGTCTCCGGTCACCGCGGAGGGCGCCATCAGGTCGACATAGTGGCCAGCCATGTTGATGTCGAAAGCCAGCTCGCGTAACGCATTGCGTGCATCGTCCTGCATGCGCAGCATGTTTTCGTCTTCCCGGAAGCTCCTGCTGTTATTCGTGAATACCGTGATGATGGCGGCACCCAAGGCCAGCGAGAGCGACATCGCAATCATCATCTCCACGATCGTCAAGCCGCGCTGCCTGGTTGGATTGGGTGAAAAATGCATAGTCATCGCCAGTCCCCGCCGATTAAATATTCGGATCGATGAACGTGGGCACCTGCAGCACGCGCCGGAAAATATTGCCTGTGCCGTACTGCCCCGAGGTGGTGCCGCAGACGTCCAGGCCCAGGTCGGTCATTCCGACCATGCCGCGCCATGCGATAGTGACCGTGTACATGCCGGCGACTCCGCCTGCCGGCCCCGTGATGCAGGCTACAGGTGAGACGAGACCGCCGACGCCTCCGCTCGGGCTGGCCTCCATGCCACCGTCCAGCATGGTTTCCCAGAACCAGAGATCACGCGCCGCCATTTCCGCACCACTGCAGGGTGTGTTCATACTGGTGCAGTCCACAGCCGAGGTCGCCGTGATGCTGCCCTGGCCGATCTGTGCTTTTGCGACATAGGCCACGAGGCCGGGACCGTTAC
>Ga0255057_10000575_pt1 | contig 20893 bp, 19 predicted proteins | sample Cases_109_6_MG_FD_189022 | JGI IMG/M metagenome (GOLD analysis project Ga0255057, IMG submission 189022) | Seawater microbial communities from Amundsen Gulf, Northwest Territories, Canada - Cases_109_6 | ecosystem: Environmental > Aquatic > Marine > Gulf | place: Canada: Northwest Territories... | reverse complement strand
GGGGGGTCTCTTCTGTCCCTACCTCAAGGGCTCGATGCACTCCGGGTAGTTGTTGGCGACTTTATTGACCAGAGTCGACACCGGGTATTCAGCCATCGCTTCCGGATCGAACGGCTGGAGCATCGACCGGAGTGCTTCCAGATCGCCGAAGTTGGGGTCGAGCCATCGGTCCCAGACGTCTTCGGTCAGCACCACCGGCATACGATCGTGAATCGGGGCGACCAGATCATTGGGGGTGGTAGTGATCACCGTGCAGGAGGTGATGCGGTCACCGTTTTCGTCGCGCCATGAGGCCCACAGACCGGCAAGTACCAGGGGTGCCTCGTCTGCTCGGAACAGGTAGTGCGGCAACTTCCCGCCCGAATCCATCTTCTCCCATTCGTAGAAGCCGTCGGCAGGAATGACACAGCGGCGCCGCTCGAACGACTGCTTGAAGGCCGGTTTCGAGTAAACCGTCTCCGCCCGAGCGTTGATGTGGCGGACCCCGATCTTGTGACCCTTGGCAAACCAGGGGATCAGACCCCACCGGAAGGTGCCCAGCCGACGGTGGCCATCGTGCTCTGCCACCGCATACACTTGATCGGTCGGAGCGACATTCCACGATGGAGCCAGCGACTCCGGCACCGAGGTATCCGCACCAAGATACTCGGCGTACTCGGCCGGGTCATGGGCCTGGACAAAGCGACCGCACATGGCACGAGTCTCGCACGGCGAGACAGGCGGGTGCGCAGCAGGCGCGTCGCAGCTTGAGCCGTGGGATTTCGGTGCATGCTGCATGCTGCATGCTTAGTCTTTCCGTTCCATGAGTTCCCAACCGTCCGGAACCGTCACGTTCCTCTTCACCGATATCGAAGGCTCCACCCGTAAATGGGAGGAGCATGGTGCAGCTATGCCCGCCGCGCTGGAGAAGCACGACCGGATTCTGCGTGAGGCGATCGAACACGACGATGGGTACGTCTTCACCACCGCCGGTGATGCCTTCGCCGCCGCCTTTACCGATCCTTCGGCGGCGCTGGCGGCAGCCGTCTCCGCCCAGCAGGCACTCGACTCGGTCGAGTGGGGTGATCTGGGGACGCTCCGCGTCAGAATGGCTCTCCATACCGGAGTGGCTCATGAACGCCAGGGCGACTACTTCGGCCCGGCGCTCAATCGGGCCGCCCGTATTCTGGCGGTCGGTCACGGGGGTCAGATCCTGCTGTCGCTGGGGACCGAAGAGATGCTCGGCGGTTCACTGGACGGCATCACCCTCAAGGATCTCGGCAAGCACACGCTCAAGGACCTGGGACGCCCCGAACGGATCTATCAGGTCGTGCATCCGGGCCTACCCGATGACTTCCCCGATTTGCAGTCGCTGGACGCCTTTCCCAACAACCTTCCCATCCAGCTCACCTCGTTTGTCGGTCGCGACCTGGAATTGAACGATGTCGTAAAACGCCTCCACGACAACCGACTGCTCACCCTCACCGGCGTCGGTGGCTCCGGCAAGACCCGGCTGTCGCTGCAGGCTGCCGCCGAGAGTGCCTCGGATTACCCGAACGGGATCTGGCTGGTCGAACTCGCTTCGATCGGCGACGCCGACCTTGTGGCTACAGCCATCGGGGACGTTCTTGGATTGACCAGGAACCAAGGCGGCAGCGGCAACTCGCAACTCGGCACCGGAGCCGCCGACATCCTCGATCAGGTGACCAACCACCTCGGCCTCCGGACATCGCTGCTGGTGCTCGACAACTGCGAGCACCTCATAACCGCTACCGCAAAGGTCGTCCAACACCTGCTGCAGCACTGTCCCGATCTTTCGGTCATTGCGACCAGTCGGGAAGGGCTCGGCGTCCCGGGGGAAGTGTTGTGGCAGGTTCCATCGCTGGGCGCTGTCGCCGCAGGAGATCCGATGGAAGGTGATGCCGTGCGTCTCTTCGTCGAGCGTGCCCAGGACGCCAACCCCCGATTCGACACAGATCCCGCCTCCCTTGAATGGGTGCGCCAGGTCTGTGAACGCCTCGATGGGATGCCGCTGGCGATCGAGCTGGCTGCGGCCAGGGCACGAGTCCTTGACTCCAAGCAGATCGCCGAGCGACTCGACGATCGATTTCGGCTCCTGACCGGCGGTAGCAGAACCGCTCTTCCACGCCATCAGACGCTCGAGGCGACCGTCGACTGGTCGTACGACCTCATGTCAGATACGGAGAAGTCTGTCTACCAGCGACTCGCCGCATTTCGCGGCGGGTTCACTCTCGAAGCCGCAGAGGCGGTATGCGCAGGCGATGACGTCGAAACCTACGACGTCCTCGACCACATCGGACAGCTCGTCGACAAGTCGATGGTCGTGCGGGATGAGATCACCGGCAGATTCGGCATGCTGGAGACTCTCCGCCAGTACGCCCTGCGTCGTCTCACCGAGTCTGCAGAGGTAGATCCGGTTCGAGTGCGGCACGCCGAGTACTTCCGCGAATTCGCTGAAGCAACTGCCCCGCTCCTGAACGGTCCCGATGAAGCTCTCGCCTACCAGCAACTCACCGCCGACCACGACAACTTCCGTGCGGCGATGGCATACGGCCTGGAGAACGGTTTCGAAACCACCGCCGCCGCCGTTGCGGCGAACCTTGGCTGGTATTGGTGGGCTGCGTCCAACATCACCGAGGGGCTCGAATGGATACGGAAGGCCCTACCCCACCGAGATTCGCTGGATAGACGGACTGGCGTCGAATTGCTGGCATTCGCCGCCATGTTCGCCGGATTCTTGAACGAAGACGATGCCAAGAGCCTTGGTGAGGAAGTGATGTCGGCCGCACTCGCTTCAGACGATGCCTACGCCGAAGGACTCGCCCACATGGCCCTCGGATACATCGAGTGGACAGGATCAGACTACGACGGAGCCAAGGTGCACATGCTCCGAACGCTCGACGCCGGCGAAAGAGCGGACGACAGCTGGATGATCGCCCTTGCGAACCTGCTGATCAGCTTTAGTGATCGGATGATGAGTCGACTGGACGACGCCGCCGCGCGCATCGCGACCGCCGAAGCCGCTTACCGCAAGGCCGGTCAACCGTCCGGCCTCGGCTGGGTGCTCTCTGTAGCTGGTCAGATCGCCCGATACCGCGGCCAATTCGAGACAGAAGTCGCCAAGCAGCGTGAGGCCCGCCAGATCTTTGAGCTGCAGGGGGCGCCATTCCAAATCGCCTTCACCCTGATGAACGAAGCCATCGCTCTCAACCTCCTGCTTCGAGCCGACGAAGCAGTCGTTCCGGCACGTCGGGCGATTGCCATCGAACGCGAACTAGCCCTCAACTTCCAGGCCATCGAGGTCCTCAGCCTGGGGGGGTGGATCGAACAGGACGCCGGCAACCTGGCTGAGGCGCGCGATCTCCACGAGCAGGCGATCACCTGGTGTGCCCCCCACTACGACAGGTTCCGAATCGAGCTGCTCGCGTTTTCCCTCATGGACTTCATGTCCATTCTCGAACGTTGGGAAGATGCCGCTCGTTTCGACGGGTTCCACCTCGCCAATCTCAGTCGACCCGAGCCCGAAATCTATGACAGACACTACGAATCGAGCCGAACTGCATATGCGGCTGCACTCGACAACCGCGCAGCGGAGTTAGTCGCCGAGGGCGGGGAGATGTCCGGCCAGCAACTCCACGACTATGCCCTAAGGGTGCTCGCCGAAGTGCGCACCCAACTCACCGACCCTTAGGAAACCCGCCGTTCGGTCGGGTAGGCCAGGTTGATGTCGTCATGCTGGGCAAAGGCGCGCAGTACCGTTTTCCACACCGACTCCTCTATCTTGCGCAGAGCGTACGCCTCCGCCAGTAACCGACCGGTCAGCAGCACTCCGCTGTCCTTCACGGTCAGAAACACCCGCGGTTCGATCGACATGTAGCCGATCTTGTATTCGACCATCGTCTCGCGGAGCTCGTCCAACGCCCGGGTCTCCGACTCATCGGGCGACAGCTCATCGATCGCTTCGGCAAGGATCTGCTCGGCGGCCTCCCAGTTGGATTCGAAGGTGATCAACACGGGGATCTCGTGCCACACGTACTGAAAACCCTCGGTGAAGTTGGCCAACGGTTCGGTGAAAACGAGCCCGTTGGGTACATGAAGCAAACGCCCGGTGGGTTGCTCGGCATCGACCCGTTCCCCGGCGATCTCGAACAGGGTGAACCGGAAAGCCCGGATGTCGATGACGTCGCCCTTGTGATCCCCGATCTCGATCCTCTCACCCAGTCGGAACGGCCGGCGCAGCACTATGAACAACCAGCCCGCCAGGTTCTTCAAGACATCGCTCAAAGCGATCGCCAGACCGGCGGTGATCAGCCCGATGTAAGTGGCGATCCCGCTCCCCTCGATCCAGATCGAAGCCAGCACCACCAGCCCGATGATCGTGATCAAGTACGAGAGAAGTTTCTGAGTGCGATACCACACGGCGGGATCGTCGATTCGCCGGTGCACCACTGCAAGCACAATCCACCTGGTGAGGGCGAGCGAAACAAGCCAAACCCCGGTAAGCAACAGCCGACTCTGCGCTGCAGTCAGGTTGATGACGTCTGCGATTCGATCAATCACAGGAGCGAGGCTAGCCCTCACCCCACCAGGGCTACTCTCGGAGGGTGCCGAAGACGACCCACTCTGCGGTCCCCGACCCGCGCAATGCCGATGTGCTGATCTACATCAATGGGGAGTACTTCCGCCGCGACCAGGCACGGATCTCGGTCTTCGACAGCGGGTACCTCATCGGCGACGGAGTCTGGGAAGGGATCCGGTTCCACCGCGGAAGATTTGCCTTCCTCGATCGGCATCTTGACCGCCTGTTCCATGGACTCGAGTCCGTTTCTATCGACATCGGGCTGGATCGGTCCGGCATCACCGCCCTGCTGCAGGAGGTGGTGGACCGCAATGAGATGACCGACGGGGTTCACATCCGGCTGATGATCACCCGCGGCGACAAGAAAACTCCCTCGCAGCATCCCGCCAACCTGGTCTCGGGTCCCAACATCGTCGTGATCGCCGAGTACAAGCAAGCAGACCCGGCGGTGCGTCAACAGGGGATCCGTCTGTTTACCGCCACCGTTCGCCGACCTCCACCCGACACCCTCGACCAACGCCTCAACGTCCACAGCAAGCTGCACGAAGTGATAGCCCTCATCGAGGCCACGGATGCAGGAGCAGACGAGGCCCTGATGCTGGACACCACCGGTGCGGTCGCCACCTGCAACGCCACCAACTTCTTCATGGTGCGAGACGGTGAGGTGTGGACCTCCACCGGTGAGTTCAACCTGCCGGGTATCACCCGCGGAGCCGTGCTCGAAGCGGCCCAGGCGGCAGGCATCGCGACGCACGAGGCACCCTTCTTCATCGATGATGTCTATGCCGCCGACGAAGCCTTTGTGACCGGCACCTTCGGTGGACTGACCCCCGTGACCGAAGTCGATGGCCGACCGCTCGGCGACGGTTCGCCCGGGCAGATGACGGCCCGGCTACGCGGGCTGTACGAGGCCATGATCGAACGGGACATCACCGATGGATGACGTCAAGCGGATCAACCTGTGGTCGGGGCCGCGCAACGTCTCGACCGCCGTCATGTACGCGTTCCGTGAACGGAGCGACACCAGCGTCGTCGACGAACCCCTGTACGCCCACTACTTGTGCCGCACCGGCGTCGAACACCCGGCCCTCCAGGACGTCATCAGATCCCAAGACACCGACGGCGAATCGGTGGTCCGCACTCTGCTGCTGGGCCCCGCAGAGACACCAGTGAGATTCTTCAAGCACATGGCCCACCACCTCATCGAACTCGACACGTCCTTTCTCGGTCAGATGGAGAACATCCTCCTGACACGCGATCCGAGCCAAATGCTCCCCTCACTGATCAATCAGGTCCCAAACCCGACGGTTGAAGGCACCAGCCTCCCGATGCAAGTGTCGCTGCTGGACCGGATCCTCGATTCGGGCGGTTCCCCGATCGTCATCGAGTCGAAGCGACTACTGCTCGATCCGGAAGCGGTTCTTAGGACGGTGTGCGAGCGCCTCGGACTCGATTGGGATCCCGCCATGCTCAGCTGGGATGAAGGACCAAAGCCCGAAGATGGCGTGTGGGCACCCCACTGGTACGACAACGTGCATCGATCCACCGGGTTCGCCCCCTACCGCGAGAAGGACGAACCACTCCCGGCCCATCTGGAGCGGCTGCTCACCGAGTGCCAGCCACTATTCGAACGACTCCGCCAGCACGCGATTTGAGTGAGGCGTCAGGTATCAGGCGTTAGGAAGATCACCCTCCGTCTAATACCTAATACCTTCGTCTCAACCGCGCTTGCGAGCCCGTTTGGCCTGGCGCTTGGCCGCCAACTTCGCCATAAAGCTGCCACGAGTCTTCCGGGGCTCCACCTCGGCCTTCTTCTCCACCGGCGAATCGGCTCGGTGCCGGTCGTGACCGGGTGCGTCGGCCGACTCAGCAACTTCTGTTGCCTCGGCCTTCTCACCTTCCATCATCTCCAGTGACGTGAAGGTCTCTGGTCCGGCAATACCGTCGACCTGGAGACCCTTATCTTCTTGATAACGCTTGACCGCGTCATCAGTCTTCGGGCCAAAGATCCCATCGGTCGGGCCGGGATCGAAGCCCAAGGCCCACAACTTCCTCTGCAAGGCGAGAACGGCGTCTCCGCTCGAACCGCTTCGAAGCATTTCCATCTTCCACTCCTCCTTGGATGTCGTGCCATGAGGCTAGCGACCGGACCCGCACCCCCCACCAACCGGCTACGCCGATTGCCCCCCTTCAACGGGAGAGTGACACTCCTACTCGTAGGCGATGGCGTCCAGCACGTTTGTCTTGGCTGCGGCTCGCGACGGAGGAATCGCTGCGATCACACCACCTATGGCGGCGAACACCAGATAGGTGATCAGTTGGCCACCGGGGATGGCGAGCTTCAGCCCCTGGCCGACCGCGGTGACGGTGGCGACTCCCAGGGCTGTACCCACCACCAGACCTAGCACACCACCAAAAACGGCGATCAGTAGAGATTCCCATCGGATCATCTGCTTGACCTGCTTGCGAGACGTCCCAATGGCCCGCAGCAATCCGATCTCGCGTTTCCGCTCCGACACGGACAACACGAGCGTGTTCACGATTCCGAGCAAGGCGATGATGATGGCAAAGCCGAGCAAGACCACCAGCAGGTTGAGCAAGCTGTCGATCTGCTGCTCGATGTCGCCGATCAGTTCTTCGGTGTTGGTCACGTTGGCATTCGGGTAGGGCTCGGCCACGGCATCGACCGCCGCCCGGGCTTCAGCCTCGGTGACATGATCCGCCTTGAGAGCGAAGATGAACCGATCGAGCCGGAAGGTGATGTGCTCTTCGTAGGTCGGCACGGTCACCAGGAGCGGCGCTCCCAACGCATCGCCGGCGAAGACCGCGGCGATCTCGAGCGACACGATGACCCCCGACGGCACCTCGATCTCCATCGAGTCACCGGCGCCCAGGCCGAGCCGGTCCGCTTCATCCTCGAAGAGGAGAGCCGAGCCATCTGCAAAACCGTCAATAAATCCTTCGATTATCTCGAGCCTCACAACTTGTTCGATGCCGCCGTCGACGCCAAGCAGGAACTTCTCGGCCGTGTCGTCGGTCAGCCGATACTCGCCGATCCGCATCCGGGCCACCACCGATAGCTCGTCCAACTGCCTCAATTCGTCGGTCAAAGCCGGCGACAACCCGGTGAACCTGGGATCGCTGAACCCTTCGAGGGCAACCTGGAAATCGGTCGTGAAATCATCTTCGAAGACCGCGGCCACGCCGGCCTTGGCGGATGCCGAGAAGACGGCGATCACGCTCACAAGGGCGACACCGATCATCAGCGATGACGCAGTAGCCGCAGTGCGACGCGGCTTGCGCATCGCGTTCTCCTGGGCCAGCCGTCCGACGGTGCCGGCAAAGCGCGGCAGTGGCCTACCGGCAGTTCGGGCGAATGCCCTGGCGAACAGCGGAGCAAGGATCGAGACGCCGACGAACGTCAGCAATGCTCCAAAGCCCACAAAGGAGATGGCATTCTCTAGATCGAGCACCAATCCCACGGCCAACAGCACGACCCCAAGACCGGTGACGATGAGTCCGGCAATGAGCCTCCGCGACAGATCCCGGGCACTGGTGGCAATGTCACGCAGTGCGGCGATCGGCGGGATTTTCGACGCCTTGCGCGCCGGAAGCAGCGCCGAGATCAAAGTGACCACAACGCCGACCCCCATGCCAACAACGATCGTCCGGACCTTGATCGTGAGTGTTCCGCCGGGGAAGCCGAGGCCAAAGGCGGTGAATGCGGCCTTGATGCCAACGGCAAGCAAGACGCCAACTCCAATTCCGATCGCCGAGGCGACCAATGCCACCACCAATGCTTCGATCCCGACCATGAACGTCACCTGACGCCCGGTGGCTCCTACAGCGCGCAGCATCGCCAGCTCTCTGGTCCGCTGGGCCACGATTATCCGGAACGTGTTCTGGATGATGAACGCCCCGACGAACACCGCGACGCCGGCGATCACCAGCAGGATGGTGTTGATGAATCCGATCCCCTCGTCGATCTCGCTGAGGTCATCTTCCGTCTGGTCGGCGCCGGTGACGATCTCGACTTGAGTGGGCAACAGGTCGGCGATCGACGCCTGTAGCAGCAGCTTGTCGAACCCGTCGGCGGCCGTGAGCGAGATCGACGAAACCTGGCCCTCCATGTCGAAGACGCGCTGAGCCTCTTCGAACTGGAAGACGGCCAGGGTGGCCCCGAGCAAGTTGTCGGCGTCTCCGAAGGTGGCGATGCCGACGATTTCGAACGGCTCGACACCGATCGGGGTGATGACGTCGATGACATCCCCCACATCGAGGTCGTTGGCCTCTGCCGCAAACGTGTCGATGACGACCTGGCTCGGCTCGGTGGGCCAACTGTCTCCCTGGCGCACGTCGATTGGGGAGATTCCTTCCCCTTCTGGCAGGTAGGAAAAGCCGAGAGTCGGCGGCCCGGCGCCTCCGATCGGCTCACCCTCCTTGTCGATGAGTTGGGCGATTCCGTCTATGGAAGGGACAACGGAGTCGAGCCCTTCTACGGCACGAACCGCTTCGACGATCGACTCATCCAGGGTGGCTGCAGTCGATCCGAACTCCGAGGTGCCCCTTACGAAGAAGTCGACCTGCGCATTGACGTCGGAGAAGAGATCATCGAACGAGGCCTTGATGCTGTCGGTGAACACGAAGGTCCCCGACACGAAGGCAACCCCGAGCACAATCGCGACGGCCGTCAGCGTCAGTCGCAACTTGTGTAGCAGGACGCTCCTGAGAGCGATCTTGAGCATCGTCAGTCACCCATCGACTTGAGATGTTCGAAGACCTGGTCGGCGGTCGGCTCGAGCAACTCACCGGCCAGCCGGCCGTCTGCCAGAAAGACGATCCGATCGGCATAAGCGGCTCCGTTGGGATCGTGAGTCACCATCACGATCGTCTGTCCGTACTCGTCAACCGCATGTCTCATGAAGCCGAGGAGTTCAGCGCCGGATCTGGAGTCGAGGTTCCCCGAAGGCTCGTCGGCAAACACGATGGCCGGCCTACTCACCATGGCGCGGGCCGCGGCGACCCGCTGCTGCTGCCCACCCGACAGTTCGGAAGGACGATGGCCGAGGCGATCCCTGATGCCGATTGTGCCGACGACCGTATCGAACCAATCCTGATCGACATCTCCACCGGCGATATCGATCGGCAGGGTGATGTTCTCTGATGCGTCGAGCGTCGGGATGAGGTTGTACGCCTGGAAGATGAACCCCACCTTCTCGCGGCGCAACAGGGTGAGATCCTTCTCGTTGAGATCGCTGAGGTTCACGTCCTCGATGAAGGCGGACCCCTCGGTGAGAGTGTCGAGACCCGCCACGCAATGGAGCAGTGTCGATTTCCCCGACCCTGACGGCCCCATGATGGCCGTGAACTTGCCCTGCTCGAACTCGACGGTGAGGTCGTCGAGGGCCGTGACCGCGGCCCCTCCCTCCCCGTAGGTCTTGGTGGCACCGGCAACGCGGGCCGCAGCAGTGAACATTGTGGAACCCCCGATTCGTTATGAAATCGAACGCTATCCAACCCGGCGAGAAAACCTAAGTCGGGGCGCCGACCCTTCGACGGCGTCGCTTGCGAGTGCCACCTTCGGTCTTGGGTTCCCAGGAGAAAAACCTGAGAGCAAAGGCCAGCCCGCCGACGCCCCACAGGGCCATCACCACCAGATCCCCGCCGCGGAACGCGCTATCGGTCACGAACGGGTTGAAGGCATCCTGCAGGGGTATCACGAAGTGTTTGAGCGGGAAGAAGTCGCCGGCGAAGTCGAGCCAAGGTGCGGGGTCCTGGATCGGGATGAACACGTTCGAGATGAAGGCCACCGGCAACAGGGTGGCGTTGGCCACCGCCGGTGCGGTATCACCAGTCGGCGATATGACAGCCAGGGCCAGACCCAGCGCCGCAAACGCAGTCACCCCCACCGCCAGGGTGACCATCGCCGCCGGCAGTCGATCCAAATAGATCTCGAGGCCGTATGCAACCACACCGACCGAGATCATGAGGACGGTTGATATCAACGCCAGCCAGATCGCCGAACCGACAACGCCAGCCATGTAGATCCAGGGAGGAAGAGGGGTCGATCGGAAACGCTTGAGAATCCGCTCGTCGCGGGCGATCGCCTGGCCGACACCGATGTTGGTGTAGGTCGCAGAGGCGGCGGCAAAGGCGGCGAGCGCCGGAGCGTAGAACTGGGCGATCGTCAACGGGTCCCGTCCCTCGATCTCGATCCGCTCGTCGAACAAGAGATTGAACAAGACCAGGAACATCAGAGGGAAGACCAGGGTGAAGAACGCGGCGACCGGAGTCCGCCAGAACAAGGTGTTCTGATAGCGAATCTGTCGCCAGACGAGAATCCGGGTGGCTGTGCGACCGTCAGTCATCGGCGGCTTCGCCCGTCAGTTCCAGGTACACGTCTTCCAGTGTGGGTTTGGAGACGGTGAGTCCGTCCAGCGAAATATCCCTGGATGTTGCCCACGAGGTCAGGGCGTGCAGATCGCGCGTCGGATCTTCGACGGAAACCACGAATGCCGGACCCTGATCGGTCGAGAAAGGCGCCGGAAGATCGGTAGGGGCCCCGGCTGGAAGCCGGAACGAGACGACCGCTCCGCGATCGGAACGGCTCCCCAGGGTGTCCGGCGTGCCTTCTGCAACGATCAGCCCGCCTGCCATCACGGCGACGCGGTCGGCCAGACTCTGGGCTTCGTCCATGTAATGGGTCGTGAGCAGAATCGTCGTCCCCAGCGATCGGAGCCGATCAATCAGATCCCATGATTTCCGGCGTGCCGACGGGTCGAATCCGGTTGTGGGCTCGTCCAGGAACAGGAGCTCGGGTTGGCCGACGATACCCAGCGCCAGGTCGACTCGGCGCTGCTGACCACCCGACAGCGTCTTGATCCGGGCATCGGCTTTCTCCTCCAATCCGACGATCTCGATGACCCGATCGACCGGATTCCGCCGGGGAAACATCGCCGCAAACAGTTCTACCGACTCCCGCACGGTGAGTTCCTTGTCCATCCCGGATGACTGGAGAACTACGCCGATCCGCTCCCGAAACTCTCGGCCGGCCGTCGCCGGATCTTCACCGAGGACTGATACTTCACCGGAAGTGCGGCTGCGGTGACCTTCGAGGATCTCGACGGTGGTGGTCTTGCCCGCTCCGTTCGGCCCGAGGAGAGCGAACACCTCGCCCTCCTCGACCGTGAGATCTATCCCCCTTACTGCCTGGACGTCCCCGTACGACTTGGTGAGGCCCGAAATCGTGATTGCCGCCATGGATCGAAGGTTAGGAAGTCCGGAGTCAGGAGTCCGGAGTCAGGAGTCAGGAGTCAGGAGTCAGGAGTCAGGAGTCAGGAGTCAGAACTTCCGGACTCCAGACTTGCGACTCCGGACTTCCAGACTCTCCGGTCCATAATGCTGACTCACCAATAGGGAGAGCCCGATCACCGACATCCAGACCCCGCCGCCGCCGCCTCCGCCGCCGGGTCCCAGCTACGTCTTGTTCGGACTCCTCGGGGTGATCGTCGGGTTGGTCATCGTGGTGATAGTGCTCCTGGTGACCTCAGGAGATGATGAGGCCGCCACCACGTCGGCCGTCGCGACGATTGCCGCAACGTCGGTGACATCGGATCCTCTGCCGACCACGGCAACCACACTCCCGCCGTTTCCGGGCGACACCGGCGACGAGGTCGCAGCCGGAGATCCGTTCGGAAGCTTCAACTTCCTCCACGACGTCCGCGTCCAGCAGAGGGAGGAGGGGTTCACCCGGGTCGTATTCGGCTTCGAAGCTGGCGAAATCCCTTGGTGGTCTGTTGGCTACGCCGCAGGCCCCTTCACCTCGATCAGCGACGAACCGATTCCGATCGATGGCAGCGCGTTTCTCCGGGTAGTGCTCAGTTCGGTCGGATACGACCTCAGCGGAGCCGAAGCCAGAATCACATACGACGGCCCGGAACGGATTGGAGCCGACACCAACACCGTCCTGGAGGTGGTCCTCATCGACGATTTCGAAGGCGTGTCCACGTGGGTCATCGGTGTGGACGACATGAAGCCGTTCCTGGTCGGCACCCTCACCGATCCCCCCCGGATTCACATCGACATCGAGGATTAGATGAGCTTGCAGCAGGCAGCTTGCAGAAGGCAGCAAGCCTTCCCGAGACGGGCGATCTTCATAGGCTCCGTTCTCCTGCTGCTCGCGTCGGCATGTGGTGGTTCTGCCTCTGAGCGCCAGGTCGTGGTGTCGGCGGCTTCGTCGCTGACCGATGCCTTTGCCGACATCGGGCAAGCATTCGAGGCAGCGAACCCCGGAGTGGACATCCTGCTCAACATGGCCGGTAGCTCGCTGCTGCGGGAGCAGATCCTCGGAGGGGCGCCGGTGGACGTATTTGCATCGGCGAATCCGCCGGTGATGCAGACAGTGATCGACGCCGGTCTCGCCACCGGGTCGACCGCCTTCGCCGGCAATCGGCTCCAAATCGGAGTCCCCGGCGACAACCCCGCCGATGTCGCCGGAATCGAGGATTTCGCCGATGAGACGCTGCTGATCGGACTGTGTGCGGAAGTCGTGCCGTGCGGCGCACTCGCCCGAGATATCCTCCTCGAGGCCGGCATCGAGCCTGCGATCGACACCAGCGAGCCTGATGTGAGGTCGCTACTCACCAAGCTCGAGGCGGGAGAGCTCGATGCGGGGATCGTGTACGTGACCGACGTCATCGCAAGCGAGGAAGTGATCGGAATCGAGATTCCCGACGCCCTCGATCCCGTCACCGAATACCTGATAGCCGTGGTCGCCGAAGCTCCCAACCCCACTGGTGCCGAGGATTTCGTAGCCTTCGTATTGTCGGCGGAAGGACAGCAGATTCTCGCAGCGCATGGATTTACCCCACCATGATCCGACGACGCCGCAACCCCGTGGGTGTGGTCATCCTCGCCGCCATCGGTTTGGCCTTCTTCGCCCTCCCGCTCGTCGGCCTGCTCACCCGGGCGCCATGGAGTGACCTTCCCGACCTGTTGACGAGCGACATCGTCCTCGACGCGCTGCGACTCTCGCTCATCGCCTCGTTGATGGCGACCGCCCTGTCCGCACTACTCGGGGTCCCGCTGGCGCTGATGCTCGCCCGAGCCGAGTTTCCGGGACGCTCAGTGCTGCGAGGCCTCGTCCTGCTCCCGCTGGTCCTGCCTCCTGTCGTCGCAGGGACGGCGCTGCTGTTTACTCTCGGCCGCCGCGGAGTAATCGGCGAGCCACTCAACGAAGCGACGGGACTCGTTCTGCCGTTCTCCATCTGGGGTGTGGTCATCGCGGCAACGCTCGTAGCCATGCCGTTCCTGGTGATCACCGTCGAGAGCGCGGTGCGCAACCTCGACCCTAAGTTCGAGGGAGCAGCCACCACCCTCGGAGCCGGGAGGTGGGAGGTGCTGCGACGGGTGACCCTTCCGATGATCGGACCGTCGCTGGCTGCCGGACTCCTGCTCACCTGGGCGCGGGCGTTCGGCGAGTTCGGCGCCACCATCACGTTTGCCGGGAATCTCCAAGGGCGTACCCAGACTCTCCCGCTGGCCGTGTTCGTGGCCCTGGAACAGGATCGTGATACCGCGATCGCAATCAGCCTGGTGATGGTGGCCATTTCCCTCGGAGTCCTGGTCCTGTTACGCGACCGATGGTGGAAGACGCGATGACCGGACTAAAGGCCGACCTGGGAGTGTCGCGAGGCGAGTTTGCGGTGGGCGTAGCCTTCTCCATCGAACCCGGCCAGACGGTGGCTTTGCTCGGACCCAATGGGGCTGGCAAGACCACCACCCTCGAAGCTCTCACCGGCTTGGTCCGGCTAGACAGCGGTCGTATCGAACTCGACGGCGAAACGCTCGATGAACCCAACCGTGACCTGTTCGTGCCCCCCGAGCACCGGCACATCGGAGTGGTGTTCCAGGATCGCGTTCTCTTCCCTCATCTCAGCGCAGTCGACAACGTTGCCTTCGGGCTTCGCAGTCGAGGTTTGGGCAAGCAAGCGGCCAGGAAGCGAGCCGGCGAGTGGCTGGACCGACTCGGAGTCGGGTCATTGGCGGACCGCAAACCGGCCGGTATCTCGGGAGGAGAGGCACAGCGCGTGGCACTGGCGAGGGCGTTGGTCACCGACCCTGGACTCCTGCTGCTCGACGAGCCTCTGTCGGCACTCGACGCCTCGACGCGGGTCGATCTCCGTCGCCTCCTCGCCGATCACCTCTCCGAATTCTCCGGTCCCAGCTTGCTCATCACTCACGACCCGGCCGAGGCCTTCCTGTTGGCCGACCAAATCCATGTGATTGAGGATGGTGCAATCACTCAGACTGGCTCCGCCGACGACATCCGGCTCTCACCGAGCACCAAGTACGCCGCCGACCTGGCCGGTTTGAACCTCTTCGAGGGATCGACGTCGGGTGGAACGGTGACCATAAGAGGGCACCAGTTGCGAGCAGCCGACACGTCTACGACCGGACCCGTGTTGGTGACCATCCATCCCCGAGCGATTTCGATTCACCGCTCGCGTCCGGAGGGGAGCCCCCGCAACACTTGGGAAACGACGGTGCTTCGCATCGAGCACTACGGGGACCGGGTCCGACTTCAGCTGGGAGTTCCGCTGGCCGTCACCGCCGAGATCACCCCGGGTTCCGAGCAAGCTCTCAAACTCAAAGAGGGCACCGCAGTGTGGATCTCGATCAAGGCGACGGAAATCGACATCAGTAGCCAGTAGCCAGTAGCCAGTAGCCAGTAGCCAGTAGCCAGTAGCCAGTAGCCAGTAGCCAGTAGCCAGTAGCCAGTAGCCAGACAGATAACAGCCGCGGTCTGATTCTTATCTTGCTAATTGCTAATTGCAGGAGGCAGCGCAGCCGCCGACTACTTCAACGCCGGCATCACTTCCGCCGCGAATAGATCGATCGAGTCGCCCCACACCACGTCGCTGAAGTAGCCGATCGTGTACACGCACCCCGCCTCCTCAAAGGCACCGAGTTTCTCGGCCACTTGCTGGGCCGTTCCGGCAATCGTTTGGGAACTCGCCAGATATGCCTCGGTCTCCTTCCCGGACTGAGCTGCCACCCGATCCATGACCGACTCGAATGAGGCCTCGTCGGGCACAACAGTGATCATGGCGTGGAGTGTGCGCCCGATCTCACCGGGATCGCGTCCGACCGCCTCGCAATGTTGGTCGAGGGTCTCGTTACTTTCGGCAAAGGACTCAGGGGTGCCGCCGAAGTTTGAGTAGTCGCCGTATTTGGCGACTGTAAGCAAGGTCTTCTTCCTCCCACCGCCGGCAATCCAAAGAGGCGGATGCGGGTCCTGAATCGGCTTGGGTTGGTTGATTGCCCCGTTCACCGAGAAGTGCTCGCCCTCGAAATGGGTCTCATCCTCGGTCCACATCTTCTTGATGATCTGCACGGCCTCATCGAGTTGGGCCAGGCGAATTCCTGCCCGCGGGAACTCATAGCCATACGCAAGGTATTCGTGTTCGTACCATCCCGCTCCGATCGCGAAGTCGACCCGACCCCCCGAGATGATGTCCACGGTGGTCGCCACTTTCGCCATGTACGAAGGGAGCCGGTAGGAGTTGCAGGTACACATCTGCCCGAGTCGGATCGTATCTGTCGCCGCGGCGAGCGCCGCCATCAGGCTCCAACACTCGTGGGTAGCCTCTTGGGTCGGTACCGGAACGGTGTGGAAATGGTCATAGACCCAAGCCGCGTCGTACCCGAGGCTTTCAATTTTTTGGGCCGCTGCCAGAATCGTCGGCCACTGCTCGTCGGCCGGAACCCCCACAAGATCCATTCGCCAGCCCTGGGGTACGAAGGCACCAAACTTCATTGCGCTTGCTCCAGTCAGTTGAACTCGGCACGAGAGTAGAGCCTCGACAAACAGAGGCAAGCTGCTTCGGCACGACCGATCCTCCTAGCCTCCCCTCATGTTTGACGCAGTTGTCGTCGGCTCCGGTCCTAACGGTCTCGCAGCCGCTATCGCACTCGCCCAGGCCGGCAAGTCTGTAAAGGTGATCGAAGGGCAACCGACGATCGGCGGCGGGGCAAGAACCGCGGAGCTCACCGAGCCGGGAATCCTGCACGACGTCTGCAGCGCGGTGCACCCTCTCGGGATCGGTTCACCCTTCTTCTCGTCGCTACCGCTTGGTGACCACGGACTCGAATGGGCCCACCCCCCGATCCCGTTCGCCCACCCCCTCGACGGCGGCGATGCGGTACTGGTGCACCGCTCACTCGAAGACACGGCCACGGACCTGGGAGGGGACGGCGAGGCATGGCGAGACGTGTTCGGTCCGTTTGTGGCTGATTGGGCCCGAACCGCTCGCCTGGCCACTGCCCCACCACTTCACGCTGCCCGCAGCCCGGTTGCCGGGCTGCGGCTGGCACGCCACGGACTGCGATCCGCCACTCACCTAGCGGATCGGTTTACCACCGAGCGCGCCCGGGCCGTCATCGGTGGGCTTGCCGCACATGCGATCGCGCCCCTTGACACATCCCCCGCCGGTGGAGTCGCTCTGCTGCTCGGCGTCGCGGCCCACGCCGTTGGCTGGCCGTTCGCCTTTGGGGGCTCAGGGTCGGTGACGAGAGCTTTGGCCTCATTCTTCGAGTCGATTGGTGGTGAGATCGAAACCGGCCGCTGGGTCCGACGCATGGGTGATCTGCCCGACACCCGTGTCGTGCTGTTCGACACTTCGCCGCAATCGGCAGTCGCGATCGCGGGCGACCAGATGACGTCCGGTACCAGACGCAGGTACCGCAAGCGCACCGCGGCCCCCGGCGTGTTCAAACTCGACATCGTGACCGACGGATCCATCCCCTGGGAACACGAGTCGCTCCGGACAGCGGGGACGGTCCACCTTGGAGGCACCTTCGAAGAGATTGCAGAGGCAGAGGCCCGGACGGTCGCCGGCGAGCATCCGGATCGGCCGTTCGTGCTCCTCGCCCAGCCGTTGGTTGCCGACCGGGCACGAGCACCCGAAGGCACCGGCATCGTCTGGGCCTATTGCCACATACCGGTCGGGTCCAACGAGGACATGACGGAACGCATAATCGACCAGATCGAGCGATTTGCTCCCGGCTTCGGATCGCAGATTCGGTCGATAGCGATACGTGGACCAGGTGACCTGGAGGCGGAGAACCCCAACTATGTCGGCGGCGACATCACCGGTGGCGCCATCTCACTGCGGGGGGTATTCGCCCGCCCGAAACTGTTCAGGCCGTATCGAGCAGGTCAGCGGATCTTCCTCTGCTCCGCATCGACCCCACCGGGCTCGGGAGTCCACGGCATGTGTGGCTACCACGCGGCAACCGCCGCGCTCAAGCAGCTGTAGCGGGTCCGATCCCGCTACTGGTTCGGCGACTTCTTTCGCAGCGAATCATTCGACCCAGCGATGCGGTCGCTCCCGCAGCGATCCGAACCCGTATTCGTCGCAGAAGGCGAGGAAGCGGTCCCGCGGCACTCCCTTCCATTCGAGGTCGAGGAGAGTCTCGGTGAGGGGAACATCGCGCCGCAGAACCGCCAAGAATCGATAGAGCAGCGCATCCGACAGGTCTGCTCGCAGCGTCTCCACCAGCCGCTCTGCTCCCCGGACCGGGACATCCCATAACTCGGCGTCGAGTGGAATCTGTTCGATGTGCCCGTAGCGAGCCAGCACCAGCGATGCTGATTTGGCACCCCAACCTCTGAGCCCGGGAAAGCCGTCGGCGGTATCTCCCACCAGCCCGAGATAATCGGGGATGGACACCGGAGCGACGCCAAACTTCTCCCACACGCCGGCCTCATCGATGAACGCGCTCTTGCGGCGGTCGAAGCCGACGATCTTCTCACCAATGACGCATTGAGTCATGTCCTTGTCCGGACTCATGATCACGACCTGCTCGACCTCGTCAGCGAATCGGCTGGCCGCGGTGGCCAGGGCATCGTCGGCCTCGTATTCCTCCATCCGCCAGACCGGCACGCCGATCGCCTCCATGCCCTCTTCGACGATCGGGAACTGAGCAAGTAGTTCTGCCGGCACCCCAACCTCACTCTTGTAGCCGCGGTAGAGATCGTTGCGAAAGGACCGAATCTCACTGTCGAATGCGGCACCCAGATGCGATACGCCATCCTCACCGAGCAGCTTGAGAGTGCTCGCCATCACGCCGTGAACGGCACCGATCTCTCCACCATTCGGCGCCTTCCGGGGCGGTGCTCCAAAGTACGAACGAAACAGTTCGTAGGTTCCATCGAGCAAATGGAGCTTCATAGGCGCGAGGGTACTTGCGAAGGGCGGAAGCGGTATGGGGGGAAGGAGCGATACGCCATTAGCAATTAGCAAGAGATAGCCCCTATCTTCTCCTGCTAATTGCGGGAGGCTCCGAAGGAGCCGACCTCATTCCGATTCTCCGTCGGAAACAAGCGACCGTACGCTCGTCGAGTGACCATGACCGCTCCAAGAACCCGTCCGTGGATGAAGCCGCTCTATATGCTGTTGGGTTTGGGTGCGCTGGTCGTCGGGATCGTGGGGATCGTGCTCCCGCTGGTTCCGACCACCGGCCCGTTGATCATCGCCGCATTTGCGTTCTCACGTTCGTCGGATCGAATGCACGACTGGCTGGTGAACCATCGGCTCTTCGGTCGCTTCATCGCCGACTTCCAGGCCGGTCGCGGGATCCCCCGCAAGTCCAAGATCATCGCCGTCGTAGCCATGTCTGCGGCCTTTACATATTCGATCGGGTGGGTCATCGCACCTACCGTTCTCCAAGTCCTGATGGCTGCCATCGGAGTCTGGGCAGTTTGGTACGTCCTCCATCTGCCAACGGTTCGGCCTGAGTAGGGGCCCGGCGTGCAAATGGCGCTGGGGTATCCCCGAGGTACGCTTCGGCTGTGAGCAGCACGCGATGGTTTCCCCCGGTAGTGGTCGGTGAGTGTCGGTTCGACAGCTCTCTGTTCTCGAATCGCTGGACGCTGTCTCGCAGCAACGAACTGATCGCCGAACTGCAGCGTGACCCGTCACGCCACACTTCACACGGCATTTTTGCCGACAGAACCCGGTTCGATCTGATCCCAGATGGTTGGGGCGTAATCGAGCTGATAGCCGCCGAAACCACACTGGGTCGCATCGATCGACAGTCATGGTGGGGGCGCCGATGGGCTATCAGTGGGGTCGGCTTCGCCTGCGATCTGACCTCGGATCCCCGACCCCGGCGGTGGACCTTCCGCATCGGGGGGGAACCGATCGGGAGGCTGGCGGGCACGGCCTGGTCGTACAACCGCCTCGTGGTCCATGCCGACGTGTCGATTCCGGTCTATGCGATTGTTCTCGCCTGGCACGTACTCGCACGACCGTGGGAGCAGGCTGCTTCACCTCGCTCTCTCGTCCCCGATCACGCCGGTGCCTCATGACCGACCCGATAATCACCGTCGACCAACTCATCGCCTACGACGGTCCGATCGGAATCGCCGACGTACGCTGGTATCTCGGCGAGCCGACGCATGGCCACTTCGCCTATCACGCCGGCCACATTCCGGGAGCCGTATACGTGAATCTGGATGTGCATCTCAGTGACTCCGTCGGCCCTGGTCGACACCCACTCCCAACCCGACAGGCCTTTGCGGCGACAATGGAAGGGATCGGATTCGGTGAGGCGCAGCTGATCGTCGCCTACGACGACCGTGGCGGCGAGATCGCGGCCCGCCTTTGGTGGATGTTGCGCGACATCGGACACGCCGGAGTTCGCGTACTCGACGGTGGTATCACAGCCTGGCAAGCCGCCGGACACGCCATCGAGACCGACCCACCCCCTCGCGATCCGGCAACGATGCCGGTGCGTCCATCGGCTACGCGCCAACTCGATCGCGACGAGCTACGCAGTCGCCTCGGAGCGGTGACACTGCTCGACGCCAGGGAACCCGAGCGGTACCGAGGCGAGGAGGAGCCGATCGACCCGGTCGCAGGGCACATCCCGACTGCGCTCAGCGCATCGGTGGTGAACAACCTGACCCGTGAAGAGACTTTCCTCGACTCCGAGCAACTGCGGGATAGATTCACCCGTCTGGGCGTCGAGATTGATCGAGATACGGTCGTCTATTGCGGGAGCGGCGTCACCGCCTGTCACAACGCCCTGGCCATGGTCCGGGCCGGTCTGCCGGAACCAATCCTCTACCCGGGCTCGTGGAGCGACTGGAGTGCCACCGGCGAAGCGGTAGCGCTGGGAGAAGAACCCGGGCAAGTCTGAGACTGTCAGACATCAGACATCAGACATCAGACATCAGACATCAGACATCAGACATCAGACATCAGACATCAGACATCAGACATCAGACATCAGACATCAGAGGATCGC
>Ga0255057_10000573_pt1 | contig 20956 bp, 18 predicted proteins | sample Cases_109_6_MG_FD_189022 | JGI IMG/M metagenome (GOLD analysis project Ga0255057, IMG submission 189022) | Seawater microbial communities from Amundsen Gulf, Northwest Territories, Canada - Cases_109_6 | ecosystem: Environmental > Aquatic > Marine > Gulf | place: Canada: Northwest Territories... | reverse complement strand
CCAGGGTAACTGGATGAGACTGTCCGGATCCGGAACGGAGAACATGTCGGGATGCGCCGGCGTCATGTCCAACCATGCGGCGAATCCTGCGAATCCAGCACCGTCCTCCTGCATCTGTCCGATGGCGCGCGCCGGAACCAGCTTCGAGCGCAGCACGCCGAACAGATCCACGAAGCTGATGAGAAAGTATTTAATCCCCTCGGATTTCGCGACCTTGTCGAGATCAACGGCCATGATTTTCCTCCCTAGATTCTTAAAGGCTTATTGCGTTGATGGGGACAGTTTACTTATTTCCTGGGAGGCAGAGCGAATTGGGCACTGACCTCCGGGAAATAAGTAAACTGTCCCCATAAGACTGGAATCCCGGGGCACTCTCTACGCCGGGCGCATTCCGGCAAGCGGCACACCCGTCGCTTCGGAGGTCGCCAGGGTGACGGAGCGCAAGTCCTCAGGCTCGAGATTGTGCAGCTTGGTTTTGCCGGTGCAACGCGCCATCATCGAGGCTTCGCCGGCGCTCGCATTCAGGATACTGACGATGGCTCGACTGCGTTCCTCTTCGCTCCAATCTGGTGCGAACTCGATGCCAGCTTGCTCCGTAATGGAACCACCCACGGAAAGACTCAAGGTGGCGCCCAGTACCACGGCCTTCACGCCCAGCGCGATGAGCTTGGCGGAATCGGTGCCGGAGCGCACGCCGCCGAAATACACGAGATCGATTTCCTCTTCTCGGTCCAGGCGCCGCAGTATGGTGATGGCGTCCCGGAGGATGCGCGGATCCGGAGCCCTGGAGAGTTCTGGCCAGGTGGTCTCGATGCCGGCGGTCGCATCCAGGAGAATCATGTCGAAGTCGTGCTCCAGCCCATGGACGATGCATTGCTCGAGAAGCCCGGCGGAAGACACGGCCATTCCCAGCAATTGACCATCGCGCAGGCGCCCGGTGGAAGGTGCACGGAACTCTGACTTCTGCACGTGCACCAGAGCTGCCGCATGGGCGCTCGGTTGGGACTCCTCGGCAACGAGCAACTGCAGCCACGGCACGGCATCGTCGATGGGGCGCCGGCCCACGTAGCTGCAACCGAGCTCGCCCAGGCCCCTGGCTACGGCCCGGCGAATTTCCTCGGGCGCATCGTCGAAACCGGTGGCGAGGTAAGGGATCTCCAGGTCCAGCTTGCCGGCCAGGTCTGTGCTAATCCTGCATGCTTCTCGATACGGATCGATCACCAGGCGCGACAGGTTGGCGGGCAGGAATACCAGATCGTCGAGGCTCGGCGGGCGATCCTCGGGAAAGGGATTTTCCCGCAGCCTCAGGCGGCGATCCAGCATCGCCTTGTGCTTGCCATGGTCGACGACGTTGGTGCGGGCCATGGAGAACAGATCTTCGCGATGGCGCACGGAGTAGTCCGCGGATCCGGTTTCCGCGTCACAACGGTAGCACCGCGCCGCTTCCTTGCGTGCGGTTTGCTCATCGTAGGTTGCTTCGATCTCCGGAAACTCGATGGGCCTGTCGCCGAGGCCGAAAAACTCCGCCTCCTGCTCGGGCCACTTCTCCCACATGAGATCCTGGGCCACCGGTACCCGCCGGGTGCGATAGGGAGTGCGATAGGGCATCGGGCTCCGGCGCCCTTCGAGATAGGCCTTGATGTAATAAGCCGCGCGCTGGCCGTGACTCATGGCTAAGACGATGGTGGATCCGCCGAAGGCCCCGTCGCCCGCGGCGAACACCATGGGGTCAGCGGTGCCCATGTCATCGAAATTCGCCCTTACCCGGTCAGGCTCCATCAAACCGCGCCCGGCCAGCTCATCGCACTCGCTTTGCTGGCCGACGGCGGCGATGACCATGCCACAGGCGATTTCATGCTCGCTTCCCGGAACCACCACAGGGCGCCGGCGGCCGTCCTCATCGGGCTCACCAGGCTCGGTGCGCACGCAGCGAAGCGCGAGCTGATTGCCGCTCATCTGCACCGAGACCTGCTGGGTGTTGTAGACGAGCTCGACGCCTTCCGCGATGGCGCCTTCCAGCTCGATGGGTCGCGCCGGGATTTCCTCGGGTCCACGCCGGTAGACGACCTTTACATGCTTGCAGCCGGGCAGACGCCTGGCGACACGGCAGGCGTCCATGGCGACATCGCCGCCGCCGATGACGACCACGGTCTCGGGAAGCTCCGGGCGTTCTCCGGCATTCACGCGGCGCAGGAACCCCACGCCGTCGACGACGCGATCATCCTGCTCGCCGGGAATGCCCATGGATTTGCCCCACCAGGCGCCGATGGTGAGCAACACGGCATCGTGCTTACCTTTAAGATCATCGAGGCTTACGTCGCGGCCGAGCGCCGTCGAGAAATGCATGCTGAGGCCGGGGCAGCGCCGCTCCAGGCGCTGGATATCTTCTTCGATGATTCCCGGTGGCAGGCGGAAGGCCGGGATCCCCCACACCATCATGCCGCCGGGGCGGTCCGTCATCTCGTAGACGTCCACCTGGTAGCCGGCGGCACACAGATCGTGGGCGGCGACCAGTCCCGCCGGTCCTGCGCCGACGATGGCGACGCTCTGGGGCTTGGTCACGGGGATTGCCGGCGGATCGTATTCATGGCCGACCCGGTCCATGACGAAGCGTTTGAGGTTTCGGATCTGCACGGCGCCGTCGGCGGCCTCGCGCCGGCAGGCCGGTTCGCAGGGCGCGTCACACACGCGACCGCATATGGAGCTGAACGGATTGGTGGCCGTGATGGCCTCGAAGGCTTCCTCGTACTTGCCTTCCCAGATGAAGGCGAGATAGGAGGGCGCGTCGGTGCCCACCGGACACGCCACCTGGCAGGGGGCCGGCACGAAGTGCGCATCGGCGGTATCGTCCCTGTATTCCGGCGGGGCTTCCGGCACGAGGATGCGATTGAGGTCGTAAACACCCACTTCGGTCCACCTCAGCCCGTTTGCACCGAGAGTTCCGGGTTACGCGTGCGGCATTCCGGCGCATAGGGCAGCCGTGTGATGGCGGCGGCTTCCGGCGTGAGCGCCACCAGATCGTCCCGATTGAGCGCGCGTACGCTGGAATAGCCGAGGCCGTGGGTGATGGCGGCGATCTGCCAGCGAATACCCTCCAGGAAGCGGTGAATGTTTTGCGCTTCCACCTCGGGCTTGTAGCGCTTCTCGTGCTCCGGGTCCTGGGTCGCGATGCCGGTGACGCACTGACCGACATGGCACTGCATGCAGGCGATGCAGCCGCCGGCGATGAGCACCGAGGTGCCGAAGGCGGCCGCGTCGGCGCCCAGGCAGAGCGCCTTGACGGCATCGATGCCGTCGCGAAGGCCTCCCATGAGCACGATCTCGATGTCGTCCCGGCGGCCGATGTCATTGAGCGCGTCCAGGGCCTCCATGATCGCGGCCAGCGTCGGGATGCCGACGAAGTCGATGACCTCGCCGCTGCCGGCGCCGGTGGAGCCCTGCATGCCGTCCAGCTCGACGAAGTCGAAGCCGTCTTTGACGGCAATCTTGATGTCGTCGCGCACACGTCCGGCACCCAGCTTGACGCTCACCGGCAACCGGTAGCCCGTGGCTTCACGAAACTCCTCGATCTTGATGACCAAATCGTCGGCGCCGAGGATGTCCGGGTGCCGGGACGGAGAGCGCAGATCGATGCCGGCGGGGATGCCGCGGATCTCGGCCAGCTCTTTGGTCACTTTCTTGGCCATGAGCTGGCCGCCCAGGCCCGGCTTGGCGCCCTGGGAGATGTAGATCTCCAGGCCGTCGGCACGCTTCATGTCGTGGATGTTCCAGCCGAGACGCCCGCCCAGGCATTGAAAAATGAGCTGTCCGGCGGCATCGCGTTGCGCGTCGCTCATGCCGCCCTCGCCGGTGTTCTCGGCGATCTTCGACATGGCCGACGCCATGGCCACGGCCTGCTTGGTGGAGCGACTCAAGGCACCGTAGCTCATGGGCGCGATCATGACGGGCATGCTGAGCTTCAAGGCTTGCGCGCCGTTGATGCCACCGATTTCCGTATACATTTCCACCTTGGAGACCACGTCCGGATCCCTGCCTGCCTGGGACAAATCGCTCTTGAAAGCCAGATCCGCGAGATGCGGCAGCGGCCGCGCGCCGCCATAACCACGGATGCGGTAGCGGCCGATCTGGGACTTGATGTGAATGTCTTACTGGACCTTGGCGTTCCAGTACTTCGAGTTACCCGAGAAGCCGAAGAAGGGCAGGCTGCGCATCTGGCGCTCCGCCGTGCCGTAGCGCAGCTTCTTGCCGGCATTGACGATCTTCTTGAATTTCCCGCGGTGGCGAAGTGAGTAGCGATCCAGGAATTCCAGAATGGAATCCTGCTCGTCGCTGTCCAGATCAGTCTGCTCGGCGTCGGAGCCCAGCGACGTAATGTCACCGCCGACGAATATGCTGCCGCCGCTCATGTCCTCACCGACCCGCTCGCCGGAGTTGCCGAGGATGATGATGCGCCCTCCGTACATCATGTAGCCGGCCATGAAATTGGCGTTGCCGCCGCAGACGAGGGTGCCCTCCTTCATGACCTGGCCGGCACGGGAGCCGATGTTGCCATGGACCACCAGCTCCGCACCGCGAATGCCGACCCCGGCGATGGCACCGGCGTTGCCGCGCACCACCACCGAGCCGCTGTAGATATTGTCGCCGAGGCCCCAACCGACGTTGTTGTCGACCTCGAAGCGCGCGCCATCGGTGAGCCCGGCGCAGAAGTAGCCGGCAGATCCTTGAACGTGAACCGTGATCGGATCGATCAGTCCGACGCCGATGTGATGGCGCGCATCGGGATTGACGATCGTGACGTTCTCACCCGCGCTTCCGTATTTGCGGATGAGCTCGTTGGCGTCGCGTACCGGAACCTTCGCTAAGTCGATCGTGCCCACGTGTTGAAGGTTCCCGGTGGCGGCTCCATTGTGCTCAATGCTTGTCCGGGGAAGAGTCGATTCAGCGAGACTTCCTCGGAGGCGATCGCGATCAGATCGTCGGTTTCGTACATGATCATCGGTTTGACCGCCAGGCGATCCTTGGCATAGCCGATCTCGTCCTTGGTGGAGGCGAGAAAAGAGAAGGTGCCGTCCAGATCGTCGATGGAAGTCGCCAGCGCGTCTTTGAGCGATATGCCCTGGGACATCTTGTCGGCAAGGTAAACGGCGATCAGCTCGCTGTCGTTGTCGGTGGTGAACTCGAAGCCGCGCCTTTGCAGCCGCCGGCGCATTTTCCAGTAGTTGGTGATCTGACCGTTGTGAACGATGGCGACATCGGCGAAGCCGGTGGCCCAGAAGGGATGCGACGCCTCGGGCTTGACGTCGGACTCGGTGGCCAGGCGCACGTGTCCGAGACCATGGGTGCCGCGAAACTCGTGCACGGAATAGCGGTCGTCCACCTCGTGAGCGCTGCCCACGTCCTTGACGATTTCCAGGCTAGTGCCAATGGAGATGACCTTGGCGGCATGCTCCATGGCGTAGGCGAGCTTCTGAATATCGCCGGTGAATGCCACCGTGCAGCGGTAGTTGTTTCCCACTATCTGGTCTTCGGCGATGCTGGCGCCGTGCTCGGCCAGGCTCGCCTTGATACGTTCCACGGCGGCGCCGGCCTCATCGCCTTCGCCGACGAAGAAGCGCAGGCGCAAACGGTCATCGGCAGACGGGCCGTACAGGGCGAAGCCCGTGGAGTCGGGCCCGCGGTGCTGACAGCCGTCCAGCATGTCGATCAGCGCCTGGCCCGTGGCTCCCAGGGTGCCCGTGGTCTTGTACATGATGCCGGCTATGCCACACATGGTGCCTCCCGGACAGGGTTTCCGGTCAAATCGCCGGGGCCGAATTCTCGAGCCCGATGAGCCTAATTTATCGGCGGCGGGCGATCAACCCACAAGAGAAAAAAGTTCCTCTCAGGAATGTTCGGATTCACGATTCCGTGCCCCGGGGCTCGACGATGGTGGCGAGAAAGCGGATCGGCAGCGTCACCAGCTCCTCCGGGCCGTGGGGGGCATCGGCGTCGAAGAACAGCGAATCCCCCGGACACAAGCGGTAGGTCTGGTCCCCGTGGCGGTAGATGATCTCGCCGGCGAGCATGTAGATGAACTCGACCCCGTCGTGCTGAAAGAGGGGAAAGACGTCGGACTCCTCCGTCAGGGTGATCAAATAGGGCTCGACGAACACCTGCTTGCCCACCGTATGCCCCAGGAGCTGATATTGATGTCCTGCACGGGTGCCGCGTCGCTCGATGTTGAGGCCCTGGCCCGCCTTGACGAAAGTGGCGTCGCGTTCCTCCTCGTACTTGCGGAAGAAGGCCGTGACCGGAACGTTGAGTGCGCCGGAAAGGGCCTTGAGGGTCGCCAGCGAGGGTGATGTCAAGCCGTTCTCGATTTTCGACAGCATACCCGGCGACAAACTCGCCTGATTCGCCACTTCCGCCACCGTCATGTGCAGCTGCTTGCGAAATGCGCGCACCTGCTGGCCGATGGCGATCTCCAGCTGGTTCGCCGGGGTGGCGTCCTGGACCCGCCGCGGTGACTGCGCGTCCGTTCTGTTGGAGCCCTTTTTTTTCAGCGACTTGGAAGCCATTGGTTACTGATCGGTACTATCGTGTGTTGAATTTTTGTTGCACATTGGGAAAGAATTTCCAGTATATTAATCCCCCGGCGGTTCGTGTTGCACGCACGAATCGTCGAGGAGGGTCTTCGGGGGAAGATGGGAACCGCGACATCATCGCGTCGGGGAAAACGTTGCTGCGGGGGTCACAGGGAGTTTCCCGCTGCTGCCGACTCGCGATTCTCACGCTGCGTTTCTCACCCGTCTTCACTTCACGGACTTCTGGTAGCGACTCACGCGGGTTCGCGTGTGTCGTTGGCCGGCATCGGAGTCCGATTAGGCGTGCGTGCCCGGAACGTCAAGGCGATTCTCTGGGCAGGCAATCAACCAATCAACTACCGGAGGGGAGGTAGAGAATGGACAATGAACTAACCGCACTCGGGATAATATTTACCGAGTTTTACTACTGGTTGACGGTAGTGCTGATGTTCTTGATTCATATCGGCTTCTGCATGTACGAGGTCGGTGCCTCGCGGCACAAGAATCACATGCACACGCTGATGAAGAACACCATGCTCATTCCGTTGGTAACGATCACGTTCTTCTTCTTTGGATGGTGGATTTACTTCGCCTTTCCCAATGGCCCTGGCATCACCGGCGGCGTGGAGACCGCGCTCTGGGCAGAGCCCTGGAGCGAGCTCATGGGCCCGCACATGGGTGGAGCGCCGGTCTCGGAAGCGTTGACCGCCGACGACACGGCCGGCTGGGCGCGTATCAACGGCGTCTTCTGGGCCGCTTTTCTGCTGTTCTCCTGGACCGCGGCATCCATCGTCTCGGGCTCGGTGATCGAACGCATCAAGTCCACGGGCTTCTGGATCCTCGCGGTCGGCATCGGCTCCGTCTGGTGGATCATCGACGCCGCCTGGGGCTGGCACTCGGCAGGCTGGATGGTGCAGAAGCTCGGATACCACGACGCCTATGCTTCCGGTGTCATCCACGCCATCGCCGGCGGCTATGCGCTCGGCATTCTGTTCATCCTGGGGCCGCGCATCGGCAAGTTCGCCCCCGACGGTACGCCACGCAATATTGGTCCGCGAAATCCCTGGCTGGTAACCATCGGGCTGTTTCTCATCTACACGGGATTCTGGGGATTCTACGTGGCGTGTAACGTGCCCATGTGGGATATCCAGGCCGGAGACGGCGTGTTCTTCTCGGCGACCAATATCTACCTCGCGCCGACCACGCTCTCCGCGATCACCGTGAACTTCCTGATGTCACTCTCGGGCGGTCTGCTGATGGGCTATATCGTTTCCAAGGGAGATGCATTCTGGACGTACTCCTCGGGACTCGCCGGGATCATCGCGGCTTCCGCCGGCAACGACCTGTACCACCCGATCCAGGCGATGTTCATCGCCGCCCTCGGTGTGATCTTCATGTACAAGCTGCACTACTGGGTGGAGCGGAAGTTCAAGATCGACGATGCCGTCGGTGCGGTGGCGGTGCATGGTTACGCGGGCTGCTTCGGCGTGTTCATCGCCGGAATTTTCCTGTGGGGATACCCGTCCTCGCCGGACGCTTCCTTCGCCGTCATCACCCCATGGGGTCAGTTCATCGGCGCCGTGATCATGTTCTGGGTGCTGGGCTTTATCCCCGGTTGGGTTACGGCAAAGATCCTGAACGGATTCGGCATGCTGCGCATTCCGAGGGAAGTGGAGCTGGCCGGTCTCGACGTCGGCGCCAACGCGGAACGCTATGCCGAAGAGCAGGGCATCATTAACGCAGAACGTGCCGCCATCGGCGGTGCCGCGGGCTCGGATTGAGGAGGAACTGACATGTCTACAGGCAACTTCGAAAACTGGGCCGGCACTATCACCGACATCGGCCCGATGTACCCATTCGTCGGAACGGAAATGCTGTGGTTCATTGCGGGCCTGGCATTCTGGATCTGGTGGCACGTCGTGCAGACGAAGCGCGAGAACAAAACCTACGCAGAGGAGGTAAAGCGCTTCGGCGACGCTGAATCGTTGAAAAAGATCATCGCCGGCGAATCGGCGGAAAATCCATAGGGCATGTTGCCAGGTCGCCCCTCGCCGGAAACTTTTTGCCGGCGAGGGGCTTTTCGTCGATTGCCGTGTTCATCCCCGTATGCTGAAGGATGCTCTGGCCGGCCTGCCGACGCGGCCGGTGCTGTATCTCTCCTTGACCGTGCTCGTTCTGGGGCTCGGGTATCACTTTGCAACGACCTATCAAAGCTGCAGGGGCCATGCGGATCTCCGCGAAGCGCTGCGCACGGCCATCGAGGCAAGCGCCGACGGTGCCGCGCCTGTGCTGCTATCGGCAATCACCGATCTTGCCTGGGACAGGGCCGACATACTCGTCAACTACAAGCCCAGCGGTTCAAGCACCGATTGTCCGTTCCAATGGGACTGGTCCCGGGAAACCCGCGACATGCTGATCGCTGGGGATCTGCTCACGGTCATCGTTTTTCTACAGGATGGCAAGCTGGTGAACTACCTGGAGTACCGCCGGGACTGGGCCGATTTCGTTAACGTGAAAAATCCCTATACGCCGGAGACGGCGGTATTCCAGGTCTCGTCCTCGCCCGCCAATCCCTACGCATTCATTCTCGCGCCGATCCCGTAGGTCAGGCCGCTTTCCGTTCGGACAGCCAGATCTCGAGGGACTCGGCGCCGCCGATATGCGTTCCGTTGATGAATACTTGAGGGACACTTGCGCTTCCGGCGATGGCACGTAACGACTGATCCGTGTAATCCTGGTTGAGGATCAGCTCGTCGTAGTCGATGTCGGCGTTTCGCAACGCTTCCTTGGCGGCTACGCAGAACGGGCATCCGTCCCGGGACATCACCGTGACGTCCAGCGGCTTGCCCGCGTCGGGCGCGACGTAGGCGAGCATGGTATCTGCGTCGGACACTCCGAAAGGATCGCCCGGCACCTCCGGCTCGATGAACATCTTCTCGATGACGCCGTCCTTCACCAGCATCGAGTAGCGCCAGGAGCGCTTGCCGAAGCCGAGCTCTTCCTTGTCCACCAGCAACCCCATGCCTTCGGTGAAGCTGCCGTTGCCATCGGGGATGAAGCGAATCTGGTCGGCCTTCTGGGATGCCTGCCATTCGTTCATGACGAAGGCGTCGTTCACCGACATGCAGACGATCTCGTCGACGCCGTTTGCCCGCAGCTCGGAAGCGAGCTGGTTGTATCGGGGCACGTGGGAGGACGAACAAGTTGGCGTAAATGCTCCCGGCAGGGAGAACACCGCCACGGATTTGCCGCGGAACAGTTCGTCACTCGTGACATCCACCCATTCGTGGCCGCGACGTACCCGGAAGGTGGTATCAGGAATGCGTTTGCCTTCTCGATTCTCGAACATCGGTCTGTGTCCTTTTCATGTGTTTCCCGGTGCCAATGATGGGCTCCTCCGGGTATTAAATAAAATGCTTTATTCCACATATTATGATATATAAATCCGAATAATCATCTTTGCGGGCCCCGTGCAGCCGCGCCATGAACCTCCCTACCGTCAAACAGCTCCGTTACTTCGTCGCCCTGGAGGAGCATCAGCATTTCCGCAAGGCGGCCGAGGCCTGCTTCGTGTCCCAGTCGGCTTTCAGCGTCGCCATCAGGGAGCTCGAGTCTGGGCTCGGGGTGCGGTTGGTAGATCGCACCAACCGCAAGGTCACGGTGAGTCAGCTCGGCCGCGAGGTGGCCACCCAGGCGCGACTGTGTATTCGTGATATGGAAGCGTTGGTGGAGGTCGCCCGCGGTAACCGGGAGGCCCTGGCGGGACCGTTGCGGCTCGGCATTATCCCGACCATCGCTCCCTTTCTGTTGCCGAAGGTGTTGCCGGGCTTGCGCAAGGCCCATCCGCGGCTCCAGCTCCTGTTGCGCGAGGAAACCACCCAGCGCATATACGACAAGCTGATGGACGGGCAGCTGGACCTGATCCTGCTGGCACTCCCCTACGAGCTGCGCAACGTCGAGCTCATGCCCCTTTTCAAGGACCGGTTCCGACTCGCCTGCCGGGCCAGAACGAAGTTGGTGGACCCGGAAAACTATCGCTTCAACCGCCTGAACGCGGAAAGCGTGCTGCTACTGGAAGACGGCCATTGTCTGCGCGATCACGCCATCTCCGCGTGCCGGATCCGCAAGCTGGACAAGGTCAGCCGATTCTCGGCGAGCAGCCTGCTCACCCTGGTGGAGATGGTCGACGCGGATCTGGGTATTACCTTTCTGCCTGAGATGGCGGAAGGTTCGTCGATTCTTTCCGGCACCCGAGTCAAGACCTATCCAATGCGCGACGACGCCTACCGGGACATAGGGCTGGCCTGGCGAAGAGGCAGTGGACGTGCCCGCGAGTTTCGTTTGTTGGGCGATTTTATTCGTGAGTTTGCTGGATAAAAGGGGACGGATTTATTTTCGCGCCTGACGTATCGTGGGCGCTCCACGGAGGGTGGCTGCGAAAATAAATCCGTCCCCTTTTATACGAGCGAACAGATGAAAATCAAAGCCGCCGTCTGCAGGGAGTTTGCGAAGCCGCTCTCTATCGAGGAAATCGAGCTCGCGGCACCGGGAGCCGGCGAGATGCGCGTGAATATCGCGGCCTGCGCCATCTGTCACAGCGACATTCACTACGCGGATGGTGCCTGGGGCGGCGATCTGCCATCGGTCTACGGGCACGAAGCGTCGGGAACCGTGGAGGAAATCGGCGTCGGCGTGGAAGAAATCACAATCGGCGATCGTGTGGTGGTCACACTGATACGTTCCTGCGGGCAGTGTTTCCAATGCGCCCATGGTGACGAGGTACTCTGCGAAGCAGCTTTTTCCCTGGATCGAGAAGGGCCGATCACCGGCGCCGACGGTGAGCGCATCCACCAGGGCCTCAGGACCGGCGCTTTCGCCGAGCAAGTGGTGGTGGACGCGTCGCAGGTGGTCGCGATTCCGGACGGGATCCCGTTCGACAGTGCATCGTTGCTTGCCTGTGGCGTCATCACGGGGCTGGGCGCGGTCGTGAATACCGCGCGGGTCGAAGCCGGCTCGAAGGTCATCGTCATCGGTACCGGTGGCGTTGGTCTCAACAGCATTCAGGGCGCTTCGTTGAGTGACTGCCCGATGATCATCGCCATGGATATCTCCGACGAGAAGCTCGCGGCCGCCAGGCGCTTCGGCGCGACCCACGCCATCAACTCCACGCGCGAAGACGCCGCCGAGGCGGTGCACGCATTGACCGACGGCCGCGGCGCCGACTACGTGTTCGTTACCGTCGGCGTGAAGTCCGTGGTCGAGCAAGCGTTCGGGCTGATCCGCAATGGCGGCACCCTGGTTCTCGTCGGCATGCCCGCGTCCGGCGAAACAGCCGAATTCGAGCCCCTGAGGGTCGCCAACGATTGCCTGGTCGTACTCGGCAGTAAGATGGGATCCTCGAAAATCCGCGTCGACATTCCGAAGCTGGTAAGCCTCTACCAGCGGGGAAACCTCATGCTCGATGAGCTGATCACCGGCCGCTATCCTCTGGAAGAGATCAACGAGGCCATGGCGTCGGTCAATCGGGGTGAGGCATTGCGCAACGTCATCGTATTCTGACGCACACGAGAGATCTAAACGACGCCGAGGAGATCTTCCCGGGCTTTTTCCAGGTGACTCTTCATGATGTCGGCAGCCTCCTGGGTATCGCGGCTCTCGATGGCCCTGAACAGCGCGCGGTGTTGCTGGTTGTACTCGATGATACGGTCCGGCGTGAGGATCTTGTCTTTTCGCGCGCTCCACTGGCCGTGTCCGCGAACATCGTTGATATGACGGTACAACCAGACCATGAGGGGATTTCGGGTACTCTCGGCGAGCGCCAGATGGAAAGTCTCATCGGCGCGCGAGAAGGATTCCGGATCGCCTTTAGAGGCTTCCACTCGCATCAGAGCATCGGCTAAGCGTTCGATGTCCTGGGCATTGGCGTGTACGACGGCCAGGCGCGCCACCGAAGGTTCGACGGACAGGCGCACCTCGATGAGCTCCAGGGGCGAAGTGTGCTCGGCGATGTCCTCGTCATCGGCGTGTCCCCGGTAACGGACGAAGGTGCCGCTTCCCGGTCGCCGGGTGACGAGATTCATGTCCTCGAGTTGCTCGAGTGCCGTGCGCACGGTGCCGCGGGCAGCACCGTACTCGACGGCCAGGTGTCGCTCCGACGGTACCCGTTCTCGATAGCCGTAGTCGCCGTCGAGAATGGCGCGCCTGAGCCGCGTGACAATGCGCGCGGAGCCACTGGGAGTGGCGCGGGGCGGGCTCACGCCGGGGCGCGGCGCCGCCGGCCTGGCGTCGTCGCGGGGACTACCGGCCATCGCACCCGGGATTTGTGGTATTAAATTGGATCATTCACGCGTTCGGTCAGGCTTGAAATTGGTCCGAAAGCGGAGTTGAATATACCCGCTCCCGCTGAGCCGCTGCAAGCTGGTACCGGACAGTCGAGGCCGCAAAAAAGGCAGCGAGGTTTGCCACCGGGAAGAGTGGCAATCGGACCTGACATCACGGATCCGCGGGCGCTATTCGACGCAATCTGGACCGGATTTGGTCCAATGCAGGGTGATCTGAATGGCATTTCCCTCCCACTCGAAGTACCTGGTCATCGGAGCCGGTATTCACGGCCTCAGCACGGCGTTTCATCTCGCCCAGGAGCTGAAAAGTCGCGGCCGCGGCAGCGGTGAGGATATTCTGGTGGTGGACAAGACCTCCATCGGCGCCGGGGCCTCGGGGATTGCCTGCGGCGTCGTGCGCAACAACTACTTCCAACCCGCCATGCGCGAGCTCATGGCCCATAGCGTGTCCGTTTGGGAAAGCGATCCCGACAGTTACCACTACCATGCGGTCGGTTATATGCAGATCAGTCCGGAATGCATGCGCGAGGACGTCGCCGGCATCGCCGAGCAGCAGATGCAGATCGGCTACGAATCCGTATTCGTCGAGGGCAAGAAGGCATCGGCCGACTACATGCGCGGCTTATTCGACGACTGGCGGGCCGAGGGTATCACCTCGGTTCTGCACGAGAAGCCGGGCGGCTACGCCAACAACACAAGCAGCCTTTATGGTCTCGCCGACAAGGCAGAAGCCGAGGGCGTGCGAATCATGACCGGTGTCACGGTAACCGGGTTCGCGTGCGCCAACGGCAGCGGCGCAATTACGGCGGTGGACACCAATCGGGGCCCCATAGAATGCGACTACGTGGTGGTGGCCGCCGGCCCCTGGGTCAAGAGTATCTGGGAGATGCTCGATCTACCGCCCATCGTCAGTATCAAGGGAAGCGACGGCGCTGTGCACGACGGCATCCCCATGTGGGTGTTCTGGTCGTTGCAGGAAGGCACGCTGGGCGTGGATCCGGATCTGCAGAAGACCAACGACGGCGGGTTTCCGCCGGTCATCCATGTGGACAGCGACGCTGCGTTGCTTTCTGATGTGGACGGATCGCTGATTACAGAGCAGATGTGGGGCATTTATTACAAACCGGATTTTCACTTCGGCGGAATCCAAGGTGGCGCGGCGCCTCAAAAGGTGATGACGCCGCCTGACGACGTGAAGGTCGACCCTTACGGCACCGAGTCTCCCGACTACGTCGTCGACGATGCGTTCGCCCACATGTGGTGTTCGGCGCTGGCTCACTGCCAGAAGCGCTTCTCGGGTCAAATCATCAAGTACAAGAACAAGCCGTCGGGAGGCATCGGTGCTTTTACTCCCGACAGTTTTCCCGTGCTCGATGTGTTTCGGGAAAACTGCTATGTCATCGCGGACTCGAATCACGGCTACAAGATGATCGGCGTCGGCAAGCTCGTGGCTGGCGAGATCTGCGGTACCGAGAGCGAGCTGCTCAAACCATTTCGCTTTTCGCGCTACGCCGAGGGGAAGCTGCATCCAGTGTCCAACAGCCCGTTTCCCTGGAGCTGAAAATAATCGACCGGGCCACTACCCCGGCGGAAACTAGAACAATGCCGATGCAAACAGTCGGCGGTAGGAGGACAACACAATGACTGATCTGGAAGCCCATGTGAGCGCACCGGGGAGAGCCGAGCTCGTCAAGCAGGTTCGGGAAAAGATCAATGAGCTGAACATCAGGTATATCTACTTCCAGTTTGTCTCCGTGACTGGCCGCATCGTCGGCAAGGGCATTCCCGCCGCTCATTGGGAGCGTATTGCCGAGCGGGGCTTCCAGCTCGTCTACGGCTCGACGGCGAATCTGTTTCTCGATCGCCACGGCCAATACATCGGCTACGGTCCGGAAGCCTCGGAGCTGGTGGGAATTGCGGACCCGGAGACCTTCTGTCAACTGCCCTGGGACAAGCGCGTCGCAAGAGTGTTCTGCACATGTTTCCGCAACCGGGAAGAGCGGGAGAATCCCGGCGGTCATCTGACCTCCGACTGCCGCGGAAATCTGCGCATCATCCACGACGAGTTCCAAAAGAATAACAAGGGCCTGCATCTGCGAGCGGGCACTGAGCCGGAAATGATGTGGTTGAAACGCGGCGCGGGCGGCGGTCCCGATGGTGGTGTCACCAAGCCGAATTGCTATCACATCGATCAGTTCGAAGAGTTGCGGCCCTCGTTCATGAAGGTCATGGAATACGCGGAAGCCATGGGTTTCGATATGATTCAGGGTGACCACGAGGACGCGCCCGGGCAGCTCGAGCTCAACTGGATGTTCGACGATGTCTTGAGGAACTCCGACCGGCTGACGACTTACCGCCAGATCTGCGCCCAGGTGGCGCGCGAGGACGGCCTCATTGCGTGCTTCATGACCAAGCCGTTCATGAGCGTTTCCGCCTCCGGTTGCCACCACAATGTGTCGCTGTGGACGGGCGGAGAAGACCGGGTCAACACGCTACATCAGGACCCCGTTGCCGGCATGGACGATGTGTTCTCCTACCGAAGCGGCGGCGAGAACCTGTTCATGCCGGATCCGAAGATCGACGAGCGCAAGCCCGGCCCGGTCGGCCTTCAGTGCATCGGTGGCGTGATGCAGCATCTCGACGCACTGACTGCCATCGGCTCCTCCACAGTCAATTCTTATCGCCGCCTCTGGGATACCGGATTCTGGGCGCCGGTGTTCGCCGACTGGGGTTACCAGAACCGAACCTGCGCATTGCGCATATCTGCGCCGGGCCGCTTCGAGTACCGCTCCGTGGACTCCATGGTCAATCCGTACCTGATGGGCGCCGCCCTGCTCAAGAGCTTCGACGACGGTATGAGCAGCAATGCCGATCCCGGCGAGCCGGAGGAGCGCAACATCTACGAGGCAATTGAAGCGGGCAAGCAGGTGAAGAAGCTGCCCATGTCGCTCGGTGAAGCGCTTAACGCCTTGGAGGCCGACGAGGTTGTCCGGTCGGCGATGCCCGACGAGATGTTCAAGGTGTTCATGCACTACAAGCGCGACGAATGGGAGCGATTCAATCACACCGTCACTGAGTGGGATGTCAACACCTATCTCGATTACCTGCCTTAGCGGAATGTCGTCGTAGGAGCGGGCACGCTCCTGCAAACAGAGGTTCATTTTCATGTGCGGAATTGCCGGACTGATTCACAGAGGAAAGAGCTCGAATATTGGCGAGGAGCTGACCGCGATGCTTCAGTCGCTAAAGCACCGGGGCCCCGATTCCACCGGTTTTGCCTTGTACGGCAATTCGATGTCGGACAATTTGGTCATGCGCTTCAAGGTGGCGGAGCAGGAGGACGTGAACAAGGGATTCGACATCATCAATCAAATGAAGGAGCGAAAGGCCACTGTCGACGGTCGTATGGCGGAGATGGATGCCCGGATCGAATCCGAAGAGCAGGTCACCGAGTACGCTCATCGCTACATCTTCAGTTTCGACGGCGATCTCAAGCGGCTGGCGGACTACATCGAAGACGTGGAGGGCGCGGAGATTCTGTCCCTGGGTCACGCGCTCGAGCTCATCAAGGATCTGGGCGATGCGGGACGCGTGTCCTCCCAATACGGTCTCGGCGACTTCGAAGGCACGCACGCCATCGGCCACACGCGGATGGCCACGGAGTCAGACGTGGATATTCGATCCGCCCACCCTTACTGGGCCTATCCGTTCAATGACGTATCGGTGGTTCACAATGGGCAGCTGACCAACTACTGGACCAAGCGCCGGGACCTCGAGCGGCGCGGGCATCGTTTCGTGTCCAACTGCGACTCCGAGCTCATCGCCGTGTATCTCGCTGACGCCATCGACCGCGACGAGGAGCTGGAGGAAGCCATGCACCGCTCCATTCACGAGCTGGACGGCGTGTTCACCTACGTGGTTGCAACCGGAGACAAGGTCGGCATGGCCAAGGACATCATGGCGGCGAAACCCATGGTCTTGTACGAGAGTGATGATTTCGTGGCGCTTGCATCGGAAGAAGTTGCCATCAGAAGCATCTTTCCCCACGAGATCGACACTTACGATCCATACGAAGGGGAGGTTCGCGTATGGCAGAGCTAGATCGCGATCATGCGTCCTATGAAATGGGGATGCACACGGAGAGGCTTGCCGGTCGTACCCAGCAGGTTTTCTTTTTGCCCGAGGAGGAGGAGAACTTCACCTACCCTGGAGCTTTCGACGTCGACTTCAACAAGCGCATCGAACTCGACATAGCGGACATGGACACCAAGGCCATCAACGTCGAGCTGCGTGCGCTCATGGGCCAGGGTTACGGCACCATCGTGGTGAAGAATCCCGGCGCCAAGCATTCCATCGGCGTCGGAATTCTGAATCGCCTGCAGCTCTATTTCGAGGGTAGCCTCGGCTACTTCGGCGTGGGTCTCATCGATGGTCCCAACGTGCGTATCTCCGGGCGCGTTGGATGGTCCTGCGCCGAGAACATGATGGCGGGAACCGTGGTGGTGGAGAAGAACGCGGGTTCCACTTTCGGTGCTGCCATCCGCGGTGGGGATCTGGTGTGCAAGGGCGACGTGGGAAGCCGCACCGGCATCGACATGAAAGGCGGAACCATCATCGTCGGTGGCCGCACGGGCGCCTTCAGCGGCTTCATGATGCAGCGCGGCCGCATGATTATCTGCGGGGACGCAGGCAAGAACCTGGGCGACTCCATGTATGACGGAACCATTTACGTGGGTGGCAACATCGCGGATCTCGGCGTCGACGCCGTGGCAGGCGAGATGACCGAGCTGGACGTATCGTGGCTGAAGAAGAAGCTCGCCATGTACGACGTCGCGGTGCCCAACGGTATCGAGAACATGACCAAGATCGTATCCGGCAAGCAATTGTGGAACTACGACAACCTGGAACCGACCGAAAAGAAGCTGGTGCTGTAGCACTCGGGAGAAAATCGCAATGAGTAGCAAGACGGTCAAGTCGGGAACCACCCGGGCGGACGTGTCTGAGCCGGCGGAGAGCGAACGCTACAGGCTCGGGAAAAGCTTTCTGTTTCCGCCCGAAGTCATCAATGACATTCACATCAAAGCGGAGCTCGGGCGCTATCGCATGCGCGGATTCTCGCTGTTCAAGAAGATCCCCAGCTGGGACGACCTCACTTTCCTGCCCGGCACCCTGACGCGCTTCGTCATCGAAGGCTATCGCGAGAAGTGCGATACCAGGACCGTGCTCGGGCCCCGTGCCAAGCGTCCGCTGGAGCTGGACATTCCTGTCTACATCACCGGCATGAGCTTCGGTGCCTTGAGCTACGAAGCCAAGACCGCGCTCGCCCGCGGCGCCACCATGGCCGGCTCCGCCACCTGCTCTGGAGAGGGTGGCATGATTCCCGACGAACGCCGTTACTCGGAAAAGTGGTACTACCAATGCATTCAATCCCGCTACGGTTTCAATCCCCACCATCTGAGGCTCGCCGACGCCTGCGAGTTCTTCATCGGACAGGGGTGCAAGGTGGGGCTGGGCGGGCACCTCATGGGCCAGAAGGTCACGGATCAAGTGGCGGAGATGCGCTCCCTGCCGGCGGGGATCGACCAGCGCTCACCAGCCCGACATCCCGACTGGCTGGGCCCCGACGATCTTTCCCTCAAAATCGAGGAGATCCGCGAGGCCACCAACTGGGAGATCCCGATTCAATTGAAGCTGGGCGCCGCCCGTGTGTACGACGACGTGCGCATGGCGGCCAAGACCGATCCGGACTGCGTCTACATGGACGGTATGGAGGGCAGCACCGGCGCCGGCCCGCATCTCGCCACCGAGGAAACCGGGGTGCCGGGGATCGCCGCCATCCGTCAGGCCCGGCGCGCGCTCGAGGACGTGGGCAAGTCGGGGGAGATCTCGCTCATCTACGCCGGTGGCATTCGTAACGGCGGCGACGTGGCTAAGGCATTGGCCTTGGGGGCCGACGCCGTGGCCATCGGTCACTCGTCGCTGATGGCGCTCAACTGCAACAAGGATATTCCCGAGTCGGACTACGAGAGAGAAATCGGTGTTCCCGCGGGATACTGCTATCACTGCCACACCGGGCGTTGTCCGGTGGGGGTCGCGACCCAGGATCCGCAGCTGCGTGCGCGCCTGGATCCGGATGCCGCAGCCGAGCGCGTGTACAATTTCCTGCACACCCTGACCATCGAGTGTCAGATGATGGCCAGGGCCTGCGGCAAGACCGACGTGCACTCCCTTGAGCCCGAGGATCTGGCCGCGCTCACGTCGGAAGCATCCGCCATGGCGCAGGTGCCGCTGGCCGGTACCCAGCATACCGTCGGTCGTCCCGACATGACGCGATTCTAGAGGAGCGAGCCGATGGCCAAGAAGGGTAACAAGAGCAAGACGGGCGCCGACGATGTCGATCGCACCATCGATGGCTCGGGAATCGACAGCCAGCGGGAGCAGGAGATCGGCCAGCACATCGGCTACCGCTACGACGTCAACCTGGTTCCGGATTACGCGCGCCTGACGCCGTTTCTCGAGAGTTACATGGAGACCATGGGTTGGGAGGATCTCAACTGGCTGGAAGACGTCCACATGGGCTACGAGGAGGGCCGCCCGGCGGTCTTCGATCGCAATATCAACGGCTGGGTCAGCATCCCCGAGAACATGCAGCTACCGGACGGTCAGCAGGACCGGGACATGCTGGCGCGCGAGCTGCTGGTGAAGTTCCAGATGTCGCGGCGCCATCCCATGGTGGATCTCAACAAGGCCTACGGAAAGTTCTGATTCGGTGCCGTGTGCGGACTTTTCAATGGGGGCGTGGTAACCCAATCGGGTTGAAAGCCGAGGATCCGCGCGTTGCCGGGAATTGCCGGATTGAAGAGGCTGTTGTGCCAGTAGGTGAATTGAAATGCCGGCTCGGATTCCGCCAGTTCTTCTACCTGGCACCGCAGTCGATAATGTTGACCGAATTGCTGGAAGTCGAGAGTGCACCGGGCCGATTCCAGCAGCCGGTCAACCAGGGCGGCGCGCGGCGCGAACAGGGCCGTCATGTCGTCGCTGAATTCGTCGGGTCGTTGATAGTAAGCGGCCGCGAGGAAACGCAGCGCGCTTTCGTGGCGCTCGGCGGGGTCCCGGGTTCTTCTCACCAGGTGTTGAAACCGGGCCGTCACTTCCTGTGACGCTTTCTTACGGATGAGGACGACAATGTGACCCTGATTCGTCTCGCCGGGTGGCAGGGACACCCGGGGGCGCATTCCCGGAGTTGGCCGTCCGCCGGACTGGCGCACCGACAGCTGGCGGATTCGGCACTGCCAGCCGAGAAACTCGTGGCGCAGGTTGCGAGCGGAAGGATCCAGCGGCGCGACTTTCAGGTTATTGTCGTCCATCACTAATCAATCAGGCGAATCGACCAGGTAACTGCGCGAGGCACGCATGCCCACTGTTTCACCCGGCCATCATAACGGAACGAACGCCTGCACATGAACGCGGCTCTGGGTGGCGTTCTGGCGGCGGTTTCCTGGGGCAGCGCGGACTTCATCGCTCGATATACGGGCGGGGCCCTCGGCCATGTCAATGCGCTGTTCGGCATGCTGGCGGCGAGCGCATTGGTTCTGACCGGTATCGTGCTCGTCATGGATCTCTCCATCGCCCGGTCGATGGCAGGTTGGTGGCTGTTGTTGTTGATGGGTGTCGGGCTGACGCTGGCAACCCTGTTGCTCTACCAGGGACTGGTGCGCGGCCCGGTGACCGTCGCCGCGCCCATCGCAGGCACCTTTCCGGCCTTCAACATCTTCCTCGCCCAGGCGCTGGGCGCGCGACCGGCGGCCCTGGAGTGGGCGGCCATGGCGACAGTCATGGTGGGCGTGTTCGTGGTGGCACGCTCGGCGCGGCACTACGAGACCGGCGGCCACTACACGCGCGCTCAGCTTCGCAGCACGGTGATGATTTCGCTGGGGGCATCCTTTTCGTTCGCCGTGACCGTGGCCGCGGGCCAGGAAGCCGGGGCCATCTATGGCGACGTCCAGGCGGTCTTTCTCGGCCGCTGGATAAGCCTCGCCTGTTGCATCCTGT
>Ga0255057_10000571_pt1 | contig 20969 bp, 15 predicted proteins | sample Cases_109_6_MG_FD_189022 | JGI IMG/M metagenome (GOLD analysis project Ga0255057, IMG submission 189022) | Seawater microbial communities from Amundsen Gulf, Northwest Territories, Canada - Cases_109_6 | ecosystem: Environmental > Aquatic > Marine > Gulf | place: Canada: Northwest Territories... | reverse complement strand
TTAGAGTGACCCTTTGCGCGCGGCGGTGTGACACACCGCCGCACGAAACGGCAGTTAGAGATGCCGGAAATTCAACGCCAAACTCGGTGCTTTTCGCGGGCAGTTGACCGGGTGCACAAACAGAACTTCCGTTCATGATGCACCTTTCACGCAAGTCGTTTGAGGAAAGAGAGTTAGCTGTTTGGGATCTTTTGGTAGCGGAGAGTTTCCGTGCGTTTTGATGTGATTGACCGCTGTGATGACCTCGTTTCGGCATAGTTCGGCTCGTTGGATCACTTGTGGCAGACCAGATTCACCATCCGAGCGGAGAATTCCTCGCTGAATCAGTCGATTCAGACTCATCGGACTGATTTCTAAATTGGTAGCGGCCTGGGACTGCGAAAGCCAACCCATTTCACGCTTCAATTTTGCGTCGTACCCGGCAATGCCATGCCGTTGGCGATAGCGTGCGACACGACGCATTGTCCAGCTTACACCGCGCTCGGTGTGTACGCCACATCGATTCAGCGCCCGGCTGATCTGTTCGTCGTCTGCGACCTTGCGCAACGTGTCGATCACGTGCGATAGATCGATGGGCCGTTTGCGACCACGACGGCCGCGACGCATCGCGCGCAACTCCGTGTGATGTCCTCCTGACCAATGGACCCACAACACCGACTCCCCCGTCGCTTCATCGACATCTGCCATGACGTGCTTGATCAGCACACGAACAATCTGTTGCTTCAATCGACCGTCGCCTTGCGGGTCGTACCAGATCGACTCTAGACGACTCCCAAGCCGTTCCAACTCGGCCTGCTCGGCAGACGTCGGACGGGGTGGCTGGTCACGATCGAATCGTACTAAGCGGGCTTCTTGCTGGGCGACTGCCTGCAACGTCACTTCCAGCTCCGCCGCCAACGTGTCGAGTACCAGGCGGTTGGCCGGATCCACGTTGTCGAAACGGCGGCGGGCCAAGTCCGCGTCGTAACGAAGCTGGTCGAGTTCGTCCGACAGCAGCGATCGCTGAGTGGCTCGCTCGGCTGCCAGGCGCTTCCTAGCCAACAGCGCCGCCGCGACACCGGCCGGACCGACAGCATACAGAATCTGCTCGGATAGCTGACGCTCCAATTCGTCGCCCGTGATGATAAAACAACCCGAGGGGCCACGGTCTCGTTGCCGCTGATCCTGCTGGCAGTAATAGGTTACGCCGCCCCCTTTGCGGTAACGAACCCGCAACTTGTGATGACAACGCCGGCACTCGATCAGCCCGGCCAACAAGGCCCGTCCTCGGTTGGCTGCGCCCCGGCTGGCCGGGGCGAAACGGGGAGCGTTCATGGCAATCTTTTCCTGATTGGCTTCATACTGCGCGAGCGTGAGGTACCCCGGGTGCTGATCGACAAGATGCACCTCCCACTGCTCGGGACGCGTCCGTCGCTTTTTATTTTCCACGGTACCATTGGGCAATACGGTTGTCTCTTTGCAGTAACGCGGATAGACGTACACGCCTGCGTACTTCGGGTTTTGTAGCATGTCCACCAGGCAACTGTAATTGGCTTCGACCATCTTGTACTTCGTCCCGTCACCCCCGCGTTCCGCCTTCGGCAGTTGGTAGTTCTTCTCCCACAGCCATCCCAGCAATTGCCCCACACTGGAGCAGGTTTCGTACTTCTTGAACACCCGCTCGATGGCCCGCTGCACGCGGCGGTCGGGATGTTTTCGCAGATGCTTGCCATCCACCACGACGTACCCCCTCGGCACACCCTTTTGCAGTTCGCCGCGTGACGCCTTTTCCTGCGACGCCTGCTCGAGTCGCTGGCGGATGCTGTGAAGTTCATGCACCGCCAAGGCGCCTTGAATTCCCAGCACCAGACTATCTTGCGGCAAGGCCGGATCGAGAACCTGGTGTTGGTCTCCCAGGAGCGCACCATGCAATCCGCACCAATGCGTCATCAGGCTCCAGTCGAGCGAATTACGCGCCAGCCGCGACGCGTCTTGTCCGAGCACGATGCCGACTTGTTTGTCTTGCACCATTTGTAACACGTCGTTGAAACCGTCACGTTTGCCAGGTTGACTGGCGCTGATGCCCAGATCGCTTTGGACGACGCGGATCTTTTCTTTCGGCCAGCCGAGTTCGGCGGCCCGCTTGGTTAGTCCTTTTTGGACCCGATAGCTTTCCGGATGGTCCTTGACCTGTCCGGGGCTGCTCTGCCGGATGTAGACGATGGCCAACTGTGCCAGATGGCGTGGATGTATCTTGTCAGACATGGTGATCTTCTTCCTCGATGGCTGGTTGAGTTAGCTGGAGTTGCCGATGGACCGCTTCCTCGATGAGCAGGGAGAGCAACTCTTGGGCGGATTGTTGACATTCCTCAGGCAGTGTTTCCCATGGTACGCGATCGCCGGGAAAGAGCTGGAGTTGTCGCGATAGACATTCGGTGTTCATGGAGATCCCTTCGTGCGAGAGCAAGAACTGAGTATTGCTCGGAAGGTAGCTGTGGCACGTAGGGAACTACAAGTGGCGCTGGTCGACCAGCGCGAGTACTTCGCGCAGCGCCGACAACGAGCAGACTGGATCGACGCCGCATCGCAACGGCGCACACTCCTCGCGGCGGGTCATCCATTCGGGAATCAGAGTCCGCCACTCATCCAGCAGAACTTCGAAAAACAACACTCCACCCCGACGAAACCGTCGGCAGACATCGAATTGACGCCCGAAAAGTGGGTGGAGAGGATACTCAATCGTGACAATACCCGGATAGCGGGCATCATTGTGTGGACAACCAGGTGGACACACATGTGAGCCATTCCGATGCACAGCGTTCTCGATGCCCTCATTCATAGCTCGCCAGCGCGCCTCGGTCGAATCGGTCGAAGCAGGTTCTGAGCATCGGGGTGTCGGACCGCCCGAGTCAGGTGACGCTGTTCCAGCGGCTCCAAGTCTTACGTATTGGGTACTTAGTCCGCTACCCAAACAAACTCCCCACCCCATCATCCTCCACCGCCACATGCAGATAGCCGCTGGTGATGCTCACATTCGAGTGCCCCACCGCGTCACGGACCTCGGCCAGAGTCCGGCCACCAGCCAGGGCGTGGCTAATGAACGTGTGTCGCCCGTGATGGATGGTGAGTGTCTTGAGCCGCTCAGGTCCAAGCACCCGGCACGCCGTGCGGAATCGCTTGCGAAGGGTGTGCCGCGAGAACACGATTTCCTGTCGATCCGATTGCCAGGAACAAACGAACGGAGAACTCGGTTTCGCTCCGCGGCTTTGCCGGTCGGCTCGCCACGCCGATAGATCTTCGAGCGTCCCGGCGTCCCACCACAGGGGCACCATCCGCGGCTTGCCGCCCTTGGCGGCACTGGCCCGGATTCGCAGGTGAGGCCGGGGCATCTGGACGTGAACATCCCCCGTTTGTAGCCGGGCGATCTCACTTGCCCGCAGGCCGCAACACGCGGCCAGACGGAACACGACCAGGTTCAGGCGGGTATTCTTCGACCGGGGCACCTTACGGCGTAAGTCGGCCAACACGTGGCCCAGTTCGCGGCGTGTGAGGATCTTGGTGGGATCGGCCACATCGTCATGCTCGTCGACTCCTCACACGTTCTAGTGGCTCGTCAACCGCAAGACCTGTGCGACTGCTCGGAGTCATACCGAACTCGGCGAGCAGCGCTTTGATATTCTTTCTCTCACGCTCCATTACTACGGCGTGCGGTGAATAGACAACCTGCGGCAGACCGCCTTCGACGCCCTTCACCCAACACGGCCCGTACTTCGCCACCTGCTCGGCAGCATCCCGATAGAGCGCGTACGACGTGCAAAGCAATTCCAGCGCCGTCGCGTCGAGTGCCGTACCGACCCCCGCACTCTCTAGTTGCACACTGAACATTTCCCAAGCCTCGCGTGCCTTGCCGGTTAGGTGATCAGGACATGGCGGGAACCCAGACGCCGGCTGCGGCTCATCCTTCGACAGCGCCCGCTTGCCGGGGTTACCCCGCAGGATTTTCAACTGCGTTGGTTGTGTTTTTGGTCCTGGTTTGGCCATCACGCTATCGCCTCTACCTCCCCTTCGTAATTCGCGGAAAAATATGCGCGATACCCGCCACGGTCGCCGCTTCATAGGTTGCTGGAAACCGCCCCGCCCCCCCTTCATTACTTGGCAAAAGCTACGCGGCGCACCGGCTAGCGGTCACCTCAGGGGGACAGTCTCCGCCAGTCTCGCCACAGTACGCCACTGTCTAAACCTTGGCGCACTCTGGCAGTCTTGGCGCACTGTGGCGTTTCCCGTTCGATGCTCCACTAACGGTAAAGTCTGCCCTATTCGCCCACCTGCAGCGGCTTACATCGTAGTGCAGCTACGCCATACGCTCGGCTACAGTTAGCCCGACAATTACGAAATCGAAAACGCCCCGGTAAGAGCGGCGTGACTTCCAGGACCCGCCGGTGTCTGAAAGTCTTGGGCTATCGCTATCTGAACCGCTGTTACCTCTGTGGCACGTCCGTGTCGTGGCTGGCCGTCGTCGTCCGCCTGTCAACGTCCCACCAGCTTCGGAATCGCTCGGCGACGCGTGCGGTCGCGGGCGAAATCGTCTCGAACATGCGTGAGTATCCTAGATCGGAAAGTAGGTCACCGGCGATCGCTTCGAATAACTCGATGTCCTGCTCCCGCATCTGGATGCGCCAGTCTCTTAGGTTCGGCGTGGGCGGCAGCCAGGCTCTGTTTGCGGATAGATCAGGCTGTGTACTCGTGCGACCTTCATGGTATGTGAGCATGGCATCGTCACACAGAACATCCAGGAACGCGCAGAGTGCGTTGCACTGCATCGCTGGGTCATCAACTAGCAATTCATACCGAAATTCGTAATACAGATCAGAACTGATTGCCGTGCCACCTTCCCGTCCCAAGCGTACCTGCCACTCCCACCAAAGGGCCGTGGTTGCCACTGGATTCTCTTTCCAAATCGCTAGACGACCAGCCGCGCGGTTCGCTTTCTTCCAATTCAGCATGGACAGGCAGACGTCACGGCCATCGCGGACGACGTGAACAAAGCGAGCGCGGGGCCACAAGCCATGTAGCAGCGGAATGTTGCGCAAGTAGCCACCGGTCGTCTTGTCTCCTACGAGCGGCTTGCCCGCTCGCTGCCCGTAGAGATCAAAGATGTGGGCCACGAAGTCCGCATACGAGATCGGCTCGGTGGATGGGATCAACCGCACTAGGTCCTGGCGTGTCATGTGCAGCAGGTGGAAGCGATGGTGTCGTGATAATTCGTCGATCAGATCCGGCGTTACCAAGCCTCGACGGGTGATCCCGGTTCGCTTCTTCAAGAAACGACTGATCCAGTGCGATTCGTGCATGATCGCGATCAATGGATGTTCGTTGACCATTCGCTCAAGCAGCGTCGTGCCGGACCGGGGACACCCCACAATAAAAACAAAAGGGTTTGGACCGTGTGTGTCTGTCTCAGTCATCATGTCCTGGCCTGATTCGGCATCGTAAGTCTCTCCTCGCAGAGTGCCAGCAGTGGCTCGGTTAAATGGCGACGCTCTGGAAATCGCGTACTGATGAAAATGTGTCGCGCTAGAGACAACATCGTATACGCCCGAGCACGGATCGCGGCATTTTTGCCGGCAAGCCTGGCGAACTCGTCTTCCAAGGCGAACTCCGCGTCTTCCAATGCGTTGGGACGGCCATGGCTACGGAAACTCTGCTCGGTCAGGTGCGCCCGAAAGTTGCCGATGTCGAGCGCCGGATCACCCTGGCAGTACAAATCCATGTCGAGGAGCGTGACGCGATCTCCATCGACAATCACTTGGTCGGGATAAAAGTCCCGGTGGATACCGCAACAAGGGGCGCCGCTCAACCCAGCACCGAGTTCATGGCACTGGCAGAGCAGCGTCTCTATTCGCCGCTTGAGCCGTGGTTGTGTGTCGACCAATTTCGTCAGCCGGTCATCGAGTATCGTGAGTTCGTCGGCAATCGTGTGTCGCCGTTTCGTTGGCACGTTGGCATTGTGGAGTTTATGCACGGCTCCGACAATACGCCGTGCCACGTCGGCTGCTTGTGGCCCGTCCAATAACGACGTGGCGACAGCGCCCACAACCTTGCGCTGCAACCACATCTGATACTCCGGAACGATCGCGATCGGTTCAGGTACGGACACACCGTCTGCACTCGTGGAACAAAACCCGCACTGCCAGAGCGACTGATGGAGCCGATACGTGGTAACATCACATCCTTTTGCCCTCGCTTTCCCAAGCAGCGTCGTCACTTCATCCGAGCCATAGCGCGTCTTTTGGTCCAAGACGTATTCAACGAGGCAGCGGCGACCGGGCTTGTATCGTCGGACTCGAATTGAGAGTATCCGCATCACTTGCAGCCCTGACGGTGTCAGAGCGGCACTCACGACTCGCTCTGCATCCAAAGGGTCGATGACGCGAGCGAGAAAGCCCATGCGATCATCCGTCACCACGTCAAACGGATCATCGACGACTGCTTCGGGATGCAAAGCAGCACACGGATTCGATCCGGCCGTTGTCGATGAATTTCGATCTGACGTAACTACAAGAACCGTGTTTGCCCGATCTACAATGGCGTCGATCAAGTGTGACCAATGCGGCTCACGTTGACGAAACGCATGCGGTGCGAGCCGCAGTAAGCCGGCTATGGTGTGGCACTCCATGTCAGCGATATCAATGGCGCCAGCCTGGTCCTGGTATCCGCTCAGAAACGCCGAGCGGAGTTCATTGAAATGGCTGTCGCCAAGACGACCCGCCAGTCGTTCGTACTCCAGATGCGCGACGAAATTCCCCAAGTCCTCAGCGGGATTACCACGATGAGCCTGGTCGAGATCCAGAATCGTCACGCCCTGGTCATTCAAGAGGATCTGGTTCGCGTAGAAGTCGCCGTGCACGGTCCCGCAGACTCGATGATTCTTGGCCCCCCTCGCCGTCAACGTGTTGGTCACATCTTGGACCCTGTCCGCAACCTGCGGGCAAAGCACGGCAAGGCTTGCCGCCAATTCCATGAGATCTCGTGCCTGTTCGTCAGACGTACGATGCGGAAGTGGTTCGCCGTCTTGCGCATGCAATTCGGCAAGGGCGCAGCCTACACGCGCCACGTCGTCACGGCGCCAGGCCGTGTCATCGATCATTTCGGACAAGGACTTGCCTGACATCCATTCCGAGGCTACCGCGCGGTGTCGCTTCGAGCGACCGATGCGGCAGGCAACGCGCAAGTCCCCTCGCGATCGGATCACCTTGGCCGCCCGTTGGGCCGTCTGAAAGTCCCGCGCGTTATGAAACTTCAACACGGCGGCTGGAGTGCCGCCGACCGCTAATTGGGCCACGTACCGTCGCTCAGGTTTGTAGCGCATCGTATGAAGTGTCGCGTCCCAAAGATCGGGTCGGTCTCGCAGCACGAAGCCGAGCAAGCTACGGCGCGCCTTAGGCGTGATGAGACGGTATAGTGACTTGAGATTTCGATCGTTTGGAAAGAAGGAAACGATAGTCGACTGATCGGTCAACACAACTCGGGCGCCAGCTATCGAACCTGGACGACGAGGCTCAAGCGAATCTCGCCGCAGACGACCTGTTTCGTTCGCACGTAGTGCCTTGGCGTGGAAATCTATCACGCGATCTCCGACATCGGCACGGTACGCGACCAGACAACTCGTTGCCGGCTTGTATCTGACGTACGTGATTTCCGCCGCCGCCCGTTCGATGTCTGGCAACACCGCCGAGACAGCCCGAGCGACGGCGGTTGGGTCAAGTACAAGCCCCAGGCCGGGTAGCGCCGTATCGCGATGGACAAGTTCGACATCGTCACTGGAAAGCATGATACTTGGGGGCTTGAGTGTTTATTGAGCCATCAGTCGGCGGTCAGCTTACCGGAGCCATTTGCGCCATGTTTGGTTTTGCTCGATCTGCATCGCCGACGTGCCAAGTTCGCATCCCACCATGTGCGGCACTCTCGGGCAATCGAATTGACTTCGGGCGAAATTGTGTTCACGGACCGCTGGTAACCTAATGTCTCCAATTTGTCACCCGCCAAGGCTTCGAACAGTTCCACGTCTCGCGACGGCATTTGACTGCGCCAATCGCGAAGTCCCGCCGTTGGTGGCAACCACGCATTTTTTGCTGACAGCCCCTTGTCCGTACGCATCTTCCCCTCGTGGTAGCTGAGCATGTCGGGTGTCATTGGCAGATCGAGAAAGTCAGCAGTCTTGGTTAACATGTGTGAAGGTTGATCGACCAACTCTTCATAGCCGACCTCAATGTAGAGCGACTCTCCAAGGCCGGCGCCCGCCGTGCGTCCTGCGGATACCAACCACCGCCACCAGAGCGCGCAGACCGCCATCGGTTCATCCGCCCACAACTTGAATCGGCCGGGACCTTTGGTCGCGGTGGCCCATTGCAGCAGTGAAAGTGCCACGTCGCGACCGTCGCGGTAGATATGCACGAACCGCGCCTGCGGACACAGGGCGTTCAAGAGCGGGATATGACGCACGTAGTCGGGTGTCTTCTCGCCAGCGAGAGGCTTGCCTTCGCGCCGGGCAAGTTCGCCATAGAGGTGGCCGATGAGTTCACCATAGGTTGACGACCGGTCGATCGCGCCCTTGACCGACTCGTCGCTAAGCTCCAAGCGAGAGAAACGGTGATAACCACGTACGGCCTTAGCCAGTTCGGGCGTGAGTGGCACCGGCCTGCCGCTCAGAGCGTCGTCGAGCGCCGCTGGGAGCGTCTTTTCCAACACTCGTGGGATGAAATGGGTGTCGTTCGCCAACGCCAACAAAGGGTGATTATCGAGCATCCGCTGCAATAACGTCGTACCCGACCTGGGACAACCGACCACGAACACGTATGGGTTCACGCCGTGTACATCAGCTGACCGAGACGTGTTTGCAGTCTGACTTTGGGTCTGCGTATCCGTGTTTTCCGACACGTGGGTTTCTCCTAGCTCGGTGCGTCGACGGCAGCGCCTTGCATTCGATACAACGAGGCATATCGGCCATTCGCCTCTAACAACTCAGCATGTGTACCGCACTCGACGATCTGACCGTTTTCGACGCGGTAGATGCGGTCGGCGTGGGCGGACAGCCGCAGGTCGTGTGTGATCGTGATCGAAGTCTTCCCCGAGGCGACACGCTCGAGCGCGTCCACGACGGCTTGCTCGTTCTCTTTGTCCAGGCCGGTCGTGGGCTCGTCGATAATGAGAATGGGGGTTTGCCTTACGATTGCGCGGGCAATCGCAATACGTTGGCGTTGTCCGTGGGACAACGTGACACCACGCTCGCCAAGTACTGTATCGAACCCGTCGGGCAGGGCCTCGATAAACTCCAACGCGTTTGCCGAACGGGCAGCAGCGATGATTTGCTCCTGGGAGGCGTCTTGGGCCCCCAGTCCGATGTTCTCCCAAACGGTCAAGGCAAACAGCGTGTTGTCCTGCAACACGACGCTGATCTGCGATCGCAGCGAGGCAAGTGTGTGGTGTCGAATGTCCTTGCCATCGATCAAAACCCGTCCTTCCAACGGATCGTACAGCCGTAGGATCAGCGCCGCCAAAGTCGACTTGCCGGTCCCCGATGGGCCCACAATGGCCACATTTGCCCCCGCAGCGATGTCGAGGTCAATGTCGTTCAAGACAAGATCGTCACTTTCGTAGCCGAACGTAACATGATCAAAGCGAATATGGCCTTTGAGTACACCGATGGGCTCGGCGTCTGGAAGATCCTGGACATCCGGCGTAAGTTCCAACACACTGATTACCCGTTCGCCGGCCGCCGCCGCCTTGGCGAGCCTGGCGGTGTACTTGGCGAAGTCCTGGGCGGGGCGGAACGCGCGTTTGACGTACACGAGAAAAACGACCAAAGCGCCCGGCCTCATCTCGCCGTTCATCGCCAAGAAGCCTCCGTACCCGAGAACCAAGGCAGTCGATACAGCCACCAATACGAAGACCGTACGCCCCAGTCGGGCGGAAAGTCGGTTGGCCTTTAAGTCATCCTTTTGGCTTTTCTTATTGCGCCCGGAAAAGTTCTCGGAAAACGAGTCCTCCAGCGAGAGCGCTTGAACCACTTCGATCGCGCTGATGGACTCGGAGGCAATCGCGGCCATGGTGCCCTCGCGGCGGCGCTGCTTGCGAGCCGTCTCCCGAATGCGGCGGGTGAGGCGCACGGTCGTGAACAAAAAAAGCGGCACCGTGGTGAGCGCCAGCAGCGCAAGTCGCCACTGCGACAGGAACATCACGGTGAGCATGCCCACCAGCAGCAACATGCTGGCGGCCATCGGGATCACGGCCGTTGAAGTAACGTCCCGCAACAGGCTGACGTCGCGCGTGACGCGGACAATCAGGTCGCCGCTACGAGCCTTGGTGTGGAACGACAAAGATAAGGCCTGGATGTGCCGGTAAAGTTTGTCCCGCACCTCGATCACGACGCGGTTGCCGATCAGAAAGAACCCCACCTTGCATTGGTAGTCGGTGATCGCCCGCAGCGCCGCCAGGATCACCACACTCAGGGCGGCTACCACCAGCAGCGCGACCGGCGACAAATCCCCGACGAAAGGGCCCGCGAGTTTTTTCCCCGAAATGACGAAGTCCAGGACAAATGCCAGCGGCCACGGCTCCAGCAGACTGAACACGACGCCACCGAAGAGCATTAGCACCGACCGAGTCACCCTCCAGCGATGCTTGCGGGTGTAAGGCCAGAAGTAGTGGAAAACCTGCCACAGGCTGGGCACGACTTCTCGCAGTTTGTCGGGGCGACTTGACATCAAGTTACCCTTTCCCAGTCGGCTGCATGGCTTGCCGCGTCGCAGCCCGCGAGCTCGAAGATGCGCTCGACAACCGAGTCCCACGTATGGTTTGCCACCACGGTCTGCCGTGCGGTCGTTCCCAACCGGTTTCGGAGCGGCTGGTCGTCACGCAGACGTACGAGTGCGTCAGCCAACATCGCTGGGTCGCCCGGTCGACAGAGAAGTCCATTGTACCCGTCTTCGATCAATTGGGAAATAGACCCAATTCGACTGGCAACGACCGGAAGTCCGGCGGCCATGTACTCGAATATCTTGATCGGCGAGAAATAGAAATCTTCCAGTCCGGGGTACGGTGCCACGCCGACACTCATGGACGTCAGTAGTCCCGGCATTCGCGCGGGGTCCACCGCGCCAGTCAGTTGAACTCGGGACGAATCTCGCAGTCCTCGCGCCTCCAACTCATGCTCAATGCTTTTCCGCTCCGGACCATCGCCCACGATCAGCAAGCCGACGTCCGGATCTTCACGATGCAGTATTTCGAACGCTTCGATCAACACGCTGAGGCCATGCCACGGTTTCAGCGTGCCGGCGAATCCCACGGTAAAGTCCGCTGCGGCGTTTGGCAACGCGGGGCTTACATCGTGAGTGAAGCGATCGGTGTTCACGCCGTTGGACACCACATGCACGCACTCGGCGCGACCAGTGCAATCTGCCAGATAACGAGCTACCTCGTCTGATATGGCGATTATTGAGGTCGCCGCTCCGAATACGCGGTCGGAAACTTTCTCGGCTTCCTCGCGGTGAACCAATCGGCGGTGCCGCGCCTGCTCAAGAATCAGTGGCGCATTGACTTCCAATACTCCTGGCGTGTCAAACGATTGGGCGTATTCCATCGCCGCGTAACTCCAGAGGCTATACCGCTCGTAGACCATCTCAAATGGTCCGGTTTTTTCCAATTCGGCGCTAAGCGCCGAGTTGGCCGTCAACGCCGCCTGCTCCCAGTCGGCGGGATCCGATGTCGTGCTCACCGACAGTTGATGCACGCGAACGCCCGCCAGGTCCCCCGGTGGTTCACCTCCCGCGCGCGTGGTGAACAGATCGACGGTGGCACCGCGCCGAACGAGAGAGCGAACCACCTCTTGGACGTGAACTGAACATCCTTTGCTCCCGAAAACAGGCACTCCAACGTCTGCGCAAACGTATGCGACCCGCATCAGCCCACCTCGCTTCGGTGCGCCTCGTCCGTGACTTCACTACGCCCGTTGCTGGCAGCGTAGATGGCATGGCGAATCTTCTCGGCGTTTGCGTGGATGTCAAACTCTGCTTCAATCAGGCGACGTGCCTGTTCCGCCAAATGCACGCGTAGCGCATGGTCCTCCAATAGACGTTCGATTGCGCTCGCCAACTCGACCGGATTATGCTGCCCTACCATCAGGCCGGTCTCTTCGTGTCGCACTACTTCGGGAATACCGGCGACGTCGGTCGAGATACACGGCGTACCCAAGGCCATCGCTTCCAGCAGGACGGTGGGCAGGCCGTCACGGTTGCCGTCATCGCCCACAATGCACGGGGCCGCCAGCATCGCCGCGCTGCCGACCGCTTCAATCACCTCGGCCTGTGGCCGGGGGCCAGACAACTGAACATGCGACGTTATCCCAAGGCGCTGAACCTGCTCCCGTAGCGGTTCCGCCAGTTCGCCGTCGCCGATGATATGACACTCAAATTCTCGGCCACGCTCGGCTAGCAGCGCACAGGCGTCGATCAGATCACTGAAGCCCTTCTTCTCGACGAGCCGACCAACCGAGACGACTCGGGGGGGCCGCTGCTCTGGCGAGCGATATGGAAAACCACGCAACGGCAGCCCATTGTACACGCGCCGGATGCGACCGGCATCTTCTCCGAACGATTCGACGAGATGCCGAAGATTGTATTCGCTCACGGTAATCACGGTCGCGGCATCGGCAAGTTTACCACGAAGGTCGTCCGAGCAGACGTCTTCGTGAAAGATGTCCTTCGCATGGGCCGTGAAGCTATAGGGCACACCCGCCAAACGCGCGGTCAGTCTAGCTACGCTCGTCGCCACGCTGGCGAAATGCGCGTGCAGGTGTGTGATGCCCTTGGAGCGAACGAGTTTCGTCAGCCGCAAGGCCTGATGGACATTTTGCCCGCTTTGCCCCACGCACGTATTCAGTTCCTCCCACAGGCACGGCGATGCTGCGGCAGCATCTTCGACCGCGGCCCAAAAGGTGGAAGCCTTCACGTTCTCGGGGATATAGCTGACAGGCGCTCGGACCTTGGCGATGAGGTCCTGGAAATGCCCGTCGACCGGCGGACGTAGCGAAAAGATTTCGACTTCCGTCCCAGCGGCCTCGTGTGCGAGGATTTCGTTGACGATGAACGTTTCCGAATAGCGCGGATAGCGCTTCACGACGTAGCCGATGCGGGCCGATTCAGCGGGCAACATTGCGGATTTCCTTTCGCCGATGACGACGGTCCAGTCCGTGTCCCGTATCTTCAAGTACTTCTTGGAGCAGGATCGGTAAACGCTCGAGTCCCCTTAAATCAATCGTGTTGGTCGCCTCGTACGCACACGGTGTCGCCGTGTCGTCTGCAAGCCAATAGGACATTCGTGCGGCACTCACTTCGTCCCAGGGTAACACGTCGACGAGTCCCAGTTCTTGCAAACGTTCGGCACGAATGGCCTGTTCGCGACGCGGATAAATCCGCGGCACGACCAACGCTGGTTTTCGGAACGAGATGGCCGAACACACCGAATTGTATCCCCCCATCGTGATGATGCGGTCGGCCGCTGCTACCAGTAGGTCAGGCTCGGCGATGAAATCCAACACCCTCATGCGATCGTTCAACGCGGCGCGCTGGTGCAGCCGTTGCTGAACATTGGTGGGCATGAACGGGCCAGTCACCAATACGCCATTGTAGTCCGGCGGAAGTTCCATTCGAGTAAACGCCTCAGCCACTTCCGTGCCATCTTGGCCACCGCCGACCATACATAACAGTAGTTTTCCAGAGGGTAGCCCGAGGTCGGCCAGGAGATCAAGTTCTTCCGGGCTTTGAATATCCAGGCGAGAGCGTTGGTCGAGATAACCCAGAAATCGCACTTTCCCCGCCACGCCTGGTGAAAAACCGTACTCACGTACCGGGTCGTAAACCGACTGGTCGCCGTAAACCCAGACGGCGTCATAAGCTTCTTCGATCAACCGTTCGTTGTCGTCCTCCCGCCATTCCTGTCTGACAGTCTTCGGATCGTCCAATATGTCGCGTAGTCCCAGGATCCAGTGTGGGCGCTTCTGCTGGCAGTTCTCCAGCGTTAGGTCTAGTTCCCCGAGTACACCGTGGGGGACCTTGTCGACAATCACCACGTCAGGCTGAAACGCCTCGATCGCTGACCGGATCGTCGTGGCGCGCAGTTGTATCAATTCGTCCAAACTGATACTCAGACGCCGCGGCCGATACGAACCATGTCCGTCCTTGTACAGCGACGGCAACGACAGGCAGTCGACACGCGGCGGAATTTCGAACGCCGCCGCCTCCCGGGCACCGGATATCAACAACACCTCTGCGCATAACGGAGCATGCGCCAGTTGTTGCGCAATCAAGAGATTGCGCCGCACGTGACCGATACCCATCGTATCGTGCGAGTAAAGCACGATATGAGGGTGACGAGTCGGTTGTCCGTTCGCGGAACTGATTGTCATGGTCTACTGGCCAACAGTAATTGCTGGAAGTCAATGGGTGGCAATGAGATTTGGGAGCTTCAGCTTATGGTTCAAAGTCCTTGAGCGCCTTTATCGCAGCCCTGCGAACCTTCTCATCCTTATCTTTGATCGCTTTTCGAAGCGCGGGAATGGCCGACTCCGCTTCGGCGCCAATCGACCTTATCGCCCGAACGGCGTAGTAGCGGACCTTCGGGTCTTCATCTTTAATCGCGGCGGTGAGCGCTTCGACAGCGGGCGCTGACTGTGGCCCGATCTCCTTGAGCGCCTTGGCCGCGTAATAACGAACGTTGGCGTCGTCGTCTTGCAACCTGGCCGTCAAAGCATTAACGGCTGGGGCCGCCTGGAGGCCGATCTTTGCCAACGTCTTGGCGGCACGATAACGTACCTTAGGGCTTTCGTCGTCGAGCGCCCGAGTGAGCGCGCCTACCGCCTCGACCGCCTCGTCTCCTAATGCATCAAGGGACCTGGCCGCCTGGTAGCGCGTGTTGGCATTGACGCTCTCTAGTTCGCCGGCAAGTTCGTCGACTCTTGTTTCACCGCACCCGATCGTTGAGACACATACTGCGTATGCCAAGCCAACGATCAGGGGAGCCCGACCGGTACTTGTTGACCGCGCCGTGTGATCCTGTGGTAATCCGTCAATCATTGCCATTATGTCCTCACGCCGTTTCTTGCCACGAATACCGTTATTTCAAATCGCGGTACAACCGCACTCAGTTTTCTGCCTACAGGAAGTCGCTTGCGCTGACGACCTCCCCATCGCTCTTGTTCCCCATGTGCTCAAACACTTTGTCGTTGATGGAATACGGAACGAAATGTACGGAGCCGTCCAGAAACACGGCGTTGATGCCACCAGAATGCGACGAACCAAACAATCTGCCGCCGTCACCCTCTTCGCCAACAAGATCGGGTTCGGGGGATTGACTCGTGGTGCGGATTGTGTCGGAATTCCATCCGGCCGTATAACCTTCGTTATCATCGGGCTGGCGCTGGCCGAGCAGGGTTCTGTTTAGTCGCTTGTCGCCGACAAGCAGTGTGTACGATGTGCCGTCGGTTATTTGCGCAATCCGTGTCGGCTCGTACTGCCGAATCACGCCTGTCAGCTCGCGATTTGATCCGGCGTAATCGCACAACGCATGCACGAGCGAGCCACCGGTCAACGGCGGGATGTAGCCGTCGGTTTCATCGACGACGGTCTGTGGGGCTCGTCGGGTGGGGCAAAAGAAAATCGGATTCGGCGTGGCAACGGCCACCACCGCTCCTTGTTGCCAAACCACTGTGCCCTCGATATAGGGGAGTATCTGAAATCCCCAGCCCGCCCGCTGTTCGGCGCCGATGGCTGGCGTGCCATTCAAATACGTCGGCGCATCCGTCCAGTCCCACCCACCGCTGGGAAAGAAGCCGTGTGTGGAGTGGTGGTTTTGAAACGCGAGCCCTATCTGCCGCAGATTGTTGATGCAATGTTGCTTGCGGGCCGCTTCGCGCGCGGCCTGAACGGCTGGAAGTAACAATGACACAAGAATCCCGATGATCGCGATTACAACCAGCAACTCCACCAACGTAAAAGCCCGACGACTCCGTCCGTCTTTGGGCGATCCCAATCGTTTGACCCGCGTTACGAGCGCGAAACTCTGGCGCCGTGCCGGCCGCTGTTCGTTCATCGGATGGTTCAAATTCATTGGTGTCGCTTTGTTCCAAGCCTGGCGCCGGCGGTAAGACGTGATACACAGCGCCGCGATCAGGGCCGAAGCAATGGTTGACGGCTCGGGCACGCTTACAGCTGCCCCCGCTCCAAAGCTCGTGGCCCCCGCTCCAAAGTTCGCTTCCCAGTCGGCCAGGTCCGAACTGCTGAGCGGGACGGGCGATCCGCCGAGTTGCCATAGAAGGAAGTCCTTGCCGTCGACAACGCCGTCGCCGTTGAAGTCACCCGGAATCGCCATCGATTCAACGACAAGCCGCAACACGTTGACCTCGTAAACCGGCACGATCGCCAGACCTGCCGCCAGGCCAAACACGTCGAACGTGCCAAACTGCCCGACCCGCGAACCGAAACCGATCACGGAGAACGAGTCGCCTGCCGTCGGCACGAATGCGTCGACGAAGTTTACCTCCAACGCACCAGCGAGCAGCGCCGTGGCCGTATCGATGGCCCCGTACTGCCCGAGGCCGCCTGCCCCTGTGGCCCGCGTTGTGCTACCGATGTCGATGTTCAACGTACCGTTGGCGCCAAACGTGGTCGTGCCGGCAACGTCGACGAGGCTTGAGGTCAGTTGCAATTGTCCGTTCACCGTGCCGGCGGTGCCGAGCGCGACGGTAGCCACGTCGAGCGTGGGAGTAACAGCCAGACTGTCGACTAACGTCAAAAGTCCATCCGCCGTGGTGGCCCCGCTGGTGCCGCCGCTGGTCAACTCGCCAACGCTGATTCGTCCTGCGATCAGAATGTCCGTGCGCTCTAGCGTCACGGCGCCATCGGCATCGGCGAGAGTTGTTCCGACGACGATCGCCCGACCTACGTTCAAGCTGCCGGGATTGACCACGTCGGCAAAGCCAAGATTGATGCTCGCGTCGGAGATCGTCACCGTTCCATTGCCGGTGTTCGTGTTCGTCGACGATCCGCCCGCTCGCCCGACGTCGATATTGCCACCGATGATGATCGAGGGGATGTCGCGAATTGTCGCCAGACCGATTCCGGTCGCCTGGCCAGAGCCACTCACCTGACCCACGGACAGATCGGCCGTGACTGCGAGAGACGCGGCGCGTTCGATGGTCAGCGTACCGTTGCCTTGGACGCTGTTCAGGGGGACTGCCGACGTTCGCCCGACTTCAACGTCTCCCAGAACCGTGATCGCACCCACAACGTCCAGAATAGTCGCATCACCAGTTCCCGATATGCTACTACCCACTATCGACGAGCCACCACCGCCCGTTTGTCCGACATCGAGGTCTTCTCCGATCATGATCGAGTTAGCCCCCTGGACCAACAGCGTTCCGTTGGCCGTGCTCGTAACGTCGTCTTGGGTCGTGTTGCGGCCGACACGAATATCCGCGCCGACGAAAACGTCACCCACATCTGTTAACGTAGCGCTCCCCATCGCCGTTGCGTCACCGATCCCCGACGTACCTTGAACGCTACCGACACTGAACTCATCGGTGACTGTAATCAACGAGCCCCGCGTAACGGATAACGTGCCGTCCGTCGAGACGATCCCGCCGTTCTTCGCACTGGCAACGCCAATGGTGAAGGCTTTTCCGACGTCGATCGTTGCCACGTCGGTAAGCGTAGCCATGCCGTTTGTCATCTCCTGTCCCCCCAAGCCAAAGCCGCGCCCCACGTCGAGATTGTTTCCAGTGCGCAGCATCGTTGCCACATTGACGATGACCGTGCCGCTACTCTGCGCGATTCCAGTCTGAGTGCTCGTCTCACCAACATCGACGTCGTTAGCGACGTCGAAGGTGCCGATGTCGTTTAGCGTCAACGTCCCTGTACCCATCGACTGTGTGCCGCCTCCTGATTCGCCGATGTCGACATCCCGGGCAACTTGGATCAGCGTTGTCCGTTCAATCAGAAGGCTTCCAGTCGCGAAGGCCTGAGCCGTATCAGTGGCGTGCGCCTGGCCGACGTCCAGATCACCGACGTCCACCAAGCCGACGGTCAACGTTGCCACGTCACGGAGCGTCGCCGTGCCATCGCTGGACAACACGGCCGTGCCAAACGCGAACAGGGGGCTCACCTCGCCAACACTGAAATCCGCTTCGGTGATCATGTCGACCCCGTCGTTGGTAAACGCGCCCGATCCGTTGCGACCCACGTCGAACCGATTGATGTTGATGTTCCCAGGCGCGGTCAACGCATCTGCCTTGGCTTCACCGCCGTTGTTGATGACCGCGTCGTTGTTTGGGTCGGGAACCTGAACGGGGAGCCAATTGTTCAAGTCGAACCAGTCGCCGGCCATGACTCCCACGCCTGTGTTCTGCCAAATCGAATCCGCACTGGCGAAACTCGACAACAGTGCGACAATGATTGTCACATGGACCATTACATAAAGTCGGGTATACTTCGTCATGTTGTACCTTCGACAGTCAACATGAGTGAATTCGTCTTGGACCGGTATCAAATGTAGAGCCCGATGCGATCGATTGCAGTGCAACTGGATTTCCTTGCATACACTTCAGCCGTGATTTCCCATTTGGACGTACCTGAAACCGCTCCAGGCTTGGAATGTCGCAAATTGGTTGTCAGTTATGGACAAAAAAAGCCACTGACACCCTGTGCAGCATGTACACAGACGCACTGTCCCCATTAGCGTATCCCCATCCATTAGCGTATCCCCATCCATTAGCGTATCCAACGTATCCAACTCCATTAGCGTATCCAACTCCATTAGCGTATCCACCTCCATTAGCGTGTCTCCTGGAGACTCTTTGAATATTCCAATCTAACATGACGAACCTCCGATTACAAAGGTTTTCGCGGATTATTTCAGCTGTCCGGGCACTGCTGCAACACCTTCCCTAATCGGAATAGCCACGCGTAAGTCACTAACCGGTCCTGACTTGTGGCAAGAGTGTGTGAAAATACCGGCCACACTCGCCGCGTGACACCGGGGCAACTAGAAAAAACTTCCGCGCGCTGTAGGGTGGTCCACTAACGTCCCTGCGCCGCGAGGCCGGGGGGAGTGGTTAAGATTCTGATGGGAATAGGGTCCCATAGAGGGCGCTCATTGGTCTCGTTCAATACGAGACCGTCGCGTGGAAACAGCGAGACCAATCTACCTGATTCCGCTGCCCGAAGGGGTGGGGGGCGATCCAAAATTCCCCCTGCCGGGAGCAATAAGGGTCCCTTGGCAGTAGCCTCAGCTACTCGCGTCGATATTGGCTTTTGCCATCGCCAAGAAAACTTGCACTATGGCGAGAAAGCGCCGCACGTCTGAGGAATCGGTGTCGACTTCCTGGAAGAGTTCTTCAATGATTGCTCGACGCACATCGTCGGGCACGGGCCAGTCCTCTCGGATGGCTTGACGAATTAGCAGAAGATCAGCGTTCGTGGTCGGCGTACCCTGCCCCCAACCCCCACAGATTCCCGGGGCCTTCGCGGTCGCCTCGGCCCTGCGCCGTTCTCGTTTCCGCTTGCGCCTGCTTGACACGATTAGTCTACCCGATTCCCAGCCGCACGGACCATAGCCAGGATGCCGACCTTCGTTGCCTCGGGCAGTGTCTGCCAAGCATCAAACACTAGTTGCAAATCGGGGTCGATCGGGACTTCCGCCGGTTCAACTGCTGCGCCTGGCGCTGCGCACGATTCAGAAGTTGAGAAAACCTCGGAGATTTCCGCAGTCACCCGCTGATTAAGAGTCAATTGCTCTGCCAATTGAGCTAAGGGAGCGGGGGGATTGCGGATTGCGGTCTCAAACCTGGTGGTTCTTTGCCGGGCACGGCATTTTAGCCGATTGGTACGCTTTGGCTAGGGGACCGGGAGAGCGGCGAACTCGATCTGTGTATCGTGCTAGCCGGAGCCGGACGGCAGCGGCAACGTTTCAGAAATTGGTTTTCTCCACCACCTCGCCGTCGGCAATTGTCGACAGATGCTGCAACGTGAGTTTGTTGATCGACCGATCGACGGCCGAAACATGGCCATCAAGAAATGCAAAATGGACGATCTGGTTGTGCTCGCTGCCGAACACGGTGTTGCGCGTGTCGTACCGATCGGTTGCCAGTCCATCTTGTGTGCCAGCGAGAATTGTCAACGGATTGTCGGCGGCGAAAAACGCGTTGTCGCCCTTGTCGTGGTCTTCGAGCCCCGGTTCGGCGTCAACATCGGCGGGAATATGTCGCTCGCCGATGGCCAGTGTTTGTGACAAACCGTCGGTAACCTGTCTCGCTTTGATTTTCGAGAAAGTGAACATCGGGCCGACGACGACGGAGATATCCGGCGTGTCGGTCCAATCAGAAGGCAGAGTGCCAAAGTGGAAGTTTAGCCCCGCGTTGGCCGCGTAGTCCCCACCGGCGGCGACATCTTGCTTGGTCGAGGGCATGTCGTTGTTGTCAAAATCGCGATCGGCCGCCGGCTCGCGGCGCGTTGGACAATAAAAGACGGGCACTGGCGTTCTCATCGCCAGTGAGTTTTGGTCATCAAATACAGGCAGCTCCTTCGCGAACGAGTTGTACACGTTTTCCATCTCCATAAACGGCAGCATGTGGAAGGCCCACGAGACACCCTGTTGCCAGTGGGTTTCGCGCCCCATCGTGTAACGTCCGTAGGTATCGTGATACATCTGCTCCGCCACCATCATCTGCTTGAGGTTATTCACACATTGGGAACGCCGTGCCGCCTCACGCGCGGATTGAATGGCAGGTAGCAACAGAGCGACCAGAGTCCCGATAATGGCGATCACTACCAGCAGCTCGACCAACGTAAAACCGTGTAGGGGCCGGGAGAAGCTGGTACGCTTCTCCGAAGTTGTTCGATTTTTCCGACCCCGTACACGGAGAACCTTGCTATGTCGCAAAG
>Ga0255057_10000570_pt1 | contig 20977 bp, 17 predicted proteins | sample Cases_109_6_MG_FD_189022 | JGI IMG/M metagenome (GOLD analysis project Ga0255057, IMG submission 189022) | Seawater microbial communities from Amundsen Gulf, Northwest Territories, Canada - Cases_109_6 | ecosystem: Environmental > Aquatic > Marine > Gulf | place: Canada: Northwest Territories... | reverse complement strand
GTAGCAGTATGTGATGCCAGACCCCATCATCCAGTTCGCCCGTTCCACACAAATTCAGATCATCACCCGCCGCACCGCGAATACCAAACACCAATCGCCCACCCGCAAGCGATGTGCCGTAGTCGCGATTCTGGCTGGCACGATCGCGGTCAAGGACGATATTTCCAGACCGCCAAGCGTCCGAAGCGCTGCAGACCACATAGGGAGTGGTGTTTTCATTCGGAAGCGCCTTCATCCACCACTCGATGGTGAAGTCCGTCGCACCAACGTCCGCCGGTGCTCCCTGCGATCGGTCTGTGAGCCGGATCTTGAGCCGATCCACGTCATCCGCACCATATCCATAAAAACGTAATGAGGTCTGGCCATTGGAAAAATACGACTGATAGTCATTTACAAGGCGGCTATAGGCCGGAAGAACGGTGCCATCTCTTTCGAAGGATCCGCTGTTGTAGGGCACGCTTCCGGCATGAACGGTCCAGCCCGAGAAATCTACGCCATCCAGGCTAGTGTAGGCACCGTTGTATTTGAGGCTGAAATGGAGATGTGGGCCGGTCGCAAACCCACCGGCGCAGGTCTCGCAAGCAATGGTGCCAACCTTCCCATCACGCCCTATCGGTGCTCCGCTATACAAATTTTGCAGGTGGTAGTAGCTCGTTACCCAGCCGCCACCATGATCAATTTCCAGCCAGCATGAGTATCCGTAAGGCCGGTTCACAGTTCCATAGGCTGCCGCAACGGCATATTGATTTGGCGGGGAGGCACACGACCCACCGCCCGTGAAGAAGTCAATCGAGCTGAAAGGAGGTGGCCAACTTCCGCCGTTCCAACTGTGGGGACCGCTCGCAACCCATTCGGCACCCAATGGAAACGGCAACTGAAACAATCCGTCTGGAGGTGTGTTTAAAGGAACGATCTCATTCGAAGTATCCAATGGATCGCTCTCTGGAAACATCGCTCCAAATATCGAGCCGAAATCTCGAGTGACTCCTGCAAATTTCGATTCATAGCCAGCCGGAGAAATGTCCACTGCCATGGCGGTCAACAGAGCAACCGTTCCGGATGAATGGGAGGGATCGAGGGAGGCTGCTGATCCATCTTGAAGCATGACGCTTGGTCCAACGGTGGGAAGGGGCGAGAAGGGGGGACGCAGCGCTCCGAAGGTGTGCATATGCTCGTAAAACGTTGAGGCCAGCCCCATAGCGGTGTCTTCAATAGTGCTCTGAACTTCGTCTTCGGAAATTGAGTCGGGAAGCCCGGAAACCCAACCGTGGCGAAGCTCCAGAAAGGCAATGAGGACCTTCGGATTCACACTCGAGTAGCTTGCCCAGAGCTCGATGTCCGGAGCGTATTCTGCCAGGGGCGAACCTCGATCTCCAAGATATGTACCAATATCGAAATCTCCGACATTAGGGCCCCACACAAACTGGCCGTCAGAAATTAGAGAGCTATCGAATTCAAGTTGATAGGAGGGGGATTGCCAAAAGCTGCCAAACGCCAGGGAACTCGAAGCCAAGGATTGGGAATCCCTCTGGCCCCATGAAACCCAGGGCAGATCGCTAAAACCAGCCAAAGCTCTTGCGACTGAAAGCAAACTTGGAGAGCTGCTGGATCGCACGTTGCTGCCCGTGCGCATGAGTTCTTGCGACGCTACTTGAGCTCGGGTCCTATCAAAGGATAGAGCCGCCAGTACAAGGACCCCTGGCACAACAATCACGGCCAGTAGAACGCGCGTGTTTTTCCTCACCCACTCTCCTCTCTGCCGTCCGTCAAACTCTCCCAAAGGGAGCACATCCGGACGCTTCGATCCTACGGCGTGCGGAATACTCCCGACAGGGCACTTAAGTCCTCGGGAAGACTGATTCAAGAGCGAAGGTGCAGGATTCAGGCCGCGATAATCATGCCTGTGGTATCATCCGCAAACATCACAGAGAACGCTACTGCTTATCCAGAGAGGCGGAGGGACCGGCCCTGTGAAGCCTCGGCAACCTACCGAAAGGTGTGGTGCTAATTCCGGCAGACGGAGTGTCTGGAAGATGAGATGGAGGCCTGCTTTTTTGCCCCTTCTCGCGCAGAAGGGGTTTTCTCTTAGAACGGAGAGCACATAATGAGCACAAGTTTCATGAATTCGCCAAAATTGATGTTTACCTCGGAGTCGGTGACCGAAGGGCACCCAGACAAGCTGTGCGATCAAATATCGGATGCGGTGCTAGACGCCTGCCTGGCTGAAGATCCATCCTCCCGTGTAGCGTGCGAGTCAGCTACCAAGACTGGTTTCGTGCTTTTGATGGGCGAAATAACTACGAACGCCCAAGTTGATTTCGAGGCGCTCGCTCGAGACCTCATATTAAAGATCGGCTACGATCTTCCTGAGAAAGGCCTGGATGGCAACACATGCGAGATCAGAGTTGCGTTAGCTGCTCAAAGCAGCGACATCAAGCAAGGAGTGGACGAGGCCCTCGAAGTCCGGACCGGGGAAGTTACGAACGACGAGCTAGAGAAAATCGGAGCCGGTGACCAAGGCATGATGTTCGGGTTTGCCTGCACGGAAACTGAAACTCTTATGCCGATGCCAATCCATCTGGCACACCTGTTGACACGCCGCATGGCCAAAGTGCGGCATGACGGTGTGTTGGATTGGATGAGACCGGATGGGAAATCTCAGGTAACGGTTGAGTATCACAATGGGCAACCGGTTCGCGTCGACACAGTGCTAATTAGCACTCAGCATTCGCCGGAGGTGGAGGAAGAGCAGATTCGTGCAGACGTAACGGAGCATGTGATCATGCCGGTCTTGCCACCTGACATGGTGGATGCCGACATGAAAATCTACGTGAACCCTACCGGGCGCTTCGTGACTGGCGGACCGGAGGGGGATTCCGGGCTGACCGGACGAAAAATCATCGTCGATACTTACGGCGGGATGTCGCGCCATGGTGGTGGCTGCTTCAGTGGCAAGGACCCCACCAAAGTTGACCGATCTGCTGCCTACGCGGCTCGCTGGGTGGCCAAACACATCGTGGCCGCTGGCCTGGCGGACCGCTGCGAAATCCAGGTAGCGTACGCGATCGGAGTAGCAGAACCGCTTTCTGTCAATGTGGAGACCTTCGGAACTGGCAGGATTGCTGATGAAGATATCGTCCGGTTGATCGATGAGAATTTTGATCTGCGCCCCGGCGCAATCATTCGCGACTTGGGCCTACGAAGTCCTATCTACTTGCCCACGGCGACTTACGGCCACTTCGGTCGCGATGATCTGGATTTACCATGGGAGCGCCTAGATCGACTTGAAGGCCTGCAATCTGCGGCGGAAGCAGTAGCGGAGCACGCCTGAGACGCCTCGAGGATGACCGAATTTTCGCCAAGAGTGACAGGTGTGGATTCGGAACACGCATAAATTTCGCGACTGACATGTATAATCCTGCCCTGCTACCCACAAGAACACCGGACCTGGAGCCAAAGATCACCCATTTCTTCTGGTCTGGCTAGGAGCGTTGGAACGCGAAGTAGACCCAACGGCTTCCCAGATCATTGGGGAGCCGTCTTTATTTTGTGGAAAGTGCAGGCATTTCGGGCTCGGCGAGGAATGTCACGATGACATCCGATCAACCTGAGGATCAAATAATTGACTGGCCATGGCCCTTCAGCCAGGCTGACCTGGCGGCTGGATTGCGCCGGTTCTTCGTAGATCCGACGATCTGGATCAAGGAGGTAAAGCCTTTATCGTTGGCATATGTTCGGCCATCGATCGGTCGGATCCGAGCGGCCGTAATTGCATACGAGGGGCAGGCGACAAAAGGTACCGTGCGTTTGATCGTCAAGGAGCCGCGTGGGACGACCCGCACCGGGTTGGCAGGCGCCGGACGTCGGGAAGTTGGTGTCTATCGGTATCTGGCCAACGAAATCCCCGTCAAATTCCCCAGAATGATCGCTGCTTCGGACGCTGGTGACTGGATGATCATGGAGGAGCTCTCGCCAGTCAAAGCCCCCGAAACTTGGGAAGCGGATGACTACGGGCGGGCGACCAAGTCGCTGGTTGCCCTGCATGATCGGTTCTGGGGCTTGTCTGAGGATTTAGCCGCATTTCCGTGGCTGAGCAGGCCACTCGGTTCAGATTTTGAGGTGCATGTGGCAGCCGCGGCGAACTCGTTGGAAAGAATCGTCGATCAGGGCCGCCTCTCCAATTGGCCAGACCGAGTGCACACTTTGGCGCACCTGATCCTGCACGCCGAAAAAGTTATTGAACCGCTGAAGAACGAGCCGTCTACGCTTCTGCATGGAGACTATTGGCCTGGAAATATCTCGGTTCTTGAGGATCAGAGCCAGATTGTTTACGACTGGCAAATGGCGGCAGTGGGGCCGCCGATCCTGGATGTCGTGACCTTCATTTTGAAGAGCGAGTGGTGGTTTGGCGGGCTTCCGATCGATCGAGATCAGATCACTCAGGAATATCGGAAGCAGCTGGCGGAGATTTCGGGCAAAGAGTGGGACGATGAGAGGTGGACCGAACTCTGGGACCATGCCCTGATGTGGCGTTTCCTCCAAGAGTGGATGGATCTGCTGGCCGCCTCACCCACCACGTTGCTGCAAACAAGGTCTGATCTATTGGAGCAAGTTTGGTTCGATCCGCTGGGGGAGGCGGTCACCAAGCGGCTCCTCGGCTAGAACTCGTTTAAGGTTTGAAAGGTGGAATTATGTCTGAAGATAAGTTGCCATCAAGGTCGGAGAATTTCTCGGACTGGTACAACCAGCTTGTCCTGAAGGCTGAGCTGGCCGATTACGGCCCTGTGCGCGGCACGATGGTTGTACGTCCCTACGGGTGGACACTGTGGGAAAACATTACTGCCGCGCTCGACAGCAGATTCAAGGCTACCGGGCATGTGAACGCCGCATTTCCGCTGCTTATCCCAATGAACTTCCTCCAGAAGGAAAAGGAGCATGTGGAAGGCTTCTCGCCACAGCTCGCGGTTGTAACGATTGGTGGTGGGCAAGAGTTGGAGGAGCCGCTCGTCGTGCGCCCGACGTCTGAGACAGTTATTGGTCATATGTACGCAAAATGGATTGAGTCCTATCGCGATCTCCCAGTGCTTATCAATGTCTGGAACAGCGTGGTGAGATGGGAATTGCGCACTAAGCTATTCCTACGCACGACGGAGTTCTATTGGCAGGAAGGTCACACTGCGCACGCTACCGCAGAAGAAGCGGAGGCTGAGACTCAGCAGATGCTTGAGGTCTATGCAGACTTCGCTGAAAACGAAGCTGCGGTGCCTGTCGTCATGGGCCGTAAGAGCGAAAGCGAGAAATTTGCAGGCGGCGTCAATTCCTACAGCATCGAAGCGATGATGGGCGACACGCGGGCACTGCAATCTGGAACTTCACACTATCTGGGCGAAAACTTCGCCCGCGCATTCTCAATTCAGTATCTGGATCACGAAAATACACTGCAGTACGTAAGCACGACATCGTGGGGTCTGTCGACACGAATGGTAGGCGCCATCATCATGGTTCATGGCGACGAACAGGGCCTGGTCCTACCTCCACGGCTCGCACCCTTCCAGGTGGTGATTGTCCCAATTCATAAGACCGAGGAGCAAAAGAGCGTCGTACTCGAACAGACGGAATTAGTTCGGCAGGCGCTGGAGGGCTTTCGAGTTAAGGTAGATGATCGTGAGGAAGTCACGCCAGGATTTAAGTTTAACGATTGGGAAATGCGCGGCGTCCCCTTGCGAGTCGAGATCGGGCCCAAAGATGTGGAGCAGAAGCAAGTAACGCTTTCGCGGCGCGACGAGAAGGGAAGGAGCAGTGCTCCCATAGAGGGAGTTGTGGAGGTGGTTCAGGCCACGCTGGACGAAATTCAAGCCAACATGTTGGCAAAGGCGCGGGCTTTCATGCAGGAAAACACCCACGAGCCGGCCGACTACGCTGAGTTTCAGGAGGTGGTCAAGGCTGGCTGGGCCGATGTTTGGTGGTGCGGCAGAGCAGATTGCGAAACCGAAATTAAGCAGGAGACCAAGGCTACTAACCGAGTGATCCCTACCGATCAGCCGGGCGGGGAAGGTGTGTGTATACACTGTGGTAATCCGGCGGCCGAGCGCGCGATATTTGCTCGTGCCTACTAGACATGCCCGCCATCGATCCAAACCGGCTGGCCCGCCAAGTCGACCATTTGATTGCGCTGCCAGACGACCCCGAGCTAATCGCTCGCACCGTTCGCGATCTCGTCGAAGAATACTCCGAGCAAGTCAGATCCCCAGTTCCAACAGTGCCAAAGCCCGTAGTTCGAGCGCTCCGTGGGGCTTTGCGGCACCGCGAGCATCCGAAAGCGATCTCCGAAGCCCTGTGGAAAATAAGCCTGCCCGATACCAAGCTGCTTGCTGCAGGAATGTTAGAACAAATTGAAGGGCCAGAAGTGGCGACTATCGCCAAGCGTCGAGCTGGCCAGAACGTGTCGATTGAAATAGTTCGCGAACTGGCGGCGCGTGGGCTGGCGGGTTGGCGGCGCGCCGACCCTGCCGCGTTCCTGGATCAGATCACCAGTTGGCTGGATGAGCACAGAGGGCGGGGCCGGGTATTGGCCTTGTACGCGCTGCGAGAAAGAATCAACGATCCCGATTTCGAAGATCTGCCGTCCATACTCAGTCTCCTTGAGGGCCGCTTGAGCGGCGTACGGGGTGAAATGCGGGAGGCGATGGTTGCCTTAATCACGGCGCTTGAGAAAATAGCACCAGAGGAAACCGGAAACTTCCTCAATGACGCACATTCCAGCCCGCTAGTGAAAACGCTCAGGGCACGATTCAATAGCCAGAGCATCAGGATGGTATAATCTCGCGTTTGACGTGAAGGAAGGCATTTAGGAAGTCTTGTATATGACACTGAATAAAGAAGAGAAGAATCAATTGATCGGCGAGTATCATCGACACGATAGCGACACGGGGTCTCCAGAAGTTCAAGTGGCGATCCTTTCGCGCCGTATCGAGCAGCTCACAGAGCATCTAAAAGAGCATAAACACGACGAGTCGTCTCGCCGGGGCCTCATCATATTAGTTGGACGACGACGTAGGCATTTGACCTACCTCAAGAGCAAGAATGCGGAGGCCTACTTGTCTATAACCGACAAATTAGGCATCCGACGCAGGTAAGAGTTATTCAGGCGGGCGGAGAAATTTTCCGCCCACTTTTTTTGTGGATAAGGATAGTTTCAAACAGGAGAAATATCTAACCGTAGCCCCAGGTGAGTTGATGGGTCGGGAATTGGAGCCCGTCTTTTAGGCCAGTTTCTTGAAGGCCGCGCTCCAGTACCTGACCCTCGCTGGCCCTGGGCCAGGAGGAATCACAATGTTAGGCAACAAACAATTTGAAGTGGTCGTTGATGGCAAGACCATCACGATCGCAACCGGCGGCTTTGCAGAGCAGGCCGGCGGAGCAGTAACGGTGCGTCAAGGCGACTCGCTGTTGCTAGCCACGGCCACAATGGGCCGTACTCCACGGGAAAGCATCAGCTTCTTCCCCCTCACCGTAGATTACGAAGAGCGAATGTACGCCGGTGGCAGGATTCCCGGTTCCTTCTTTCGTAGAGAAGGTCGGCCGCCTGAAACGGCGATCTTAATCGATCGGCTGACCGATCGACCCCTTCGCCCACTTTTCCCAAAGGACATGCGAAACGATGTGCAGGTAATCATATATTCGCTTTCCTCTGATGGCGAAACGCCGCTCGACGTGCTCGCTATTCTTGGGGCCTCAGCTGCACTGACCATATCGGATATTCCCTTCGACGGCCCCCTCGGCGCAATTCGCGTGGGCATGGATTCAGATGGGGGATTCATTTTCAATCCGACTTATGAGGAGGCGGGCTCAAACGGATTAGATCTTCGCATGGCGGGCCGTAAGGACGCCATCATGATGGTGGAATGCAACGCCAATGAGCTAGATGAGCAGACGATGGTCTCCGCTCTCGAAGCTGGCCATGCAGAGATGATGGGGCTGATCGAGGCCCAGGAGAAGATGCGCGAAGAGTTAGGAAAGTCCAAGCGCGACTATCCCTCCTTTGCGCCGGAGCCATCTGTTGAAGAGGCCGTCGCAGAGTGGGGTGAAGACCGTATCAAGGAAGTGGCAAACGCCGTCCATGAAAGTGGCGGCTTTTATGGCGCAATGGATACGCTTGTCGACGAGGCCAGAGAAGCCCTGGAGGACCACAGCAGTTCAGATGTCCGAGAGGTGGTCTGGAGTAAAGCCAAATATGCCGTGCGTGAGCGCGTCCTAAGTGGCGGAACTCGCCTTGATGGCAGAGGCTCAGGTGATCTTCGGGCACTTGATGTTCAAGTGGATCTCAGTCCCCGCACCCATGGTTCGGGATTGTTCCAGCGAGGCGAAACGCAGGTTCTCACTTTAGCTACGCTCGGAACTCCTCGGGAGCGACAGGAGCTCGACAACCTGGGCCCAGATGAACAGAAACGGTACATGCATCACTACAATTTCCCTCCTTTTTCGACGGGCGAGGCCAAGTTCATGCGAGGCGCTTCACGACGAGAGATCGGACACGGAGCCCTGGCAGAGCGAGCGCTCCTTCCGGTGCTCCCTTCTCAGGAGGATTTTCCTTACACGCTTCGCCTTGTCTCCGAAGTACTTTCGTCGAATGGATCGACATCTATGGCCTCGGTGTGTGGATCGACAATAGCGTTGCTCGACACAGGTGTGCCTATCAAGGCGTCTGTAGCTGGGATCGCCATGGGCCTGATTTCGGATGGCGAGCGAAATTTCATCCTGACCGATATTCAAGGGGTCGAGGACAACCTCGGAGATATGGACTTCAAAGTGGCAGGCACTCGTGAGGGCATTACTGCCCTGCAAATGGACATCAAGATCAAGGGAGTGACCTCCGAATTAATGTCGGAAGCACTGGCGCAAGCCCGCGAGGCCCGTTTGGCAATACTCGACAAGATCGACGAGGTTATACCTGGACCGCGGGAAGAATTGAAGCCGCATGCTCCGCGCATGACCGTGATTAAGATTGATCAAGAAAAGATTGGCGCGGTGATCGGCCCGGGTGGCAAGGTCATTCGTGGAATTCAGGAAGAGACTGGAGCTCGCATCGATATCGAAGACGATGGCACAATCTTCATCGCTTCCAGCGACGGCCCCGGGGCCGATGCGGCGCGAGAGATGGTAGAGCGCCTCATCGAAGAAGCAGTTGTGGGTCGAATCTACACCGGCAAAGTCGTTCGAACGACCGATTTCGGAGCATTTGTCGAGATCCTGCCCAACAAAGACGGTCTCGTGCACATTTCGCAGCTGGCCTCCGAGCACGTGGCCAAGGTCGAAGACGTGGCCAAGATGGGTGAAGAAATCACTGTGATGGTCACGGCAATTGACCCGATGGGCAAGGTTCGCCTATCTCGCACGGCAGTCCTGGAAGGTTGGACGCTAGAGGAGGCGATCGAAAACGATCGACCCCCGAAGCGGAGAGGCGGGCCACGGCGCGACGATCGAAAGAGGCGCTAGGAACTCTCAGGCAGCACCGTAACAGTAACAATCTGGGCGAGATTCACAGCGGAGAGCCGTCCTCAGCGCGATAATCTACCTAGACGCTAGGACATATTAAACAGCTTAGCCGTGAGTGAAGAACAAGCTCCTTTAGCCGAAACTACAGGATCGCCTCTCTGGAAGCAAAGCACGCGCCTTGTTGTGGGCGTGTTGCTCATTCTTCTTGCCACAATACTGCTCTATCAGCTACGCCAATTCCTGGTTCCTTTCATCATCGCACTTCTCCTCGCCTATATTCTTCATCCCCTGGTGTTACGTCTTCAGAAATCTACCGGCATGAGCCGGGGTTTGGCGGTGGCCTTAGTCTATGTGGGGTTGGTGATTATTTTGGTGGCCGCCACTACCGGTCTCGGCATTGCGGCCGCCAACCGTATTGCCGCATTTGGCGAGAGTCTTTCCAGTGTCTCCAGAGATCTGCCAGATTTCATCAAGGGGTTGCTCGTGGTGGAGTATGGAATCGGTCCCTGGACCTTCAGCCTGGCCGAAGCCAACTTAGACACCTTCATCGACGGAATATCATCAGCCATTACTCCCCTAATCTCACAGACGGGAGTTGTACTGCGCGGCGTAGCCGGCGCGACCGCATCTTTTGTTGGGACCAGTGTGCTGATCCTGGTGATCGGCTTCTATTTGCTGCTCTACCTTGAACGTTTCGGATGGGCAGTAATCGGCTGGGTGCCCGCACCCTACAAATCGGATGCAAGCCGCATCATGACTGATGCGGGGACGATCTGGCAATCTTTTTTCAGAGGCCAATTGCTGATGGGATTGGCGGTTGGGACCATGACTGCCCTCGTCATGTCGATCCTGGGCGTGCGCAACTCCATCGGCCTGGGTGTTCTGGCAGGAGTGTTGGAGTTTATTCCCATCTTCGGCCCCTGGATCACCGCCATTGTCTCGGTGCTTGTGGCCTTGTTTCAGGAGACCAATCCCTGGGATCTCACTCCAGTGACTTATGCTCTCATCGTACTTGCCGCCGGATTGGTGATCCAGCAGATAGAGAACAATTTTCTTTACCCGCGTGTGATCGGACGAAGCCTGGATCTCAACCCACTGGTTGTCTTGCTCGCGGCGATTGCTGCGGGCAGCGTTTTCGGAATTGTCGGGCTTATGCTTGCAGCTCCAGTGGTTGCCACCGGCCGCTTGATCTTTGGGTACTTATACTGGAAGACCGCCGGCGTCGAACCACCGAGAAGCGCCTATTCTTCCGCCCAAGAAGATAAACCCTCACGCTACGGGCGGATTGCGGACCGCATCCGAAACCGAATTAAGCCCGCAGGGAAGGCCGACGCCTGACATCCCTGCGTGAAGCTGTGCGCAAATTGCTAGACCGCACCGATGAAGCCGCGCCGCCAGACCCAGAATATTCGTACACAATTTATTGGACCAAGATGGTCCGCGAGTGGAAAGCTGCTCGGAGAGCAAGCGCGCTTGAGGCGGTTGAGCATTTGATCAATCAGCCGGACTTCACACCGACCGCATTTGAGCGGCAATATCAGGATTCCGCAATTGACGAATCGAGCCATTCAGGAGAGAGCGTCCTGGCCCTACACAAGGTCTTGCTGGCTTTCGAGAGCTACGCTGCATCGGAATCGGATACCTCAACTTCTGATGGGGTATGATATCGACTTGTACTTGACATAAACATACTTCAACTAGGGCTTTGGACCAAAGTGAGGCCCTGGAGTCACTCGGGAGTGCTCCGTGCTATCGTCGTCTGGAAGTAAGGAAATGCCCCAGAGAACAGAACTCGTCAGCTGGGAGGAAGTCGACCGGCTGATTGAGCACTTAATACCGCAGTTTGGCACCGAGTTCAATGCCATGGTGATAGTCACGCGGGGCGGAATCGTGCCCGGCGGAATCCTCTGTGAGCGGCTTAACATTCAAGATGTGCTCACTGCCGCCGTGGATTTCCCCTTTGAGGTTGAACGACAAGCTGCGAAGCTCTACGCTTGGCCAGCCTTCTTGCAGTTTCCAGATGACGATCAACTGCGTGGACGCCAGGTCCTAGTCGTCGATGACGTTTGGGGCTCTGGGAGACACATCACCGCTGTAAAGAATCGAGTCCTTGCAGCGAATGGGGTTCCTCACACGTGCGTGATGCACTTCAATCCATCCCGGAGTCTATTCTCTGAATCCAAGCCAGACCACTTCGCGGCGACCACCGATGCATATATTGTGTATCCCTGGGAAATCGATCGGGGCCCGGATAAAGTGCTCCTCGACGAGCCGGAATAGGCGCTCTGAAGAGTGCATTTCCATCGATTCAAGGGGGTTTGATTGACAACCCTATGGGTGCCCTGTATAATTTTCTGGCGCTGCGAACAAGCTCGCGACCGGTACGTTGAAAGAGGAAATATAGGAGTAGCCAGACAGAACGATTACGAACTCCTTGAAATCCAAAAGTGGCTTGGTCGGCAAATGGGCGCGGATCAGGCCGATTTTATTTAATGGAACCTAAAGAAGACTTACTCCAATTACTGACTGAGGCGGGCTCGGTTCCCGATCCTCGACGTGGCGACCTGCTTACCGGAAGCGTGATTTCCACTGACTCATACGGGATGATCATTGATTTGGGCTTGAAGCGAGATGGTGTTGTTCCAAGCTCGGATCTTGAGCTTTTGCCTCCAGAAGAAGCAACGCTAAATGTTGGCGATGAAGTATCTGTCATGGTGGTCGATCCGATCGATCACGACGGAAATTTGGTGGTGTCTGTAGCGCAAGCTCGCGAGAGTGACGACTGGTTGCGCGCCAAGGAGCTTATGGAGAACGACACCCTTTTGGAAGCGGTCGTTGGCGGCTACAACCGGGGTGGGCTGATCGTTCCATTTGGGAGGCTGAGAGCTTTTGTTCCAGCTTCGCATATCACTGATCTGCCGAGAGGAATGGATGAAAAGTCACAGGTCGAACACCTGGCATCTTACGTAGAAAAAACCCTTCCGCTTAAGGTGATCGAAGTGGATCCGCGTCGCAGAAGGCTTGTGCTGTCGGAGCGTAAAGCCATCCGGCAGTGGCGGCAGGATCAAAAAGCACGCGTGATCGAAACTTTGGAAATTGGTGAAGTTCGGAAGGGGAAGGTGACCAGTTTGCGCGAATTTGGCGCCTTCGTCGATATTGGTGGGGCCGACGGCTTGATCCATATCTCCGAAATGTCGTGGAACCGGGTGGAAGACCCGTCAGATTTGCTGCAGATTGGTCAAGAAACCGACACCATGGTTATCCGGCTTGACAAGGAAGCCAATCGAATCGGGCTAAGCCTGAAAAGGCTTCAGCCTAACCCATGGGAAGCTGCGGCAACCAAGATCGAAGTAGGCCAGGAATTGGAAGGAACCATTGGTCGTTTCGTGACCGCCGGCGCATACATTCGTTTTGATCTCGGGATCGAAGGCTTACTAAAATCTACTGAGGGACTGGCGGTTCTTTCTCAGGGAGAAACAATTAAAGTCGAAGTGACATCATTTGAGCCCGAACGTGAGCGTTTGGACCTTGGATGGCCGAATGAAGTAGGGGAATCATCAGATAGTGAAGACACATCGAATAGCGAGGAATTATCGAATACGGAAGAGGACATGAGCGAGGTGAATGAATAATGGCGACTGTGATCTTACGGCCGAACGAATCCCAGGAGGCGCTTCTGAAACGCTTCCGAAAGAAGGTCGCCAAGAGCGGCATTCTAAGTACGGTGCGGCGAAAGCGTTGGTTTGTGTCAAAGAGTGAGTTGCGAAGAATCCAGCGCAAAAAGGCCATCCGGCGCTTGAAGCGAAAAGCGCAGGGATTTTCACCTCGACCCCGCCGATCCGATAGGTAACTCTTTGACAAAAAAAGAAGAGAAGATCGAAGTTGAAGGTCTCGTAGTTGAGGCTTTGCCGGCTACCCAATTTCGGGTTGAGCTGGAAAACGGTCACGTTGTACTGGCATATCTATCAGGGAAAATGCGACGACACTATATACGAATCCTTCTTGGAGATCGGGTTCGAATTGAGCTCTCCCCCTATGATCTAACACGGGGCAGAATCACGTACCGTTTCAAAAAGGGACAAACTACTGCGGGGCCGGTGTCAAGAAAGAATCGATAGGACGCTCCGTCGACAGTCGAGCAGAGATATAGACAAACCCGCCGAGTTGGCGGGTTTGTCTTTCTGAGGTGTGGCCTAAGAATAGGCGGGTTTTTTGCTTCTTGCGTGGGAGAGCTAACGCGGCTATTTGGCGATGAAGATGACCGTGCGCCAATCGTCGGTCGACACAATCCGCTCGGTCTGCAAGTTGGTTTCCTTCGCCAGCTCCAAAAGCGGATCTAGTTGATCCTCCAGAATTCCTGACATCACAATTCGACCTCCGGCTTTCAACTGCTGGTCAATGCCAGCCCGAATGAAGTCTTCAAGTATTGAGGCCCTGATATTGGCCAAAATCAGCCCGAAGCTTTGGCCGACAGTGGTTGATTCGAGCGCGCTTATTGATCCTTCGAAAACTCGAAACTTATCTGCGACTCCGTTGCGTACCGCATTGTCCTGGGCAAGTTTCACCGCCTGCCCATCGATATCGAGTGCAATGACTTCACCGGCGCCAAGTCGAGCGGCGGAAATTCCCAGGATGCCCGATCCGCAGCCGAGATCGGCTACTGAGATACCATCGGTCACAAGTTCTTCCAGAGCTTCCAGACAATGTCGGGTGGTCGTGTGCGCACCGGTCCCGAACGCCATCCCTGGCTCCAGAAAGATTGGAATCCGCGGACTATCATCAGACTCCATCCAGGAAGGGAGGATTTGCAATCGCTCGCCAATCTCGAGCGGTTGATAGTGATCTTTCCAGGCGATTTCCCAGGGTTCCTCTTCAACGAATTGGAATTCAGGCTCTGGAAAGGGCTGGATCTGGCCAAGATGCCATAATCCCTCCTCTAGCTGCCGCCTACGCGCCGGCAGGGCATCATCATCTGGCAGCCATGCCCGTACCCGAACCCCATCTTCCAGCATTTCGACTGCTGCACCGTTAGGAGCGATTCGACCAAAGAGCTCCGCCGCCGGCTCTGCCAGTTCGGCATGGAGCTCTAGAGATATCTCTAGCCAATTCAATCTATTAATTCACCCTTGAGCTCAATGAACAAGGTTTAGTCTCGAAGAACAATCTCGCTCCGGTTCAATCGTTGATTTAATTCTTGGGGTCAGCGCCGAAGGCGCGTTCCGGAGGAACGACATCGTTCGAGTTTAATCTACGATTCCGCTGAAAAGGTCTTTGAGGTCGTCGAAAAAGCCACGATCTTGGGGAATGACCTCGCTACCGAGGGTTTCCGACAGCTGTTCAAACAGTTCGCGCTGTTCCGAAGTGAGAGTTTTCGGGATGTCGACCGAGATCACGACCAACTGGTCTCCTCGGCCGTTGCGCTGCAAATGCGGCACTCCCTTGCCGCGCATCCGGAAAACGCGGCCCGGTTGAGTTCCGGCCGGAATTCGAAGCATTTGGTCACCTTCTAGAGTGGGCACATCGATCTCGGATCCTAGCGTTGCCTGCGAAAGGTTGACGGATAGATCGAGCAGAATGTCGTCCTTCCGCCGGCGAAAGAAGCGATGGTTGCTGACCCGAACCACTACGTAGAGATTGCCACGCGGGCCCTGATTCGGCCCCGGTTCTCCCTCTCCACCAACACGTATTTGGGTTCCATCATTTACGCCAGCTGGGATCGATATCGTCCGCTCAACTCCAAGTTGCTCAATCCCGCCGCCGTTGCAGTTCTGGCAGGGCGTAGAGACCGTTTCGCCTCGGCCTCCGCAGGTGGGGCAGGCCGTAACGTTGACCATTGATCCGAGAAAGGATTGTCTGACCTGGCGAACCTCTCCCGAGCCGTCGCAAGTAGGGCATCGAACCGGGGTTGTTCCGAGCTCCGCGCCGGACCCTTTGCAGCGGGTGCAAGTATCCCTGCGCGAAAACTCGATATTCTTCTCGACTCCAAAAACCGCCTCTTCGAACTCCAACTTCATGTCGTAGCGCAGGTCAGCCCCACGCCTGGGTGCGTTGCGGCGTCGGCTCCCACCCATCCCAAATCCGAAGAAATCCTCAAAGATGTCGCTAAATCCGAAATCGAAATCGGTGGGCATGCCTTTGAGACCGGCATGTCCAAAGCGATCATATGCCGCACGGCGCTCCTCATCTGAGAGCACCGCATAGGCTTCATTGACCTCTTTGAAGCGGTCTTCGGCACCCGGCTCGCCGTTTACGTCCGGATGGTATTCCTTAGCAAGCTGCCGGTAGGCGCTCTTCAGTTCGTCTGGGGAGGCGGTCCGCCCTACGCCCAACGATTCGTAGTAGTCTCGTTTCTCTTCCATTATTTTCTAAGATACGGCGAAGGCTTAAGCCTTCGCCGCGAATCCTCGACAGATATCCGGACTATTTACTCAGCCTCGCTGATCTCCTCGTCGAATAAGTCTGACCTGTCCCCGCTCCCGCCCGCGGGCTCCGCGGTTGCTTCACGTGCTCGCACAACAACCTCTTGAACGGCGGATGATAGCTCTCGCGTCAACGCTTCGAGACGCTCCGTATCGGCATCCTCTAAAGCTGCTTCGAGTTCCTGGATCTTTCCGTTCAAATCGGCCCGGGCTGTCTCGGAGATGTTTTGCTCGAGACGGTCCATCGCCTTGCGAGCGTTGTAGATTGTGTTGTCTGCCGCGTTGCGAGCTTCGGCGCGATCTCGGCGCTCCTCGTCGTGGGTGGCATGCACCTCTGCATCTCCGGTCATGCGCTCAACCTCATCTTCACTCAAACCAGACGAGGCGGTGATCGTAATGTGCTGGCTGCGGCCTGTCGCCTGATCGGTCGCACCGACCTTCAAGATTCCATCCGCGTCGATGTCAAACGTGACTTCGACCTGAGGCACGCCCCGAGGCGCGGCCGGGATGCCATCCAACCGGAATTTCCCAAGCGACTTGTTATCTGCGGCCATCGAACGCTCGCCCTGAATAACGTTGATTTCTACTTCATCCTGATTATCCGCGGCGGTTGAGAAAACCTGAGTCTTCCGTGCCGGGATGGTGGTATTGCGGTCGATGAGAGCAGTTGCCACTCCGCCAAGGGTCTCAATGGACAGGGAGAGGGGAGTGACGTCCAAGAGCAGGATATCTTTTACTTCTCCGCCAAGCACACCCGCCTGAATTGCAGCACCAACGCCGACCACCTCGTCCGGATTAACGCCCTTATGAGGGTCCTTGCCGAAGATCCGTTTCACGGCTTCCTGGACGGCAGGCATGCGTGTCATCCCGCCTACCAGGATCACCTGGTCGATGTCCTCCGGTTTGAGATCCGCGTCCTGCATGGCCTGCTCACATGGGCCGACTGAGCGTTCGACCAAATCATCGGTGAGCTGCTCAAGCTTCGCGCGCGAAACCGTCACATTCAGATGTTTGGGTCCGCTGGCATCTGCAGTGATGAACGGAAGATTGATCTCGGTCTCAGCTGTGCTTGACAGCTCAATCTTGGCCTTCTCCGCTGCCTCTCGCAGTCGTTGGAGTGCTTGTCGATCCGCTCTGAGATCGACGCCCTGGTCATTCTGGAATTCGCTCACAACCCAGTCGATGACACGCTGGTCGAAGTCATCTCCGCCCAGAAAGGTATCTCCATTGGTCGCTTTAACTTCGAAGACGCCATCGCCTACGTCCAAAATCGAGATGTCAAAAGTTCCACCACCCAGGTCATAGACTGCGATGGTTTCTTCAGTCTTTCGGTCGAGACCGTATGCCAGGGAGGAAGCGGTGGGTTCGTTGATGATGCGCAGCACTTCAAGGCCGGCAATCTTTCCCGCGTCCTTCGTGGCGTTGCGCTGTGAATCATTGAAGTATGCCGGAACGGTGATAACCGCCTGCGTAACGCTATCTCCAAGGTAGGCTTCGGCATCTGCCTTTAGCTTAGAAAGAATCATTGCCGACACCTCAGGTGGAGCATATTCCTTGCCGCCCATGTGAACGCGTACGTCTCCATTAGGAGCCGATGTCACCTTATATGGCACGAGATCCAGCGCCCGCTCGACATGAGCATCGGACGTTTTTCGACCCATGAAGCGCTTGATGGAGAAGATGGTGTTCTCAGGATTGACGATTGCTTGCCGCCTTGCAACCTGGCCGACCAGGCGCTCGCCAGTTTTGGCATTCACCGCAACTACGGAGGGAATCAGACGATTCCCTTCGGAGGAAGTGATTACAGTCGGCTCTCCACCTTCCATAACCGCTACGACGGAGTTGGTTGTGCCTAGATCGATCCCAATGATTTTGCTCATTTTTGCGATCCTCTACTTAGCTACCCGTACCATTGCGGGCCGAATTACTCGTTCGCCTAACCGGTATCCTGGTTGAACGACCTCGATTATTTCGCCCTCCTCATGGTCTTCGCTTTCGTCATGAGAGATGGCTTCGTGCAAGGTGGGATCAAAATGCTCGCCCTCGGCATCGATGACCTCCACCCCCTCCGTCTCAAGTACTCCGTAGGTCTTCTTATAGATAAGTTCGATTCCCTCCGCCCAGGCCGCAGCCTCGCCATCTTCTGGCCTTTCCTTCAGCGCCCGCTCCAGATCATCGATGACGCCAAGGTACTTCGAGAGCGTATCGGCTGCGATGCGCAGGCGCGCATCTTCTTGATCTCGAGCTACACGTTTCTTGTAATTTGCGAACTCCGCTCGCGCCCGTTGCCAGCCCTCTAGATACTCCTGAGCTTGAGCTTGTGCCTGCTCCAATTCATGCTGGAGCATGATCTCAGAAGGCTGATGTTCAGGCTGATCGGGCGCCTGATCAATGTCGGCCTCGAGTTCTTCAGGCTTGGCGACGTCCTCATCGTTCGCGTCGACTTGTGGCTTCGAATTCCCTGAATCTTGGTCGCTCACAGGCTCCCTTTCTTGTGATTCGGTTTATGCATGCATTTCTCTATATCCATGCTTTTTTCCCTATGCATCGAAAGCTTCTACCACCAGGTTGCTCATCAAACCCGCCACATAGCGTACGGCGGAAATGCTGCGACCGTATGACATCCGAGTCGGTCCCAATACTCCCAGGGTGCCGGTGGCTTTGCCCGTCGCACCATATCGGGCCAACACCATCGAGTAGTCCCTGAGCTCCTCCCAGGCGCCCTCTCCCCCGATCACAACCTGAACGCCACCGACTGTCGGACTCAGCGCCTTCGCCAAGACCTCTTCAAGCAGACTGCGCTCTTCGAGCAGCTTCAGGGCATTTCGTCCTCGCTCAGTATCCGAGAATTCTGGCTGGGACAGAACGTTTGCCAAACCATCGCGGTGGATTTCTCCGCCCGAAAATTCATCTGCGCGCTCCAGTGTCTCGGCTACAAGGCTGGCGATCTCCTTTCCCAGTACGTCAAATCGGGAGCTCTGGGCTTTGATGCCATTGGCATCTCGACCTTCACAAGCTGCCGTAATCTGTTCGGCCGTCTGTCTCAGTTGGGTCTGGTCGATGGCTTCAGAAAGCGTAAGCATTTGCTGGCGCACTTCGCCACCTTCCAGGACGAGCACCATCAGAACCTGCTGGCCTTGGGTGCCAATTAATTCAAGGTGTTTGAATACCGTGCGATCGGGAAGGGGGCTGGTGACGAGAGATGCGACTCTGCTCTGCGTGGCCAAAATCGAAGCTGCCAGGCGGACCCACTCGTCAACATCGCCCCGCATCTGGTGAAATTGATGGCTGATGAGGCGTTTTTCGCTTGCTGGAAGATCCGTATCGCCCTGCAAGTGGGCTACAAAGTAGCGGTAGCCTTGTTCGGTGGGGACCCTACCTGCAGAGGTATGCGGCTGCCTTAAGTAGCCGGTTTCTGTCAGATAGGCCAATTCATTGCGAACGGTGGCAGAGCTGACACCCAGGCTATATCGGTCGACCAGCCGTTTGGATCCGACCGGGCGCGCTCGCTCAATATATTCGTGAACAACCAGTGCCAGTACGGTTTCTTGCCGTTCGGTCAGGGGTTCAGTGCTCATGATGATGGGTACCTAAATATTTAGCACTCTCGTGACGAGAGTGCTAACAAACCGGCATCGAGTTTACCATGGGGCCGCAAAATGCGTCAATAGGGGGTAGGTTCTAACGTAAGATCGCGGTAGTAGTTCGTGTCTAATGCATACGCGTACTGTAGGGTGGTAGGCTTGACAAGCAGTTGGCGTGTCCAGTAAACTGCCCCGCCGAGCGTTCAAACCAACCACTTAGAGGGAATCATGGCTGACATACCTGATCTTGAGACCGAATCATTTGAATCTGAGGTATTGAAGGCCGATTTGCCGGTCGTTGTCGATTTCGGGGCCGACTGGTGCCATCCTTGCAAGCAGCTCGATCCAGTTGTCGATGAGCTGGCAGAGGAATGGGACGGCAAAGTGAAGTTCGTGAAGATGGACGCCGATCGAAATACTGAAACTACGATGCAATATCAGGTATTCGGATTGCCCACTCTAATTCTCTTCATGAACGGTAAGCCTCTTGAGCGCATGCAGGGATATCAGCCCAAGCATCGCATCATTCATAAATTCGAACCACACCTGCAAAAAGCTGCTTGATTTATAGATCATCGACCGGGCGGAAATGCCCGGTTTTTGATTCCACGCAGACTGTACAGAACTCGCGCTGCGCCAGCTGTGAAACTGGTTGTGATGAGCTCTCCCAAGAGCCGGAACTGGCTCACCCAGGGACATTGACAACCTGCAGGGGCCCACGTATTCTTCCCTCACAATGAACGATAAACGAAAACGAATTCTCACTGGCGACCGGCCCACCGGTCAGCTGCATCTAGGACACTACGTCGGCTCGTTGGAAAATCGTCTCCGCCTACAGGACACGTACGAGTGCTTCTTCATCATTGCGGATCTGCACACGCTGACGACTCGCCCGGAGCGCGACCGCATTATGGAAGTGGGTCAGCATGTGCATGACATGGTGTTGGACTACTTGGCCGTCGGGATTGATCCTGAGAAATGCACGATTTTCCTTCAATCAGGAGTCCCAGAGACCTACGAGCTGAACCTCATCTTTGAGATGCTGATTACAGTTCCTCGCCTGGAGCGATTGCCAAGCTTGAAAGATATGGCGAAGGCGGAAAACCTGGAGGCCATGCCATTCGGGTTGCTTGGATATCCGGTGCTACAGGCAGCTGATATCTTGCTACCCCGTGCACACCTGGTGCCGGTTGGCAAGGACAACGAGGCGCACGTTGAAGTGAGTCGTGAGATCGCCCGCCGGTTCAATCGACAGTACGGAGAGGTATTTCCTGAACCGGATGTGCTTGTCGGAGAGGTGCCTACACTTGTCGGAACAAATGGCCAGGCGAAGATGAGCAAGTCCCTCGACAATGCCATTTTTCTCGGTGACGACTCGAAGACGGTCGAGAAGAAGGTCATGAAAATGTATACAGACCCCAACCGGATATCGGCAGATGTTCCCGGGACCGTGGAGGGGAATCCGGTCTTCATCTATCA
>Ga0255057_10000569_pt1:17500-21043 | contig 21043 bp, 20 predicted proteins | sample Cases_109_6_MG_FD_189022 | JGI IMG/M metagenome (GOLD analysis project Ga0255057, IMG submission 189022) | Seawater microbial communities from Amundsen Gulf, Northwest Territories, Canada - Cases_109_6 | ecosystem: Environmental > Aquatic > Marine > Gulf | place: Canada: Northwest... | reverse complement strand
TGGCCGGTTCCACCGTCCTCGTAAAGATCGGCAAGCGGCGCTTCGCTCGGCTCAAGCTCGAGCGGTAGCGTGCCCTCCGCGACGTACGATCGGCTCCAGGACCTCAAGCTGGAGGTTGACGGCTACGCGCTGGAGCGGCGCGAGTTCGAAGTTTCCAGCGGTTTCAAGCGGATCACGCACACCGTTTGTCTCGAGGGAGACGGTGAGCGCGGCCAGGGCGAAGACATCACCTACGAGGCCGAGGACCAGGACACGATGCCGGCCGATCTGTCGCTGGCCGGCCGGTGGACCATCGACAGCTTCTCGCGTCACATGGGCGAGCACGTTTTGTTTCCGGTCGAGCCCGTCCAACATGGCTCGCACGATTACCGCCGGTGGGCGTTCGAAAGCGCCGCGCTCGATCTCGCGCTACGTCAGGCGGGCACCAACCTCGGCGCCGTCCTGGGCCGCGAGTACCGACCGGTGCGGTTCGTCGTCTCGACTCGCCTCGATATTGCGTCGTGGCTAGCGATCTACCCCGAGCTGGAGTTCAAGATCGATCCGACCTCCGACTGGGACGACGTGCAAATGGCGGCGGTGGCGGCCACCGGTCGAGTGCGGGTGCTCGACTTCAAGGCGTACTACAAAGGCACCGTCGTCGATACCGAACCAGATCCGGTGCTCTACAAGCGCGTGGCCGAAACATTCCCTGACGCGATCCTCGAGGACGTCGCGTGTACCGATGAGACGATCACTGCGCTGCGCGGCTTCGAGGGCCGACTCTCGTGGGACGCGCCGATCCACTCGCTGGCGGACATCGACGCGCTCGGGATCGAACCTCGGTACATGAACATCAAGCCCTCACGGTTCGGTTCCGTAAGGCGGCTGTTCGAGGCGATCAACGCGTGCCTCGGGCGAGGCATCGTGTTGTATGGCGGCGGTCAGTTCGAGCTCGGCCCGGGCCGCCCGCAGATCCAGGCGCTGGCCAGCCTGTTTTACCACGATGCCCCCAACGACGTCGCGCCGAGCGGCTACAACTCGCCCGACCCGCGGCCGGGCCTCCCGGGCAGCCCGCTCCAGCTATCAGAGGAAGCAGTGGCCCTGGGGTTCTAGCGAATCCCTTCTAAGCGGTGACGAGCGACTGCGGGAATTGGCTCGGGGCTTGCTCGAAATAGATCTCGTAACGACGAGCGAAGGGTGTTGGTGGGCACCCCTCACCGACGAGTTCGGGGTGCAGCCCGTTGACGAAGTACATTTCGTAGCCGCGTTTCTCCTTCGTCTCGATCGGCCCGCGGTGCTCGCAGTCGAAGAAATCCTTGACTCGTAGAAACGTCCCGCTTGAGATGTTTACTCGATTGGGTTTGCCGGTCGCTTCGAGCCGGGCGGCGAAGTTGACTGTTTCTCCCCACAAGTCGAACGCGAACTTGTCGATCCCGACGACGCCGGCGGCTACCGGGCCAGTGTGGATGCCGACCCGCACGCTGAGTGGGAGGTTCTCCTTCGTGGCGCGTGTCTTCACTGCCTCGATGATGTCGAAGCCGGCCATGACAATGTCGATGGGATGTGAGGATCCTTCTTGAGCAAGGCCGCCAGCACACATGTAGGCGTCGCCGATGGTCTTCAACTTCTCGAGCCGGTACGCTCGAACCACGTGGTCAAAATCGGTGAACAATTGATCCAATAGTTGCACCATGCGGTCGACCGAGAGATTCTCGAAGAGCTGGTTGAACTGGACCAGATCGGCGAACAGGATGGTCGTGTCGGCATAGTATTTGGGCTCCACGCGGCCGTGTTCGCTGAGCTCGGCTGCAATCTGCGCCGGGAGAATGTTCAGCAGAAGGTCCTCCGAGATCTGCTTCTGCTCTTCTATCTTCTTGGTGTGTTTCCCGAGCCGGTCTGCCATTTGGTTGAAGCTGAGCGCTACGGCGCCCAACTCATCTCCTCCGGGGACCGAGATCCGGTGCTCGAGTCTTCCCTGGCCGATTTCGTCTGCGCCCGCTTTCAGAAGTTCGATCGACCGAAACAAATCGGTCAACGTGACAAAGGCTAGCGCGCTTCCAGCGAGGGCGGAGACAAGGAAAATCAGCCAGGCGATACGGGAAGTGGTCTCGTCAGTCCGGACAAACGCCTCGCTCGCGAGCGCCAGCTGCTCCTTTTCGTGCTGAACGGCGATCGGCATCCGTGAGGCGAGGAGATCGTTCGCGATGGGCTCGGCGGTGGCCGAAGCAACGATAGCAGCAGTTGCGTCGACCCCTTGGTTCGCGTAGAAAGCCTTCCACCAGCGCGTCAACTCCTCGGTCTTATCGCGTAGCGCGAAGACCGTGTCGCGTGAGTCCGGCTCGCTTAGCTCTGCCATGGTAGCGAGCTGGATGGTGATCAAATCCAGTTTTTCCGTGAACTGTCGCTGGTCCTCGACCGCGGGGGTCACTCCTTCGGCGCTGCCGAGCACACCGGATCCGAGCAGGTCGACGAATCTTTTCTCGTCTTCGAGTTGATCCATTACGTCGACGATGATTGTCTGGCGCTCGATCGCCCGCCGCAGGCGGGAAAACTCGGCTGCCCGTTGTTTTGCGCCCAAATAGTAGACAGCGATGTTGATTGCGCCGAGCCCGAGAAATACGCCGACCAGGAGCAAGAGCTTGCGCCGAATGGAAAAGGCGCCCAAGCGTTGAATGAGTTGGCCGCGAAGAGGCGACCGCGGCAGCCGGATCATTGCAGCGGGTAGTCGGAGTCCCCGGGAAGTTTGCCGTTGATCCGTAGGACCTTCATCTCCGGTGAAACGTCCCGGGCGGCTACGAACGCCACCGCACCTGGGAGCGCGGCCAGAAGCTGCCGCGCCATGTCAGTGCTGTAGACGATCTTGGGACCCGACGAAACCTCGGCGCGGAAGACCTTGGCGACCCAGTACTGGCGAAACTGAGCCTCGCGCATCTGGTAAATCCGGTTGAGCACTACGTCTCGCTCGTAGGCCACCGGAGCACGGACGAGAAGAATGACCCGGGTGCGGTCGCTCCAAAACTGCTGCTCGCCGAGGAAGATCTTCCGGAGCTCGAGAAAAGTGACATCGTCTACTCGGGTGTCCGGGTGCGTAACGATGGCAATTGCGCCACTGGTTTGGGCGAACGCGCTACCAGTCCAGAGAAGTGCCGCCAGCGAAAGAACCGCCAAGAGCATGCATCGTTTGGGCCATCGAGGTCGCCACGACTTCATGGTCGCACTCCTGTGACTGATTCCATGGCCGGAACGGTCCCGCCAGTTTGCCCGAAGGCGAGGCTGGCCTGCACGTAAAGGCTACCGAAACGCTCGTTGGTCTCGAACTCCTCTGACCGGTACTCAACTTTGAGCGCCGCCAGCGTTGTGAAGTCGATGCGTAGGCCGGCGACCACCCCTTCGTAGTCAAGGTCGAACGGTGCGAACAGTGGATCGTCATCGGGCACGTCGACCTCCTCAAACCGCACGTACGGTTTGAATGGGCTTCCGCGACCAGGCAGTCGATAAGCGACCTGGACGTAGTAGGCGTCGCTATCGAACGTCTCACCATCCGACCGCGGCTCGTGCGCAATG
>Ga0255057_10000569_pt1:0-12500 | contig 21043 bp, 20 predicted proteins | sample Cases_109_6_MG_FD_189022 | JGI IMG/M metagenome (GOLD analysis project Ga0255057, IMG submission 189022) | Seawater microbial communities from Amundsen Gulf, Northwest Territories, Canada - Cases_109_6 | ecosystem: Environmental > Aquatic > Marine > Gulf | place: Canada: Northwest... | reverse complement strand
ACTCCAACGACTATCAGACGTCGACCGGTCGCAACGTCCATGTGGCGCTGGCGTTCAACCCCAGCCATCTCGAGGCGGTCAATCCGATCATCCAGGGGAACGTGCGTGCCAAGCAGCAAGTGTTCGACGACGCCGAGCGGCGTCGCGCGATCCCGGTCCTCATCCACGGCGATGCGGCGTTCGTAGCCCAGGGTGTGGTCGCCGAGACACTGATGCTCAGCCGTCTCGACGCGTACCGGACGGGGGGCACGATCCACGTCATCATCAACAACCAGGTCGGGTTTACGACCGATCCCGACGAAGGTCGCTCGACCCGCTACGCGTCGGATATCGCGAAGATCGTCCACGCGCCCGTTTTCCACGTCAACGGCGACGATCCGGAGGCCGCTGTCCACGCGGCTCGACTGGCGGTCGGCTACCGGCAGGAGTTTCAGCGCGACGTCGTCATCGACCTGATCTGCTATCGCCGTTACGGCCACAACGAGCTCGACGATCCGACGTTCACCCAACCGCTGATGTACGAGCTCGTCAAGCTTCACGCATCGAACTCGACCATCTACGCGTCAGGTTTGATCGCGAGCGGCGTCACAAGCCAAGAGGAAGCGGATGCGATCCGATCCGAGTTCGTGACTGAGCTCGACGCCGCCCATAGCGCCGCGCAAGAGCTCCCCGAGCAGCCGTTGCACAAGTTGGGTGGGATCTGGAGGGGTCTGAGCATGGGCGGCGGGGATGCCAGCGCGGAAACAGCCGTTCCGCGCGAGATGCTCGAACGGATCGCCCGCGGCCTGGTTAGGGTGCCGGACGGATTCAACTGGCACCGACGACTCAAGAAGTTGATGCAGGAACGATGCGGTATGGTGCTCGAAGAGCGCGACATCGATTGGGGGTGCGGCGAGTCGTTGGCGATCGGCTCGTTGCTACTGGAAGGGACCCCGGTTCGATTCTCGGGTCAGGACACGAGCCGCGGTACGTTCAGCCATCGGCACGCGGTCTATTTCGATCAGAAGACCGGCGAGAGATACGTGTCGCTCAACCACCTCGATCCGCAGCAAAATAAGCTCCACATGATCAACAGCCCGTTGTCTGAGCTGGCCGCGCTCGGCTTTGAGTACGGCTACTCGGCCGCCGAGCCGTGGACGCTGGTTGTGTGGGAGGCGCAGTTCGGCGACTTCGTCAACGGGGCGCAGGTGGTGATCGACCAGTTCTTGGCGAGCGGTGAGCACAAGTGGCGCCGAATGTCAGGGTTGGTACTGCTGCTCCCGCACGGCTACGAAGGCCAGGGGCCGGAACACTCGAGCGCGCGACTCGAGCGGTTCCTCGAGCTGTGCGCCGAGGACAACATCCAGGTGTGCAACCTGACGACACCGGCACAGCTCTTCCACGCGCTCCGCCGACAGATCCACCGCGATTTCCGAAAGCCGCTCATTATCATGAGTCCTAAGAGCCTGTTGCGACACAAGCGAGCCGTTTCGCGGATCAGCGACTTCATCAACGCGGGTTTTCAGGAGATCCTGGACGAAGTCGAGCTCGCCAACCCACAAGCGGTGCGCCGGCTTCTTGTATGTTCGGGCAAGGTTTACTACTCGTTAATCGAGACGCGGCGCGCGAAGCTGATAGAGGACGCGGCGATCATCCGGATCGAGCAGTTGTATCCGTTCCCCGGTCGGACTTTGCGCCACCTCGTGGCGAGCTACCCGAACGTGCAGCAGGTGACCTGGGTCCAGGAGGAGCCGGAGAACATGGGCGCTTGGCGGAACATCCGACACCGATTGGAAGAGAACCTCCCGGCGAACGTTCGGTTGTCGTACGCCGGCCGGCCGGAGGCGCCGTCCCCGGCGACCGGCATGCACAGCGTTCACGAGAAAGAAGAGCAGGCGTTGATCGAACAGGCGCTCGGCTAGTAGAAATGGAGACCGTCGTGGATATCATGATCCCGCCGCTCGCCGAGTCGATCACCGAGGGTGACATCGCGGCCTGGCTCGTCAAGAGCGGCGATCGGGTCGAGAAGGACCAGGCGGTGCTCGAGTTGGAGACCGACAAGGCGACGGTCGAGATCGCCGCCGAGGCCAGCGGGACGATCGAGATCCTAGTGGCGGCCGGCGAGACGGTGCAGATCGGCACCGTGGTGGGGCGGATCGTCGAGGGCGATGTGGCGGCGGAAGCACCGCCTGTGGCGCAGGAGCCGGAAGCGAAGCCCGCCGAGAAGGCTGCACCCCAGCCGATCGCGGCTACGCCGGCACCGCAGCCGGAACCCGTGTCGCCGCCCGCCCCGGTTGCCGCTCAGCTCGACGCGCCCGGCACCCGCCGCCAGAAAATGACCCGACTGCGGCAGCGGATCGCCGAGCGGATGGTCGAAGCCCAGGGCACGGCCGCGATCCTGACCACGTTCAACGAGATCGACATGACCGGCGTGTTGGAGCTCCGGAAGGAGAACCAGGAGGATTTCGAGGCCCGGCACGGCGTCAAGCTCGGCTTCATGTCGCTCTTTGGACGGGCGTCGATCCTGGCGCTGCGCGATTTTCCCGAGCTCAACGCCTACATCGAAGGCATCGACGTCGTCTACCACGACTACGTCAACCTGGGGATCGCGGTCGGCACGCCGCGCGGACTCGTCGTACCGGTGTTGCGCAACGCCGACCGGATGTCGTTCGCCGAGATGGAGCTCGTGATCAAGGAACTCGCCACCCGCGCCCGCGACGGCGACCTATCGATCGACGAGCTGCAGGGCGGTACGTTTACGATCTCGAACGGCGGGATCTATGGGTCGCTCATGTCGACCCCGATCCTGAACCCGCCACAGAGCGGGATCCTCGGGATGCACAAGATCGAGCGGCGACCGGTCGTCTTGGACGACGGACCGATCGTCGCCCGACCGATGATGTACGTCGCGCTGTCGTATGATCACAGGATCGTCGATGGCGAACAGGCGGTTACGTTCCTGGTCAGGATCAAGGAAAGACTCGAGGACCCGACCCGCTTGCTGCTCGATTCCTGACTATCGTATTCGACCGATTACCCTTCACCTAGCTGAGGCAAGTGATGTCAAACGGTAGTAGGCACCTCATCATTCTCATCCTTACCCTGAGCCTCGCGGCGGCTGGATGCGGAGACTCCGGTGCCGACGGCGGGGACGCTGGATCCGGTGACGCACCGCCCGAGCCGGCTGCTTCTCCACCCATAGTGACGGAGGTTGTTGCCATGTACGCACCCGAGCTGGGCGTCGATCTCGACGCCATGACCCAGACCGACTCCGGGCTTCATTACGCGGTTCTGGCCGAGGGCGAGGGCGACGAGGCCGTGAACGGCAAGGACGTTGTCGTTCATTACACCGGCTGGCTGCCGAGCGGGACGAAGTTCGATTCCAGCCGTGATCGCGGTGAGCCGTTCATGTTTCCCTTGGGCGCCGGAAGCGTCATCGCCGGTTGGGAAGAGGGCGTGGCCGGTATGCGGGTCGGCGGTCAGCGCAAGCTCGTGATCCCGCCGGCGCTTGGTTACGGTGGGGCCGGAGCGGGCGGTGTCATCCCACCCAACGCGACGTTGGTTTTCGACGTTGAGTTATTAGAGGTGCGGTAGGCGTTCAACTGGAGGGGAACCTGTTTTGTCGCTACGGATCGTCGCTCTTGCACTGCTGTGTGCGGCGTGTTCCAATCAACCGATGGCCGGCGACCCCGGTGATCGGCCGACTACACCGGCACCACTCGACCGCGAGTTTCGTATCGCGTTTGCACAAACGGTCGCGGTCGAGGGCACGGATCTCGAGATCACGTTTGACGACGTTTCCGATAGTCGCTGCCCGCAGGATGCGGTGTGCGTTTGGGCGGGGAGCGCTCACGTCGCACTCGAGGTTGTGACGAGCACCGGCAAGCCCACGCTGCTGGCGCTCGATACCCACCCAGACCTGCCAGGATCTGGGCACGCGTTCGACTATGTGGTTCGACTCGTTGAAGTCGATCCGTTCCCCGTACTGGACATCGCCCAGCCCCGAGAGTCCTACGTTGTGACGCTAGTGGTTAGTTCTTGAACCGGTAGGTGATTCTGCCGCGGCTGAGATCGTACGGTGAGAGCTCGACCGTGACGCGGTCGCCGGTCAGGATCTTGATGTAGTGCTTTCGCATCTTGCCCGAGATATGGGCTAGAACCAGGTGGTCATTGTCGAGCCGCACGCGAAACATCGTGCTCGGTAAGCACTCCTCGACCGTGCCCTGGACTTCGATTACGCCGGCTTTATCTGCCATGACCCGCAATCTACTGGCTGCAACGAACTTGTGCTAACGATTGCGGGCTAGAACTCGAACGTGACGGCGATCTGATACTGGATCAACTCGATCTCCGATCGCGCCAGCCTCCGATCGATGTCGAGCTCTCCATCGTTCGTGACCAACGATCCCTCGCGCAGGTACTCGACCTCGTTACCCTTGATGTACCGCGCGCCGAGATCGATGTACGCCCGCACCGGATCGCGAACGCCCTCCTGCAGCTGGCCGTCGGAGAAGCCGGTTCGGGGTTGGCCCTCATAGACGCGAATCAGTAGCCCGCCGCCGCCGCCCCAGATCCAGGTCCCATCGTTCTGGTTGGTATCCGACAGGATCGTGACGTTGGTCAGCGGATCGTCGATCGATGTCCTCGTAAAGAACCAACCGAAGCCGCCGGTTCCCTGGATGTACGGTTGAACCACCCCGGTTGGTGCCTTGAGTTGCAGGAGTCCCTGGAAGAAGAACGTTTGGTTGTCGGTCTCGACATCGACGGTGATGTCGGGAATGGTGCCCGACAGCGCTGCCCGACGATTGGTACTGCCGTAGGTTTGGTGCGTCCCCGTCAACCCGATCGCAAACGATCGGTTGGGTGTCAGCGCATACAGATACGACCCGGTGAACCCGAAACCGGTGTCGGTGTTGCGGTCGAACTGCCCGCGCGGGTCGGTGATCGACAGCCCGACCGTCGCCTGATGCTGGGCGAAGGCGCTCGTTGGGACAGCGAACACGAGTATCGCTAGAACAAACGATGATTTCTTCATAACCGCTCCTATCGTTTTCTCAGGATCGCTACCACTTCCTCGCCACCAAAAAGAGTCGAGGAAACGGTAAGCCCCACAAATTCATAACCTGCATCACCTGCCTGTTGAAGCTCCGCTTGCATCGTTGACGTTTTCTTGGTGGCCAGCAACTTGTACTCGTAGATGTCGTCTAAGTTGGCATCTCGGTCACGCTCCAGGATGACGACAACCTCTTCATTGCCAAACGAGGTCTCGAACACCGTCTGGCCTCGATACTCGTAGCCCGCGTCTCCTGCCGCCTGAAGTTCCTCTTGCATCGTCGATGTCTTGTTCGTCGCCAGCAGCTTGTATTGGTATTTGCTCAGATCGTCGACATCCTTGAGCTTGCACATGACTGCTACAACCTCTGAACCTCCGAACGCGGTTTCGCCTCCCATAACGTCCTGAAGACGGTAGCCAGCGTCAGCTGCTTTATTCATTTCGCTTTCCATGGAGGATGTCTTATTTGTAGCCAAGAGCCGAAGGTCACGCGGGCTTGATTCTCCACTCGAGCAATCGTCTTGCCCGGACGCGACGGCTGGAAGTAGCAGCATGACAAGACCAATGAGCAATCCAACCGTTCGATTTGACGACATGCTTAGTCTCTCCCCTCTGCAAGGCCCGTCAATACGTCACCTGGCCTCTGGATGGTACTCCCCTGGAGCGAGCGGAGTTCCGATCTGGACGCTGTTTTCCGCACCACTACGGTGGCGTAATTGCCGATCGGGAACCCTAGTTCACGGTGCTCACCGCTCATCTCTCGGATCCGGAAGGTGTAAAAAATCACGCTTTTGATGTCTAGATCGGAATCGTCCTCTTCGAGTGCGCGGAGAATGCTTCGTGTCACCGCTTCGCGAAACGCACCCGGCTCGCTGAAGTGACCTAGCACGGTCAGGTCTCGCAACTTGACGGTGTCGGGAACGATCACCGCCTCGGTCGAATCCGACAGCGAGACCGTAAACGAGCCCTGGGCTTGGACGGTCGCCGGACGCGAGGACACTATGGTCGCGATGAGGAGGCCACCGATGAGCGTCGCGCGAGTTGTCACAAACGGCTAATACCCCGCGAGAGCGAATCAGTGCGCCGGGACGTTGGGCGTGAATTTCACGTTTTCAACATGCTCTAATCGATTTCATCGTCTCTCAGCATGATGAGGAGCATCTTGAATGGGGTTTCCGCGTTCACTGCGTGGGGAACACCGGCCGGTAACCGAAGCGCCTGCCCCTCGGACGCCACGTGGCCTTGTTCCCCGATCGTGACTCGGGCGCTCCCCTCCAGGATCTGGATCACCGCTTCGTGCGGGGTGCTGTGCTCGCTCAAGCCTTCGCCCGCGTCGAACGCGAAGAGCGTCACCGAGCCCCCGCGGCTCTTGAGGAGGGTCTGGCTGACGACCGCTCCGGGTTGGACCGCAATCATTTCGATGAGGCGCTTAGGCGTGTCCACAGTCGAATCCTCCTCGGGACGTTAGTTTTATGACTCCACCGAGAACGAGCGGTTATAAGGTACCCAGCATACAGAATAGGGAGGAAACGGTCACGATGAAGATCGTCATCTGCGGCGCCGGCGGGCGCGATTTTCATGTTTTCAACGTGCTCTATCGGGACGATGAGGAGACCGAGGTGGTGTGCTTCACCGCCGCGCAAATCCCGCACATCGACTCGCGAACGTACGAGGTCGCGGGTGCGCGGTATCCGAGCGGGATTCCGATCCGGCCAGAGGCGGAGCTGGAAACGATCGTAGAGGAAAACGACGTCGATGAGGTCGTGTTCGCCTACAGCGACGTCCGCGAGGAATATCTGCATGCGTTGCAGAAGCGTGTCGAGCCGCTTGGCGCGCGGTTCACAGCCTTCGACCCGGGCCTTACGATGCTCGACCCGCCCCGACCGTGTGTGGCGATCTGCGCGGTGCGAACCGGCTGCGGTAAGAGCGGGGTCAGTCGCTACGTGGCGAGGGTCCTCCGTGAATGCGGACTGAGAGTCGCCGCGATCCGCCATCCGATGCCGTACGGTGCGCTGACCGAGGAACGCGCAGTTCAGCGTTTTGTATCCGAGGCGGATCTCGTGGCCCAGGACTGCACGATCGAGGAGCGTGAGGAGTATGAGCCCCATCTCGACGCCGGTAACCTGGTCTACGCGGGCATCGACTTCGAACGGATCGCAGCCGCGGCGGCGGAAGAAGTGGACGTGCTGGTCTGGGATGGCGGCAACAACGACACGCCGTTCTACCGTCCGGACATGCTAGTCACGCTCGTCGATCCGTTGCGCCCCGGCGATGAGCTCACGTACTTCCCAGGTCGATGGAACCTGGAGCATGCCGATATCGTTGTCATCGCCAAGAGCGAGATGGCGACCGAGGAAGCGTTGGAAACTGTCAGGGGCAACATCTCCAAGGTCAACCCGGGAGCGATGGTGGTCGATGGGAGCTCGCCGATCGATATCGCAGGTGAGGACCTCGGCGGCAAGCGGGTCCTGGTGGTCGAGGACGGGCCGACCGTGACCCACGGCGGTATGGGGTACGGCGCGGGTTATATCGCCGCGACGCGAGCCGGCGCCGAGATCGTCGACGCACGGCCCCACGCGGTCGGGGGGATCGCCGAGGCGTTTGAGAATTACCCTCACCTGGAGAAGGTGCTGCCCGCGATCGGGTACGCGCCCGAAGACCTGGCCGACCTTGAAGAGAGCATCCGGCACGCCGAGTGCGACGCGGTCATCATCGGCACGCCGAGCGACATCACGAAGTTGCTCGCGATCGAACAGCCGACCGTACGCGTGACGTATCGCTTCGAGGAGCGCGACGGCACCGCACTTGCCGACCGGGTGCGGGAAACCTTCTGTTAGCGCGCGAGCTCGAGCTCCCGCTCCCGCAGATCGGAGTACGCTTTCGGGGGCGACAGCTCAGGATTGGCGAAGTGCTCCGCCAGTCGCGGCAGGTACTCTTCGAAGCCGGCAAACGACAGCCCCAGCTCCTCTTTGGCGCGCCGGTTGTCGAGCACCGACATCCAGGGATTCGAAAACGGTGAGCAGCCAGGGAAGACCTCGGCACGTTGCAGTTCGGCGCGCGGGCGCCGGACGAGTTCCGGACGGACACCCACCACCTCGCTCAGCGTTTCGAGGAAGCGCTCCAGCGTCCACGCTTCGTCCTGAACCAGGTTGAACGCCTTTCCGTGACCCAACCCGTCTTCGACGATCTTCACGATGGCAGTCACGACGTCACGCTGGTCGATGTGCTTCAGTGGTGGCCCGGCTTCCTCGGGGATGACGATCGGACCGCCATCCAAGAGTCGTAACATGTAGCCGTGAATCCTGCCGTAGTGGTCACGCTCGCCGTGAATCATCGGCAGCCGGAGCCGCGTCGACGGAAAGCCTCGTGTTTCCCACGCCTCCGCCAGGAGATCCTCGCACCCGCGCTTGTCGATGCCGTACTGCCATTCCCGGGTTTCCCACTCGGAATCCGGACGCGGAAGGAGTGGCCCTTCGTACCCTTCCTCTCGGGCGGGAGATGGACAGCTCTCCCTGACGAGGTAGACTTGGCCGGTGGAGAAATGAACGTAATGACCGATTCCGGCATCTAATACTTCGAGGGCACTTTGGGTCTCTTCCGGTCGCATGGCGATCGTATCGATGACCGCGTCGAAATCGCGACCTCCGAGGGCCTTCACGAGTTGACCGGGATCGCTACGGTCCCCATGCAATCGATCCACCGCCGAACCCAATTCGTCGGGGGTCTGTCCGCGATTGAACGTCGTCACGCGGTGCCCCCGTTCAACCATCTGGAGGATGAGATGATGCCCTACGTTCCGCGTGCCGCCGATCACCAAGGTGTTCATGTCCGGCGTACGATAGCGGTCCGATCGTTGATCGTCATGATGCTGGCGACGCTCACGGCGGTCCCGCTGGCAGCGCAGGACAGCGAGCGCGCTCTGGCGGCGCTCGAGGTGCGCCCAACCCCGGCGTTTGCATCCGCGGTCGAGGCTGGTACGCGCACCGTGTCCGGCGTGCCGGGTGACAACTACTGGCAGCAGCGAGTCGACTACGACATCGACGTGACGGTCGACCCCGCCACCCGTTTGTTGACCGGCAGTGAAACGATCACCTACACCAATCATTCGCCGAAAGGGATCAATAACATCTTCTTCCACCTGTATCAGAACCTGTTCGCCGAGGGCGCCGTCCGGACGCGCGGCGTGCCGATAACCGGTGGGACGTGGCTCGATCGGGTGGCGATCAACGGCGTGGAACGCGAGGTCGACCCGGCTAATCACAGGGAAACGGTTCAGAGCGGCACCGTCATGGCCGCCAAGCTGCCCGAGCCGGTAGCTCCCGGTGGCTCAGTCACGATCGAGATCGACTGGCACTTCACGATTGCCGAAGGCGAGGGTGTCCCGCGGATGGGGATGGCCGACGCGACCACGGGCCAGATCGCTCAGTGGTACCCACAGGTCGCGGCTTACGACGACTTGGTTGGATGGGACACTCGGCCACACCTGTCGGATGGTGAGTTCTACCTGGAATACGGCACGATCGATTTGGCTGTTACTGTACCAGCAGGCACGGTTGTCACGGCGACCGGTGAGCTCACAAACGCTGAGGAGGTACTACCATCGGCGATCCGCGAACGGCTAACACAGGCGGTCGGAAGCGATGAAGTCGTTCACGTCGTGACTGCCGATGATTTCGGTCCCGGGAAGGCGACCCGCGGCAACGCTGGCGAAACCCTGACCTGGCGGTTTCATGCCGAGGACGTTCGCGACACCGCATTCGCGTTTGGCGATCACTATCTGTGGGATGCGACCAGCGGTGTCGTCGATCAGCGGAGCGGACGCCGTACGGCGGTTCATACGTTCTTCCGCCCGACTGCCAATGACTGGGTCGACTCAGCGAAGATGGCCAAGGGCGCGGTCGAGACGTTCAGCCGCAACGTCTATCCGTACACCTACCCGCATATCACCAGCACGGAGGGACTGGTGGGTGGGATGGAGTACCCGATGCTGGTGTTCGTTCGGAATTTTGGCAGAGAGGATGTCACGCAACGGGTGATCGCCCACGAGATCGGTCACGAATGGTTCCCGATGATGGTTGGTTCCGATGAGACTTCCCACGCCTGGATGGACGAGGGCGTCAACACGTTCATCACGATCTTTGCTTCCGAGGATTACTACCCGGATTCGACCGAGCGGCAGGAAGTGCGCGACGAGTATCGTGGCTACGCCAGAACCAACAACGTGTACATGGGAGCGATGGCGCCTCCGGATGGGATCTCGGCCGGTGGAGCCAACTTGGGGGTGCTCGGGTATCGCCATCCGGCCACGGCGCTCTTGGCGCTGCGCGAAATCTTGGGTGACGAGACGTACGATCGGGCGCTGACCGAGTACACCGATCGGTGGCTGTACAAGCACCCGACGCCGTTCGACTTCTTCAACACATTCGAGGACGTTGCCGGCACCGACCTCGACTGGTTCTGGGCGCCGTGGTTCTACGGGCTGGGGATCAGCGACCAGGCGATCGGAGGCGTCGAGCGGAACGGTGACGAAGTACTGATCACCGTTCGCAACGAGGGCACTGTGCTGTCGCCGATCAAAGCTGAGATCACCAATGGCGATGGCGAAAAGGTGCTCGCCGAGGTGCCTGCATCGGTCTGGTTCGACGGCCGGCGCGAGACGCAGGTGACGGCCGAGATCGACGGCGCGGTTACCCGGGTCGAGCTCGACCCCGAGGGGTTGTTCGCCGACATCGACTCCAGCAACGACGTCTTCGAGCCGATGCAAACGGAGTAACCGGATGGAGTGGGAGCCACGCGCCGAGGAAGCACTCCGAAAGCTCCTCCTGCAGCTCGATCGCCGCGATCGGGAAGGTCATGAGCCCAGGGCGCGTGAAGCCGCCGAGCTTCACGCGCGGGCTCACGGCCTACGCGTCGTCAACGCCGACGCCGCCACCGTCGGGTTCGTCAAAGCCGCGTCGACGATGATGAAGGCGCAGGTCAAGAATGCCCTTCGCCGTTGCGGGGTGAATCTGCAGAAATACGAGGACTTCTTCTAAGTCCGGCCGCACAGGTCGGCACATGGTTCGAGCCTCAGATGAAGCGTATTTTGCGCCTGCCCGATTTGTGGGCCTGTAGCTCAGTCTGGTTAGAGCGCACGCCTGATAAGCGTGAGGTCGGTGGTTCGACTCCACCCAGGCCCACCATGAGGAAGCCCCGTCACGGCGGGGAATAGGGCCCGCGAATCTCCCGTCGTTGCATATGTGGTTTAACCTGCGTTCCAGGCGTGTATTGGAGGCAGCATGGAGGGGCGGGTACTCAATGTAGGGTCGGTGTTCGGCTCTGCCGGAGCAGCTGTGGCGAGCACGGCGGCTAGCATCTGCTGCATCGGCCCCCTGGGGATCGCTCTCCTCGGGGTCAACGGCGCGATCCTGGCGGCAAGCATCAAGCCGTACCGTATTTACTTCCTCGGAGGGTCGTTTCTTTTGCTCGCCTTCGCTCACTGGAGCGTTCGCCGTCGCAATCGGAGTGTTGAAGGCGTGACCTGTTCGGTCCGTGCCGGGCGCGCAACGAGGCTCATCCTTTGGATCGCGACGGTAATGTGGTTTGGTGCGGTGGTGATTCAGTTCGCCGCGGACCGTTACTGGCTATAGGAGGATCGAATGAAGAAAACGCTCATGCTGGCCCTAGCGCCGCTCACTCTCATAGCTGGGCTCACGTGGAACACGCCGCGCGCTGGCGATTACGTGGTTCTCGACCACGACGCCAAGCCGTTTACCAGCGCCTTCAACAAGGATCACGGCAAGGTACGTCTGGTGATGTACGTGAGCCCAACGTGTGGTGGTTGTCTCTTGGGAGCGCGCGAGATGCAACAGGAGGTTCTCGAAGCGATCGACGACCCGAACCTGATGGCGTACGTGATCTGGGCACCGAAGAACGGTGGGCGTGAGGAACACGTGGACCGCGTGACCGACCTGGTAACGGATGCGCGCGCGACCCAGTACTGGGACGAGCACGCGGCCGTGGCCGGTCCGTACGATCGCATGTTCGACTTGGCGGGTCCGTGTGCGGGGGTCTTCGCGCTCTACGGTCCCGACACGAAGTGGGACGGCGAGACACCCCCCGAGCCGTTGCTGTGGCAGGATGCCCACGCCGACCAGCGAGGCCGCGAAGACAACCCCGAGGTCGATGCGAAAACGATGGCCAAGCGGATCCGGGTCTTGCTGAGTTGAGTCAAGCGGGAGACCGCGAGCTTCTCCAATCGCAAGGAAGCCCCGTCACGGCGGGGCTCCTTTGCGTTGAGTCCGCGACCGTTGCGGTACCCTCTGAAGGCGTGGTGACAAAGACGGTACCAAGTGCGGGTTCGCAGCAGTAACCTTACGGAGTGGCGCACTCGTCGGGTTAAGGGCGGATCATCGCCTTCGTATCGCGCAACACGTACTCAATGACATCGACTGTTCTGTACGAGCAAGCGCCGGGCTTGAGGAACCTT
>Ga0255057_10000566_pt1 | contig 21099 bp, 18 predicted proteins | sample Cases_109_6_MG_FD_189022 | JGI IMG/M metagenome (GOLD analysis project Ga0255057, IMG submission 189022) | Seawater microbial communities from Amundsen Gulf, Northwest Territories, Canada - Cases_109_6 | ecosystem: Environmental > Aquatic > Marine > Gulf | place: Canada: Northwest Territories... | reverse complement strand
GCAACGTGCCTTTCTTCAGATCCTTGACGAAGGCATTCACCACTTTCGCCAATTCGGGGTTGTCCTGGCGCAGCGCCCAAGCGATCGATCCTCCCGAATGAACCGAAAGGCCCTCGTGGACTTTGATATTCTTGAACACCTGGGCCCAGAGCGCCGCCTTGTGGCTATCGACGATCACGGCCGGTATCAACCCGGCATTGACCAACTCCAGGAGATCGTAATCCTCGAGCAGCTCGTCGGCCGCGACGACCGGGATCTGCGCCTTGCCGGCCTCGTCCCGATCCTTGTTCAAGGCGGCGAGATGCTCGAAATAACTGCTGGACTTGCGGACGTGAACCTCCGACGTCGCCAAGTCATCGAGGCTGGCGATCTCGGGGGCGGCGGGCCCGGTGACCACCAGTTCGGAGACATCCGGGTAGGTGGGATCGGAAAAGGCGACTGACTTTTGGCGGTCCGGCGTTATCGTCAGGTTCGCGGCGACGATATCGCCCTTCCCCTCTAGTAGATACGGCAGTAGATCGTCGCGGGCCACGGGTATGAGCACGACGTTCGTAGCGCCGTGTTTCTTGCCGGTAACCTTGGCCAGATATTTCTCGAACTCCTGGGCGACGTCCACGGCCAGACCCTTGCGCTCGAGCCCGTCGTAGGTGAAGAAAAGCGGATTGTAGGCGGTCAGGATCCTGACGAAACCCCGCTCGACCATACCGTCGAAATCACCCCGCCATGGATCGAGCGCGTGCCCGAGGATCTCTGGCGGCTCCTCGGGCTCGACCGATCCCTGCGCCTGTGCCGTCTGGTCTGCGGGTTGGGCCGCGTTGCCCGCTTGAGCGACGGATGCCGGCTGTGGATCGCCGTTGGAAATAATGCCGGAAAGAAAAAGACCGAGGCCAACGATCGCCGCGGCGGCGACACCACCGACGATCAGATACCCTTTTCCCCAATTCATCGCAGATCGCCTCCCCCAATCCGTTGGTCGACAGTTCAGGCGTTACAACACGCAAGCGCGTTATGCGACGAACTCCTTACCGCGACCCCGGCCAATCAGGAGCGGGCATTCAGGCCTATAACCAGCCCCTTTTCTCATAGCCCTCTTTGATGAGGCCGACGACCTCCGATGCCGTGCGCTCCGCGGCGGCCTCGATCGTCTCCGGCCCCACCTCCTTCACCACCGAGATACCACCGCCGATCACGGCACTTCTGGCAAGGTTACCGGTCGCCGCACCGGCACCCAAAGGCACCAGCATCCCGGGCATGTTGCCGCCCTCCGCCTCGATCTCAGCGAAGCCAAGGTTCTTCAGTCCGGATTGGGTCATCTGGTAGATCTCAACGACGGTCCTGAGCTCCGCGGCCCCCATGCCGAAACCGATCAGCATACGTTGCAACCTATCGCCTTGGTCAATGGTCACAAAATAGCCTTCGATCAGCGCATCGCTCGACGCGGGCGCTCCCGCGGCCGCGGCCCGCTCGGCCGCAATGCCGATTTCCTGGAGCTTGGCGACGATCTTCTCGGCCGCCTTGCTCCCTAACTCGCGGCCGAGCTCACGCTCGCCGTCGGTGACCGGCTCCTCACGGTCTTCGAAATACTTGGCGATTTCCGATCCCGGCCGTACCTGCTCCGGCGAGGCCGTGAAATCCGCCACGATCACGCGGTTGGGCTTGGTCAGCTCTTGATCCGCCGCTTTCCTTTCCATTGTATCCACGTTGCTGGACGCACACCCGGCAACCAACAACAAGCAGCCTGCCGCAACCCAGATCTTTTTGGCGAGTTTCATTTGCATACCCTCTATTCCTTTTACTTCTAACGCGAGAAAATCGCGAAAGTCGAAGGCATCACTCTATCGCACGCCCGACCTCTAGTGCAATCCGTCCTGAAACACCTCATGCCTCGCTTGTCAGGGTGCGGATCGGTCGATGGGTAGGCCGTACGCGCTGGCTGCCGGTCATTCGGGCGTGGAGTGAAGTTGATACAGTGCCTTGAGTGCAACCGGTGGTTTTTTCGCAAAACGGCCGAACCACCTGTTGTAGATCCCAGCGATCTGCCCGCTGCGATATAGTTGCGAGAGCGCACGGTCGGCGACCAGCCGAAAGTCCGCGTCGTCCCGCGCTACGGCGAGGGCGAAGGGCTCGAAGGAAAACATCTCTTGCGAGAGAAAGTATTTTTTGTCGGTCTTGCGGGCCAGTGCCTGTCCGATAAGGACGACCTGGTCGGAGGAAAAGGCGTCCACCTCGCCCTTGTCCAGCGCATCCATGCCTTCCATCGCCGAGTTCACGGGAACGATCTCCGCGTCGATCAGCCGTTCGCTCAGAGCGCCCTTCAACGCATCGATCGTCGTCGTCTTGTCAACCACGGCAACCCGTTTCGCCTTGAGCGACTCGACATCCATGACCGGGCTGCTATCGAGGCTCAACAACGAGGCGCCGGTAACGAACGTCAATTGCGTGAAGTCGACGCGTTCGGATCGGCCCAGGGTCTTCGTGGTCGCGCCGCATAGGATGTCGATGCCGCCGGACTCTATGGCGGTGAAACGGCTCTCGGCCGTAACCGGCAGGTAGTTGACCGCGATGTCGTCCCGGCCGAGCTTGCGTTTGACCGCGGTGGCAATGTGATCGCAAACGTCGATCGAATAGCCGATCGGCCGGTCCGATTGATCGACGAATGACATCGGGGGTTCGGCGGTGCGAAACCCGATGTTGATTTGCCCACTATCGTTTATTCGTTTGAGCGTGCCGGACAATTCGCCGGCTAAAGCCGTATTCGTGCCCGCCAGAAGCAACGCCAGCACCATAAGAAAGACTCGCATGGGACCCCCCTGATCGTTTGGTGTATTCGAAACCGAATCACTAGGCCATCACACCGCCGCTTGGTCCACCGTTACGGCCTGCACATTAAACTCCTTGGCACCCACGTCCCGAAGGTGCGGGCGGCACAGTGCCGGTGGCGCTCCGGCGTGATGCCGTCGCGTGATTCGGTTGATATAACCGAAAGTTTCTTTCGAGTCACAGTGAGATTGTGTTTTTGCTCTCTACGAGAGCTCGCGGATAATTTGAACCAGCCTGCCGCATCCACCGATACACCGGCTCTCCATACTTGTTCCGGCACACTCGATAAAGGTTGACGAGACAACTATTTGAAATTGTTATAACCGGCACAAACGAATCTACAGTGCTACCCCATGAACCAGGCTTCGGAAGCCCGACTGCCCGTGTTTCGATATTCGGGCAGTTAGCAGATTTGGATCGGGTGAGCACAAGTAGGTGGGACGAGGGAGGCGGGAGACGTTGCTTCATCGAATGCCGTTATTGGCGATCGCCCTGGCGCTGGTCCTTGTTTCGGCTTGCGAGCAGGAGAATGAGTATGTGGCGGCACCCCCGCCGCCGGTATCCGTGGCGCAACCCCTGCAGCGCGACGTCACCGAGTATCTCGAGTTCACCGGCACGACGGCCGCCGCCGCCTTCGTCGAGGTCAGGGCGCGCGTTCCTGGTGTTCTGGACGATATTCTATTCCAGCCCGGCGACCGTGTCGAAGAGGGGCAGATCCTGTTCGTCATCGACGACAGCGAATACGAGGCGACGCTGCAAGCCGCGAAGGCCGATTTGAATGTCGCGAAAGCCGAGTTGGCGCAGGCCGCGACAGAATTGGAGCGCTCGGAGCGCTTAAATAAAAAAGGTGCGGTCGCCGAGGTCAAGGTCGTCGAGTGGCAAACCAAGCGCAACGTCGCCCAGGCGGAAAAGCAGCGCGCGCTGGCAACGGTCGACCGGGCGCTGTTGGATTTGAGCTACACGGCGGTTCAAGCGCCGATCCAAGGGCGGGTCAGCCGCAACGTGATCGATCTCGGCAACCTCGTGGGAGAAGGCGAGGCGACCCTCCTGGCCACGATCACCGACTACGACCCGATGTACGTCTACTTCAATCTGAACGAGCTCGATCTCCTGCGGGTCATGAAAATGGTGCGCGAGCAGGCGAAGAAGGACGGCGTCGACATTCAATCGGCATCTTCGGATGAGAAGCCGGAAATACCCTTGTACCTGGGACTTGCCGATGAGGAAGGCTATCCGCACGAAGGCGTGGTCGATTATGGCGAGTCCGGCCTCGACCCGGAAACCGGAACGCTGCAGCTAAGAGGCGTGTTCGCCAATCCAGGAAAGAGGCCCACTCTCCTACCCGGATTTTTTGCCAGGCTTCGCATGCCGGTCCAGCAACGCGAAAACGCGCTGCTGGTCACCGAGCGTGCCGTCGGCGCCGACCAGGGAGGCCGCTACGTCCTCGTTGTGGTCGACGACAACGTGGTCGAAAAACGCACCGTCCGTATGGGCCAAAATGTCGACGGCCTATTGGTCGTCGAAGAGGGGCTGCAGGCGGGCGAGCGGGTGGTGGTCAAAGGCCTGCAGCGGGCCAGGCCCGGTGCACCCGTCGACCCGCAACCGGTCGAGATGGAGTCATTCACCACCTCGGCCATTCGCGCTGCCGCCGCCGCCGAGGCCGCGGCGGGGAGCGCACAGGCCAGCGAAGGCGAAACCGCGGCGGCGAGCGGAGACGACGAGGCCGCGCCGAGCGCGGCCAGCGACTAGATCCGAAGCGGACAGGAACCGGCATGTTCTCGAAGTTCTTTATCGAACGCCCGATCTTCGCCAGCGTCATCTCGATCGTCATCGTGATCGCCGGGCTCGTCTCTTACGGCGCCCTGCCGATCGCCCAGTATCCCGAGATTACGCCGCCCACCGTATCGGTGACCGCGACCTACCCCGGCGCCAACGCCCAAGTCGTGGCCGAGACGGTCGCCGCCCCGATCGAACAGCAGGTCAATGGCGTCGAGGACATGATCTACATGTCCTCCACCAGCGCCAGCGACGGATCCTACAACCTCACCGTCACATTCGAGGTGGGAACCAACCTCGATATGGCACAAGTGCTGGTGCAAAACCGCGTGAACCTGGCAGAGCCCAACCTGCCCGAAGAGGTGACCCGCCAGGGGGTCAATACGAAGAAGAAGTCGACCAGCATCATACTGATCATCTCGCTGTCCTCCCCCGACGGGCGTTACGACGACCTCTTCCTCAGTAACTATGCGACCTTGTGGCTGCGCGATGCGCTGAGCCGCATCCCCGGGGTTGGCGAGGTACAGATTTTCCCACAGAGCGACTACAGCATGCGCGTGTGGCTCAACCCCTATCAGCTCGAGTCCAGACGCCTCACCACCAACGATGTCCTGCAGGCGATCCGCGAGCAAAACGTGCAGGTCGCGGCCGGGCAGATCGGTCAGCCCCCGGCGCCTAGCGGACAAAACTTCCAATACACGGTCAACGTGCTGGGCCGCCTCTCCGACATCGAGCAATTCGAAGATATCATCGTCAAGATCGGCGAAGACGGCGGCATCACGCGCCTGCGCGACATCGCCCGCGTCGAGCTCGGCAGCAAAAGCTACGGCGTCGTATCGCGGCTGGACGGCGCGACCTCGGCGAGCCTTGCGATCTATCAGCTTCCAGGCGCCAATGCTCTCGACGTCGCCCAACAGGTCCAAGCCACCATGGAAGAGCTGAGCGGCCTCTTTCCGGAGGGCCTGGAGTACACGATACCCTACGACACGACGATCTTCGTCCAGCAGTCCATCGAGGAGGTCTTCAAGACACTTTTCGAGGCCGCCGTTCTGGTTTTTCTGGTCTTGTTCGTCTTTCTGCAGGACTGGCGGGCGACCCTGATCCCGGCGGTGACCATCCCGGTTTCGCTGATCGGCACCTTGGCGGTGATGCTGGCAATGGGCTTCTCGCTCAACATGCTGACCCTTTTTGGCCTGGTGCTGGCCATCGGGATCGTCGTCGACGACGCCATCGTCGTGGTCGAAGCGACGGCCGCGCATATGGCGCGCGGCCTCAACTCCAGGCAGGCGGCGATCAAGGCGATGAGCGAGGTCGCCGGCCCGGTCATCGCGACGACGCTGGTGCTGTTGGCCGTGTTCGTGCCGTCCGCGTTCCTGCCCGGCATCACCGGCGAGCTCTATCGCCAGTTCGCGCTTACCATCGCCGTCTCCACCGTGTTCAGCTCGATCAACGCACTGACCTTGAGCCCGGCGCTTGCGGCGCTTTTGCTGCGCCCTCCGTCGAAAAAGAAGAACATCTTGTCGCGCGGCTTCGACGCGGTCTTTGGCGGCATCGAGAAAGGATATACCGGACTGGTAAAAGCGCTGGTCCGCCAAACCGCCATCATGATGCTCCTGTTCCTCGGGCTATTCGCGGCGACCGGCTGGCAGTTCACGAAGCTGCCGACCGGCTTTTTGCCGACCGAGGACCAAGGCTATGTCCTGGCCCACGTGCAGTTGCCGGACGCCGCCGCCTTGGAGCGCACCGAGGGTGTGCTCGCCGAGATCGACGACATCCTCGCCAACACCCCGGGGGTCCGCCAATGGGTCACATTCGGCGGCTACTCGCTGATCGACGGCACCAACGCGTCGAACACAGCGGCCATCTTCATCGTCATGGACCCCTGGGAAGAGCGGACCGATCCGTCCTTGAGCCAGGAAGCGATCCTTGGCGCATTGCAACGTCGGTTCTTCGGCATCCAGGACGCCATCGTCTATGGCTTCCCGCCGCCCGCCATCGCCGGCCTGGGCGTCGCCGGCGGATTCCAGATGCAACTCCAAGACCGCGGCGGTGTCGGCGTTCAGGAGTTGCAGCAGATGGTTCGGGAGATCATCGAAGCCGGCAGCGCCCAGTCCCGTCTGACCAACCTCAATTCCACCTTCCGCGCCGACGTGCCGCAGCTCTTCGCGGCGGTGGACCGCACCAAAGCCAAATCCCTTGAGGTCCCTTTGGACGGGGTCTTCGGCACGCTGCAGGCCTACCTGGGCTCGGCTTATGTCAACGATTTCAACAAATTCGGGCGCACTTGGCAGGTCACCGTTCAGGCCGATCACCAGTTTCGCATTCAACCGAGCGACATCCGCGACCTCTATGTCCGCAACACCGCCGGCGGCATGGTGCCGATCGGGACCCTGGTCGACGTCACCGAGGTCGTCGGCCCGCAGACCATTCTGCGCTACAACCTCTACCCGGCCGCGTCGATTACCGGCGAGGCGGCGCCGGGCTTCAGCTCCGGTCAGGCGTTGAACCTCATGGAACAGCTGGCCAAAACCGAGCTGCCGGCCTCCATGGGCTTTGAATGGACGGGCATGTCCTATCAGGAAAAGAAGGTCGGATCGGAGGCGATCCTGGTCTTCGCGCTCGCCATTATCCTGGTCTTCCTCGTTCTCGCCGCTCAATACGAAAGCTGGAGCAGCCCGGCGGCGGTGATCCTGGTGGTCCCGCTGGCGGTGCTTGGCACCGTGCTGGCCCTGATGGCCCGCGAGGCGGACAACAACGTCTATACTCAGATCGGCATCGTCCTGCTCATCGGACTGGCCAGCAAGAACGCGATTCTCATCGTCGAGTTCGCCAGAGCGCGCCGCGAACAGGGCGCGAGCATCCTCGATGCCGCCGTCGAGGCGGCGCAGCTCCGCTTCCGGCCGATCCTCATGACCTCGATCGCCTCGATCGCCGGCTTCATGCCGTTGGTCGTGGCGACGGGCGCCGGTGCGGCCAGCCGGCAAGCGATCGGCACGGCGGTCGTCGGCGGCATGGCCGCGGCAACGGTGATGTCTCTGGTCTTCACGCCGGCCTTCTATGTCGTCATGCAGCGGCTGGGCGAAGGGCGCCGCAAGAAGGACCCGGCGGGCCGGCAAGCCGCAAAGGTCTGACGACGCGCCCACAATATTGGCTAGACAAGGTGCTAGGGGGAATTTTCCATGAAAATGAAGACGGCGCTCTTTCTGCTTGTGCTGCTCCCGGGGCTGGCCGCTTGCGCCGCCGATAAAGGAAACCCGCACGACGCACAGGTCATGGAGGCCATCGCCGCGGGCGATCGATGCGGCAAGGTCGTCACCCAAGGCGCGGTTCTGGCCAGCATGGGCCACGATGCCCCCTACTTCGACCAGGCCCTATTCGAGGGCCGGATGGTCCGCGACTACGACCTCCAACCTGACGAGCTGGAGCGGGTGAAAAGCAGCTTCCAGGCCGGGCGCGTCGAAGCGCAACGCGAGGCCACGGAGGCCATGGAGGTCTATTCCGACGAAAGCCTGATCCCCTACGTGGCGGAGCTGCGCAGGGATGTCGGCGACAACTGGCAGGCTTGTCAGTGACGCACCGGCGGCTCCCTGCTACCGCCCACGCTACACCGTCGGATAAAGGTGTCGATAGGTACGGCGAACAACCTCGAAGATGAAAGCCGTGCTCCAGCCGAAAAGCATCATTCCGTTGGCCGACTCGAGGCTACCGAACAGCCTCCACTCCTCGGACAGGACGAGGTCTCCATATCCCACGGTCGTAAAGCTGCTTGTGGAAAAATACAAAGCAGCCTCAAGCGTCATAACTTCTTCCGTAAAATAGTAAAACATCGCCCAAATCGATATTTCCACGATATGGGCCATAAATATTGCCAGAATAGTTAGGGAAAAAAGAATGGACCTCCAGCGAGTTTCCCACTCTATGCTTATGTCCAAGATTACCTTCAGAATGATTTCCAGGCTCACCGCATGGATAATGACCGTTACCACGATTACCGTGGCGGCGATAACGAGCTGCCTGAGCATAGGTAAATCCTTCGCTAAGCAGTGATCCGATAGCAGTGTCCTATTTACCAGAAGCGGCGCGTCGTTGAAGCTCGAGTATCGCGCCCGGCATGATTTTATGCCCGGCGCCCGGCGCGGCTTTGTAGAATTGTCTTGATGCGCTATGGCCGTGTCCGGGGACCGTCGCCCGGCAACGGCGGCCGGTTATCAGAGCGCTCACCAAGGACCTGGGCCGATCCTCAGAACTCCCGGTTAAGTTCCACGCCAAGCGGTGCCATGACGTCGCTTTGGCTCGCCTCGCCATCCTGGCGGCGCCCCACGATGACCGGCGCCAGCTCCCAGTCTCCCTCGCGTTTACTCAGATCGGCATAGTCATCCGGGTGATGGGTCTTGCTATTGAGCAAGGGCAGATTGCGTTTACGCTTGTCCAAAACCGCATCCCAGGCCTGCGTATCGATGTCCGGATCGGCGATCACGCCAGCACCCGAGCCGCCCGAACCTTGTTCGAGGCTATCTTCATACAACGTATCGAAGTTCTCCAGCGCACCCTCCTCGGCACGGACGGACCCAGCGAATTCGACGCCAAGGACACCAACCAGGCATAAGAAAAGCGCCCGCATTAGGTCCAGGTGCATAAAGGGTCTGGCGGAGACTCCCCACGTTGGCAAGGTCGTCGCTCTCTCTGACTGAATGTTCGACGCGTCGTCGAGCGAAACTACCAATATCGCGGCAATTGTACACCCGTATATTGGCAGCGCCGAGCAAGCAGCCGAGCGCACCGCCCCGGCGGGGAGGACACCGTCGCGGAGCGGCCGGCGCGGCTCAATCCTTCAGCGGTACCGGATGCAGCCCGGCGCGGGTATAGAGGATCGCCCCGGGGATGATACCGGCCAGAATTTCCATGAGATAGGAAAGCAGGGAGAGCGAGATTGCCGCCTCGGGATTGACATTCACCAGACCCAAGAGAGTAACAAGCGACAACTCCCGAATGCCCAGTCCGCCGAACGAGATCGGCAGCAACCGCGCGATCACCGCGGCGGGGACGACGATCAGGAAGAAGACGGTCGGGACGTGCAAGCCCAAAGCCCAGGCGCCGGCGACAAATACCGCCACGCGGATAAGCTGAAAGATGATCCCAAGCACGACAGCCCAAGCAAGCAGTCCCGGTCGCGTCCGGTATTCATCCAGCGCCGCGTATAGCTTGCCGAGACGGGAGTGAATAAATTCCAAGACCGGATAATCGATAAGGCTCTTGGTGAGCGCGCGGATATGGCTGTTCATCACGGCCACCAATCCGACGCTCAACACCGCCAGACCCAGCCAGGCGATTATGCTGATCTCCGCCGGCATAATGGCCGGCGAAATCGCCAGCCCGACCAAGACCAGAAATGCCAGGGCCAGCAACCCGAAAAAGCGCTCGACCAGTACCGAGGCGAATGACATCGCCAGATCGCCGGTCGAGCGCGCGAGGCCATTGATGCGAACCAGATCGACACCAATCGAGCCAGGCATGACCAACCCCAGAAAACAACTGATGAAGGTAATGCGAAAAACCATATAGAAATTTATCGACGGCCACTTCCCGTGTACCAGGGCATACCAACGATAGGCGCTGAAAACCCGCTCGACGAGCGCGACGCCGAACATCACGGCCAATGCGGCTCCATCTATACGTCCGATGATCTCGAGGAACCGGCCCCAGTCCAAATACGCAAATATGGCGGCCAGCAAAATCATGCTGATGATGATACGAGACCGTATTGATAATATCGGCCGCATCCTTAGCCTCTACCGTCCCCTGGAAGAGGTGTGCTTGCTGCGAACACTGACGGTCCGCTGGCTTGCCGCTCCCTACTTCCATTTATTTTTTTGTAGGTGCGAATTCCTATTGTGACATAATTATTACAATTCCACAACTGACATTGGCGTGACCGCGGTGAGACCGGTATCGGCCGGGCAAGGGCGTTTTTGCCATATGCCGGACATCGCTCACGGGTTAAAAGATGGGCGATAGGAATTTCCAGAGGTGGAGCACCAGGCCGTGGAAAAATCGACACCGGAAGAAAAACGATTCCATTTCGATGGGAAGAGGAAAGCCCGCTTGAAGGGGATCGACCCGAGCCAAAAGGCCGGCTTCAAGGACAGAAAAGAAGCCGAACGGCGAACCGCCGAAGACGTTGCCGCGATCGATAAGTTACAGGACAGGCTCTACGCCGAGGGCAAGCAAGCGCTGCTTGTCGTCCTCCAGGCCATGGATGCGGGGGGCAAGGATGGCACGATCCGCCGGATATTCGGCCCCGTGGACCCTCTTGGGATCCGCGCGGTCAGCTTCAAACGTCCGAGCGCCGAGGAGTTGGCGCACGATTTTCTGTGGCGGATCCATCGCCAGGTGCCGGCGAAGGGCGAGATCGTCATTTTCAACCGCTCCCACTACGAGGACGTGCTTGTCGTCCGCGTGCACAACCTGGCGCCGGCGAAAGTCATCGAGCAGCGCTATGAGCAGATCAACCGGTTCGAGCGGCTGCTTGCCGACAACGGTGTGAAGATCGTGAAGCTCTTCTTGCATATTTCAAGCGAAGAGCAGCGCGAACGCTTGCAGGAGCGCGTCGACATTCCGGAGAAACGCTGGAAGTTCAACCCAGGCGACCTGGAAGAGCGAAAGCACTGGGATAGCTACATGAAAGCCTTCGAGATCGCGATCAACCGTTGTTCAACAGCGTGGGCCCCTTGGTATGTCGTACCGGCGAACCGGAACTGGTACCGCAATGCCATCGTTGCGCGGATCATTCGCTCGGCCATGGAAGACATGAAGCCGCAATACCCCGCCTACTCCTTCGATCCGTCCGCGATCCGGGTTGTCTGACCGGGCGCCCGCGCCTCAAAGCCTATCGGTGCCGAAGGTATCGCAGCTTTCCAGCCCCCCGCTATCGAGGCCGCGCTTGAACCAGCGCACGCGCTGCGCCGAGCTGCCGTGGGTAAAGCTATCGGGCATGACCGTGCCTTGGGTGCGTCGCTGCAGGCGGTCGTCGCCGATCGCGCTGGCCGCGTTTAGCGCCTCGTCGACATCGCCGGGCTCGATGATCTGGCGCTGCCGGTCGGCGTGATGGGCCCATAGTCCGGCAAGACAATCGGCCTGCAACTCCATGCGCACCGACAGCGCGTTGGCGTCGACCTCGCTCGCCTGCCGGCGCAGCGCATGGACTTTCTCCGAGATCCCCATAAGCGTCTGCACGTGATGGGCCACTTCATGCGCGATGACGTAGGCCTGGGCGAAATCGCCCGGTGCCGCGAAACGGTGCTTGAGATCACGATAGAAGGCGAGATCGATATAGAGCTTGTGATCGCCGGGGCAGTAAAAGGGGCCGGCGGCAGCCTGAGCGAAACCGCAGGCCGAGCTGACGGCATCGGTGAAGAGCACCAGTTTGGGCTCCTCGTAACGCTCGCCCCGCTGCTCGAAAAGCGCGCGCCAGGTATCCTCCGTATCGGCGAGGACGACCGAGACGAATTCGGCGAGCTCATTGTCCTCCGCAGAGCTTGGGCTCTGCGGCCCGGCTAGCGGCGGCGGCGCATTGGCGCCGGGCATGCCCTGAAACACGATGCTCGGGTCGACGCCGAAGTAAATCAGCGCCAACACGACAACGACCATGCCGAGCCCGCCCATACCGCCGCGGCGCATGCGGCGCGGAATGCGAAAGCCGCCGCCGGCTCCCCCGCGTCGGAAACCGCCCGGCAGCCGCAGTCGCCCACGCGTCGCCCCGCCGCTCGCCCCGCGACGGTCCTCGACATTGCCGCTTTTTCTTCGCCCCCTCCAGCGCATCTCGGTCTCCACAGGGATCCGTCAACCGTCGGATCGAGCTTGGCCGTCGCGCCTCTTAGGGCCGCGTGCGATCCGGCACCCGAAGTTCGGCCTGGTCGACAGCCGAACTTCGGGACCATTCCTCTAATGCGTGATCTTAGGCTCCAGTGAGCCGGCCTGCTCGATCCACTTCTCGACCTGACCGGCGGCAGGAACCTGCCGGGTCAGCTTTTTGGTCTCGTTCACTTCTTTCATTTTGTCGGCCAGGTTATCGGCATTGCGGTGCTTGAGTTCCTTGACCGTGTCGACGCCCGCGGCCTCGAGAAGCTCCGAATACTCCTCCCCGACGCCGGAGATCCGCATGAGATCCGCCATGTTGGCCCACTTCAGCAGCTGCCGGGTGGACAGACCGGTCGCCTCGGCAACCGCGTTCCGGCCTTTCGCCGAACCGCATTTCTCAAGCAAGTCATCGGTCGATGCTATTTCGGCAGCGCTCAACTTCTCAGCGTAAGCCGGGCCAATACCCTCAATCTAGTCTATCTTGTATGCCATGGATAATTCTCCGCTCCGTTTGTAGACGTCCCACAGGCGGACGTAACAACATTATCGGCGGAGAATCAACGAAGGTCGGAAAATTATTCAACCTCTGGAATGTCAATCACCCGATCGTGCCGGTCATGAGGCGGATGACCGTGGTGTCGTCTTCGTCGGGGTCCCAGTCCTGCAGCAGGAGCGCCACGTTCTCCAGTGCCGCCGCGGGGCTTTCCACATCGAAACTGATGGTGATAACTTTTCCAGAGAGTTTTCGATGGGCAACGGTCGCATATACGCCACGGCGGATGGAGGCATCGGGCATTGCGGCCTCGCGAAATTGATGGCTGATACCATCGATCCTTAAGCGATGAATATTAGCAAGTTCTTAATTTTCAGTGCCCGCCGCCTCACCGCCCCTTGAACAACGAGCCCAGAAGTCCACGGATCAATTCGCGGCCGATCGTGGTCCCGGCGCTGCGCAGAACGCTTTTGGTCATTGCCTCTGCCGCCGACTGCCGGCGGGAGCGGCGCGTGGTACCGCCATAGCGGCGCGACCGAGCCCGGGCTGCCGTGGCCCGCTCCTTCTCACGCTTGGCCCGTTCTTCCTTCTCGCGCAGCTCCTCGGCCGCCTGGGCGGCCCGCTGCGATAAAATCTCATAGGCTGACGTCCGGTCGACGCTCTCATCGTAGATGCCGGCGACGGGGCTCTCGGCGATGACCGCCGAACGCTCGGCGCGGGTCGCCGGGCCCATGCGGGAATAGGGCGGCCGGATCAGGGTCCGATCGACGACGCTCGGCACACCGCGCTCCTGCAGCGTCGAGACAAGGGCCTCGCCGACGCCCAGCTCGGTGATCGCGGTGACGACGTCAAGCCGGGGATTGGCACGGAAGGTTTCCGCCGCCGCCTTCACCGCCTTGCGGTCGCGCGGCGTGAAGGCCCGCAGAGCATGTTGAAATCGATTGCCGAGCTGACCCAGCACGTCGTCGGGCACATCCAACGGGCTTTGCGTCACGAAGTAGATGCCCACACCCTTGGAGCGGATCAGGCGAACCACCTGCTCCACTTTCTGGATCAGCGCCTTGGGTGCATTGTCGAACAGGAGATGCGCCTCGTCGAAAAAGAACACGAGCTTGGGCTTATCCGGATCGCCGACCTCGGGCAGCTCCTCGAAAAGCTCCGCCAGCAGCCAGAGAAGGAAGGTTGCGTAGAGCTGCGGGGTCATCATCAGTTTGTCGGCGGCGAGCACATTTATGTAGCCCCGCCCATCGGGTGTGGTGCGTAGGAAATCGCGCAGCTCGAGCGCCGGCTCGCCAAAGAACTTGCCCGCGCCCTGCTGGGAAAGCGAGAGCAGCCGGCGCTGGATGGCGCCGACCGATCGGGGCGATACGTTGCCGTATGCCGCCATCAGATCCTTTCCGTTGTCCGAGACGAACCGCAAGAGAGACTTCAGGTCCTTGAGGTCGAGGATCAGCAAGCCCTCATCGTCGGCGACCTGGAAGGCGATGTTGAGAACGCCCTCTTGGGTTTCATTCAGATCGAGCAGCCGGGCGAGCAACAGCGGTCCCATCTCGGAGACGGTGGTGCGGATGGGATGCCCCTTTTTACCGAAAAGGTCCCAGAAGACGACCGGGGCGGCCTTGGGCTCGAAGCCGTCCATGGCGATCCGCTCGACGCGCTCCAGGATCTTGGGCTTGGCAATGCCCGCCTGGGACAGACCTGAAAGGTCGCCCTTCACATCGGCGAGAAAGACCGGGACCCCGGCGTTGGAGAAACCCTCGGCCAGGATCTGCAGCGTGACCGTCTTACCGGTGCCGGTCGCACCGGCGATGAGCCCATGTCTGTTGGCAAACTCCAAAGCCAACGTCTGCGGCGTTTCGCCGGCCCCGACAAAGATTTCCGCGCCGTTCGTCATGTTGATCCCCCCCCGTCAATCGCGCCATGGCGCCGTTAAGCCTTGTCGGATTCTCCCGGATCTCGCCGATTTTCGACGCGGCGGAACCCACCCCGATCGTGAGCGCACACCCTAATGGACCACTATGCCACAAGCCACCCGGGCGCCCCCGCCGCCGAGCTTCGCCGGGCTATCGGAATAGTTGTCGCCACCGGCATGGATGACGATGGCACGGCCCAACAGATCGGCGGTTCCAAGGCGCGGCGCCCAACCGCTTCGCGTCGCCGTTCCGGCAGCATCGACATAAAGCACGGACAGGTCACCGAGATGCCCGGCCCCCGCCGGTCCCTCGTGCCGCCCGGTGCCATCGGGATCGAAGTGGCCGCCCGCCGCCAGGCCGGGCACCGTCTTTCCATCCTTGTCCGCCGTGCCGCAGTTCGGGTTTTCGTGCACGTGCGTTCCGTGCTGACCCTCCGTCAGGCCACGTAGATTAGGCATGATCTTCAAGCCCTTGGCGGTGTCCTGAAAGACGATCAGGCCGATGATGCCGCCCTCGCCATTGGTCGTCGCCGCGCGCATCGTCACGTGCAGCGTGGCGCCCCAGGCCGTACTCGCCATGACGATCGACGCCAGTATCGCTAGTCCAAGCAACCTCCCCATGGCCATTCCTCCTTGCAATCTCGGATGGCGTTATGCTCGGGCGATTATCTCCGACGGGCCACCATTTTGCATCGGCAAAGTTCGCCCGGGCCCGACAGGCGGTCCCGCCCTATCACAACCCGGACTTGCCTCTCGCCGGAGCGCCAGTCTTCGTCCCGCGACCATCGGATGGGGCTATGTATGAAGTCGCCGTACAGGCAAAAAGGGGAGACGCACAGGCAATAAATGTGGAGACGCACGCGATCGCGCGCGGCGACCAACGCGTGGTCTGCGAGCTCGATGTCGGTCAGCTTACCCGTCGCGCCGGGCTGAAGTTCGGCCCCGCGCGAGGCTCCGCGGATTGCGGCGGCGTTGCGGCCCTCGGGTCCGTGTGGACGCTCAGCTCAACTCGTCGTCTTTCCAGTACTTCGTACCCTGGATCGTCGCCTGCAGTGCCAAGCCGTTCTTGGTGATCTGGTAGAGTTTGATGCCGTCTGCGATGTCCACCGCGCCGGCCCATGCATCGCCCTTTTCTTCTGACTTGGCCGCGGCGTCGGCCTGGGCGGAGGCATCCCAACCGCTTTCGATGAACCGGTCCAGGGCCTCCTTGGAGGTGAAGACGAAGACACCGCGGAAATCCTTCACCCCAAGCCCCAGTCCCAGGCCCCCTGTGGCCATCTTCATGTGATGCACGGCCCCGGTCTGGTTGTCCTCGACGACGCCGTAACCATTGCCGGCCGAGAGCACGATCAGGTAGATCCCCACGTTGGAGAAGACACCATAGCCGGCCGCCTTGCTGATTTGCTCGCGGGCCTGCGGCTCCAACTCGTACAGCTCGGCCAGAGTCTCGCTCTTCATTCTTTGAGCGGCCTGGCGCTTGTCTTGTGCCGTGTCACCGTCCGGCGACATGCAACCGGACAGCAGAACCAGGACTGCCACCAGCGAAACCCAGCCTCTAACGAACATCGCGCTCTCCTGAAGATGTGGAAGTTGGCGGACCCGCCGCCGCACCGTGGTCGTGCAACCGAAGGTATCTTCGTAAGGCGGAATTTCGAATTCGTTAAGTCAACGGGAGCGGACCGGCGAACCGGCCCGATACGCATACCATCTTATGAGACTTCGCGACTAAAGCCATCGGGTGGTCCGCGCCGCGGGGATACCGCGCGCGGCACGGACGTATCAAGGTCATAGCATTCGATTATGCTCGATCAGTGCGTCCGTTGGATAAAGCGTCTGTCAGGAGGACCGGCACATGAAAAAGGTATTGACGGTAAGCCTTATTATCCTGGCCCTCGTGTTCGGGGCCTACCCGGCGCAGGCCGGGGGAAAGTCCTACGGCGGCCATGGGTATGGCTACAAAGGCCACCACGCATATAAGGGATACCGCCCTGGCCACAAAGCGCGCGGCCATGGTTACAAGCACTACCGCGGCGGCCACCGCCACGGACATGGCGGGCATTACAAAAAGCGTTACGACAACGACGACATCGGAGACGAGATTCTCATCGGCTCGGCGATCATCGGCGGATCGATCCTGGCAAGCGGCCTGCTCTCGCAGCCCAGCTATCCGCCCCCGCCGACTTATTACGCACCTCCTCGCCCACCGGTTTGCGAGCAGACCGACGTCTACCGCTACCTTCCGGACGGTCGAGTGCAGTGGGGCATTCGAACGCGCTGCGATTAAGGGACATCGGCGAGAGGGCCGGCCAACGTCCCCTAAATCGCCGTCACGGCCCGCGGACATGGCGCTGGCATTCGGGACCGCAAGGACTTAAAAGAAACACTAGGTCGTATTAGGCTCGACCAGGAATTCCGAATGACTGTCGGCCCTTGGTGGAAGTCTCTGGCTAGGAAATATGGCGGCAACCATGAACCAGCGCGGGACAAGGCTCGAGGTTGGTGATTATCTGCCGATGTTCCAGGCGTTCGATCAGAACGCGGTCTTGAACATCATCTGGAACCAGATCAAAGGCAAACCCATCGTCCTGGTCTTTTGCCCGGCGCTCGACACGCCGGCCGGGCAAGGGCTGTTGCGCGGCCTGAACCAGATCTGGGGGGACATGGAAAAGTCCTGCCATCTATTCGCGATCAGCGCCTACCCGGTCGAGCGGAATGCGCAAGTCGCCTCCATGCTGCAGCTCGGATTTCCGCTCCTTTCGGACGAAGACCACCGGATCGCCGACCTATACGCGATCGCCGGCGCCAGTGGCGCCCCGCCGTCTCCGGCCAGCGACGCGACAAGTCATGTCTTCGTCGCCGACCCCAACCGGCAGATCGGGCATGCCGGGTACGACAGCGATGCGACTTTCGATCCGAGCCTCCTCGACCTGATCGCCCAACTCACACGGGACGACACCATCGTCAGCGCCATTCACGCGCCCGTGCTCTATCTGCCAAAAGTGTTGGACCGCGAGTTTTGCGCCGCCCTGGTTGATCTCCATGAAACGGGCGGCAACCGGCCAAGCGGCATCGGGCGCGACGGCATGGCGGGACGTTTTTTCGAGGCGGAAAAGAAAGTGCGGCGGGACCATAATATTCGCGATCCCGAGCTCATGGACCGGCTCTCGCAGGCCGTGCAAAACCGTATCATCCCGGAAGTGCATAAGGCCTACAACTTTCAGATTACCCGCCTGGAGGAGTTCAAAATCGGCCGCTACGACGCGGACGACGGCGGCCACTTCTACCCGCACCGGGACAATTCGGGGCTCGGCTATCGCCGCTTCGCCATGACCTTGAACTTGAACGCCGGGGACTACGAGGGCGGCTATCTGCGGTTTCCGGAATACGGACCAACGCTGTACCGCCCCGACACCGGCGATGCCGTCATCTTCTCCTGCTCGCTTCTGCACGAGGCAACGCCGGTCACCAAGGGCCGGCGCTTCATGCTATTGGGTTTCTTTTTCGACGAAGAGGCCAACCGGCTCCGCCAGACACGCTCGTTACAGCGCATGCCGGCGAGCGGCTGAGATCCAAGACATGTCGATGAGCGAGAGCGGGTCCGATCGTTCCGGCCCATCGAAGGACCAGGTGCCTTGCGACTTGCCAGCTTCAACGTCGAAAACCTGACCGCCGATCCGGGCGCCGAGGCGCCGCTCGCGGCGCGCCTGGATATCTTGCGCCCGCAGCTCGAGCGTCTTTCAGCGGACGTCTTGTGTCTTCAGGAGGTCGACGCATCCAGGCAACAGGGCGAAAGCGCGCGCGTGCACGAAGCGCTGACGATCCTGCTGGAGAAAACGAGGTACCGGGATTTCCATCTGGCATCGACCGTCGACGCCGAGACCGGCCACCCGCGCGACAAGCATAACCTGATCATCTTGAGCCGCTGGCCGATCCGCCAGAGCGCCCAGTACGCCAACGACCTTGTACGGCCGCCCAGGTATCGGCGCGCGAGCGGCGACCCGCCGGATCTGGAGCCGGTGCCGATCGAATGGGACCGGCCAATTTTGCATGCCGAGATCGGCTTGCCCGACGGTGGCGCGCTTCATGTCGTGAACATGCACCTGCGCGCACCGCTAGCGGCGTTCATTCCGGGGGAAAAAACCGGCCCCTTCAGTTGGCGCAGCGTGAGCGGCTGGGCGGAGGGCTATTTCTTGGCCTCCGTCAAGCGCTCCGGCCAGGCGCTGGAAGCCCGCATGCTGATCGACCGGCTGTTCGACAACGACCCGGCGGCCCTGATCGCCGTCGCCGGTGATTTCAATTCCGAAGAGCGGGAAGTTCCGTTGCGTATCGTCGTGGGCGATCCGGAGAATACGGGCAGCGGACGGCTATCGCACCGATCGCTGGTCATTTTGGAGCATTCGCTGCCCTTACATCAGCGCTTTACCGTGATACATCGGGGTCAGCGGCTGATGCTCGATCACCTTCTGGTATCGCGTCAATTGCTCGCCCGCTATCGCCACATCGAAGTGCATAACGAGGCCCTGGGCGACGAGCTCGTGGCCTACACGCAGATCGATGCGGCGCCCGACTCCTACCATGCACCGATCGTCGCGCAGTTCGAGGGCGACGGGGACAAAGGCTAGAAGCAGATACCGGAGAGCGCCGCCTCCATCAGATCGATGGATTCTCTTCCCATAGTCCGTTAACCTTGTAGTTGTGGGAGGACTGTCATGGAGCGGCGCCTCGCCGCGATACTGGCTGCGGATGTCGTCGGCTTCTCTCGCCTGATGGAAGAGGATGAGAGGGGGACGTTTGAACGTCTTCAATCCCAGCGCGCGGAAATCATCGAGCCGTTGGTGATCAAACATCGCGGCCGTGTCGTCAAGGTTATGGGTGACGGGTTTCTGGTCGAGTTCTCAAGCGTCGTCGAAGCGGTTCAATGCGCGATCGAGCTGCAAGAGAAGATGGCCGAGCAAAACACCAAGATCGAGGACCACCGGCGGATCGATTATCGCATGGGCGTCAATCTCGGTGACGTCATCGTCGCCGAGGACGACATCTACGGCGACGGGGTCAACATAGCCGCGCGTTTGGAAAAGATCGCCGGCTCAGGAGAGGTCACCATATCGGGCACCGTCTACGAACACGTCGAGAGGAAGCTTGACCTTCGGTTCGAGGATCTGGGGGAGAGAAAATTCAAAAACATATCCGCCCCGGTTCATGTCTACGGCATCGCGTCCGGCCAGGGTTCCAGGGAAACCAGCCCGCGGCGGCCGATTGCCGCGCAGCCGACCCCCGCGCAGCCGACCATGGTCGTCCTGCCCCTGGAAAACCTGAGCAACGATCCGTCCCAGGAATATTTTTGCGACGGATTGACTCAGGACATCACGACGGAACTTTGCAAATTTCCGAACGTTTTCGTGATCGCCTCCAAAACAGCCTTCGTCTATAAGGGCGCGCGCAAAAGCGCCGAGCAAATCGGCAGCGAGCTGAACGTCCGCTATATTCTCGAGGGCGCGGTTCAGAAGGTCGCAAATTCCATCCGCGTGAACGCGCAATTGATCGACGCCAGCTCGGGAGTTCATCTTTGGGCGCGCCGGTTCGACAAGAACCTGACGGACCTATTCGAGATTCAGGAACAGATCATCGAACTGATCGTCGGTGCGCTCGGGCCGAAGGTGGCGGCCGTGGAACGCGCCCGCGCCATGAAACGCGGCACGGGGGACGTCGGCGCCTATGATCTCTTTTTGCGCGGCGCCCATCACTTCACGACAAACATCAACGTCATGGCCGAGTCGGAAAGCGCTCTATCCGAGAGCCGGCGATGGTTCGAGAAGGCGATCGAACGGGACCCCAGCTACGCCCGAGCCTGGGGGTGGCTTGCCTATGCGCATGCGACGAGTTGGCGCGAGGGGTGGGCCGGACCGGAAATCCTCGATCTCGCCAAGGAGTATGCGGAAAAAGCCGTCGCGTTGGAGCCGGAGGACTACGACACGCATTGGGCGCTGGCTTATGTCTATTCGGCGCGCAAGGAGATGAGAGCCGCGCTCAGCGCCTATGCGACCGCCCTCTCTCTCAACCCCAACGATCCGGACATGCTGGTCGAGATGGCCGAGACGCTCTGCTGCGTGGGCCAACATCGACAGGCGCGCCAGCAGATCGAGCACGCGATGCTGGTCAATCCGAGATTTCCCGATTGGTACCGCTGGATGCTCGGTTGGACCCTCTATCATTTGGCAGAGTACGGACCATCGAACGAACA
>Ga0255057_10000564_pt1 | contig 21182 bp, 20 predicted proteins | sample Cases_109_6_MG_FD_189022 | JGI IMG/M metagenome (GOLD analysis project Ga0255057, IMG submission 189022) | Seawater microbial communities from Amundsen Gulf, Northwest Territories, Canada - Cases_109_6 | ecosystem: Environmental > Aquatic > Marine > Gulf | place: Canada: Northwest Territories... | reverse complement strand
TCTGGGTGGCGCTGAAGTCGGCTCTAGTAGACGGCGTACATGTCGTATATGACTCGCATGAATACGCCAGCGCCCGGTCGCGTGTGGGGAGGTTGGGTCGCGGCTGGGCCTCGTTCACCGAACGTCGTTGGCTCCGTCGCGTCGATGGGCTGATCGTCGCTAGCCCGATCTGGCTTGAGATGCTCAAAGATCGGTATCGGCAGCTCCCCCGCCTTGCCGTGGCGGTGATCAATACGCCTCCGACTCGTCAACCCGTGGCAATCAATCTGCATCGAGAGACTGGGCTCGCCGAGGGTATGCCGCTGCTGGTGTATCAGGGCACCATCCAGGAGCATCGGGGCCTTGAGGCAGCCGTGGCGGCTGTCGCACGACTTGACGATATTGGGCTCGTCATCATCGGTTGGGGATATCACCGGCCGTCCATCGAGAGGTTGGTCGAGCGGCTCGGAGTGCGCGATCGGGTTCGCTTCCTCGGCCCTGTGCCTATCGACGACTTACTCGACTACACGGCCGGTGGCACAATCGGATTATGCAATATTGTTGGCGCCTCTCTGAGCTACCGAACGGCTCTACCGAACAAGCTCTTTGAGTATTTCATGGCCGGTCTTCCCGTGATCGGATCAGAGGGAATGGAGATCTCCTCGGTCATTGACGAGACGATGGCTGGGGTTCTGGTGCCACCGGAGGACCCGGATGCCATTGTCGTCGCAACAACTGCGATCCTCGCCAATTACACCGAGTACTCCAGCGCAGCCCTGGTTGCGACGAGCCGATATCGCTGGGAGGCCGAGGAGTCGAAGCTTCTGGAGTTCTACGGTGATCTCGACGAATCGGATCACCGAGCGCCTTGACTCCTGACGAAGCGAGCATCGCCGTGACTTGGCGCTACAGGACCACCACGTTGGTGCGTTCGATACCAAGTCGGCGATAGACCCCCCGCGCGTCGTACACGATGGGAACCGCATCCGCGATTGCCGCGTAGTCGAGGTTGGCATGATCCGTGAGTACAACGGCGATGGCGAATCCGGAGAAGTCGTCTTCTGCGTTGGCCGCTTTGTATCCGTGTTCGGCGATACGCTCGTTGCCTACGACCGGATCGAGCACAGACACATCCGCATCGGCGAGCGCGAGTTGCTCGGCGACTTCGAGCGACGCTGACTGGCGGTCGTCTGAGATATTTGGCTTGTAGGCGATGCCGATCGCAAGGATCTTGGTCCCGGCGAGCGGTCGTCCTGACTTGTTGAGTAGTTCGCCGATGCGGTGAGCGTTGTAGGAGGGCATCTCCGAATTCACTTGGTCGGCGAGATCAATGAACCGGGTCGCGATGTCTGCAGAACGTGCCCGCCATGCCAGGTATTGGGGATCAAGCGGGATGCAGTGCCCTCCGACGCCGGGCCCAGGCCAGAACGCCTCGAATCCGAACGGTTTGGTCGCAGCGGCCTCGATGACCTCCCAGATATCGATCTGAAGAGCATCTGCTAGCTGAGCCATTTCGTTGATAAGTCCAATGTTGACGGCGCGATAAGTGTTCTCCAAGACCTTGGCCATCTCGGCTGCTCGGCTCGACGAAACGACATGAACCGATCGCACAAGGCGGCCGTAAGCGGCGGCCGCCACCTCACCGGACTGCTGGGTGACCCCGCCGACGATCTTCGGGATGTCTCTGAATCCGACGGGACCGACGGGAGAGATCCGCTCGGGAGAGAAGGCCACCCAGACGTCCCGATCAAGCTCGAGCCCCGCTCGCTCCACCGCCGGAACGATGTATTCCTCTGTGGTCCCTGGGTAGGTTGTCGACTCCAGAGAAATCAACTGGCCCGGGCGTGCGACGTCGGAGATGGTGGCTGCGGCCGCCACGATGAACGAGAGATCCGGCTGGCCATCGCGGTGCAGAGGGCTGGGCACGCAGATGGCGATCACGTCCGCCGCGCTGAACGCTCCAGGGTCGGTGTGGAAAGTAGCTCCAGACGCAAGTGCCTCCTTCAGATCAGCGTCACTGACGTCCTCGATCGGGGAGACACCCGATTGCAGCCCCGCCACCCTCGTCTCCGAAATATCGTGGCCGATTGCCCCAAGGCCCTCTTGAGAGGCAGCGAGGAGCAGTGGAAGACCGGCGTAGCCCAGCCCAATCACACCCAATGTCCAGAACTCGGAGCGAAGCCGGGCGGAAGGATTCTTGATGGCGGCCCTCGGTTGTTGCGGTCGCGCATCGTAGCCAATGACCCAACATCTGGATATTGCGCGACTTGGTTGGATCCGCTGGCCGACTCCCTCCCTCTCTGACAGTGAGGTGTCACTTCCCCTCAGAGCTCGAGTAGCTGGGATTGGTGTTTGCTACGATCGAGTGAGTGGCAAAGCTCAGACAGCCGATCGGTCCCGCTCGGGTTTCCGTGGTGACGGCAACTTACAACCGAAGCACGGTATTGCCGTTCGCGATCAGATCGGTCCAAGCCCAGACCCTCACCGACTGGGAGCACACCATTGTCGGGGACCACTGCACGGACGACACGGCCGATGTTGTTGGAGCAGTGGACGATCCTCGTGTCTCTTGGCTGAACCTCGAAGTGCGTGTGGGGGACCAATCCGGTCCTAACAACTCAGGTATCGAGCGTGCGACCGGCGACTACATAGCGATGCTGAATCACGACGATCTCTGGTTTCCAGATCACCTGGAGCAGGCGGTTGGCTTCCTCGACAGAACTGGCGCTGATCTTGTATTTCCGCTGGCGGTACGGCTCCGTCCTGATGGGGAGTTCATGACTCTCGAGCTCCCGCACGGCGATCGCTACGCACCTTTCATCACAGTTCCTGCATCGCTATGGGTCTTTCGTCGATCACTGTTCGAGCGGGTCGGGCCGTGGAGTCACTTCCGCGACATCCACAACATCCCGTCTCAAGATTGGCTTCACCGAGCGCACCGTCTCGGATGCGACCTCCGACTCAACGAGGTCCTGTCCGTGGTGATGGTGCCGGCAGGGATGCGTCCTAACGCCTATCAGGATTTGTCGAGTTCTGAGCACCAACATGTCGAACACCTCTTGTTGGATGCGACGGGTTTTCGGGATCGGTTGATGACCGAGGCTGCACTTCGGGAGTCGCGGGGGCGTGGCGACCCTCCGATCTTGCCTGCCGTTCGACAGGCGCTTCGTCGGGTAGCAAGGTCTGTGGTTGGCAGGGTTGGTCGGATGCCGGTGCCACGGCACCCTCTGCGGAAGCTTAGATCGGCGTTAGCTCAGCGGCGGAAGAAGTTGACTTCTTCAGTCGGAATTCATCCGCTCTCAGTTCGGTTTCTCTTCCGCTTCCGAAGACGTGGCGGCGCAATCGACGAGCTTCGCTCGCGGACAGGCGCCACGACTGTTGCCCGCAGCAAGAAGGGAGCCGGTTGATGGAGTGGACTATCCGCGGTGCCGAGCAGGATGGGCAGAGCGTGACCGCGGATTGGTCGTACGCGCCGAGCGAGCTCATCGAAGGCGTTCGGGTAAAGGAGATTCGGTCTGTGCCCAAGGAGGGTGGATGGGTAACGGAGGTCTTCAGGTCGGACTGGAAGCCCGATGGAGCCGGCGTCGATCAGGTATTTATGACCGAACTCAAGGCGGGCTCTGTTTCCGCGTGGCATGCCCACCGGACGACGACCGACCGGCTATTTGCGGCACGGGGCATGGTCAAGGTGGTGCTGTAGGACGGCACCAAGGGCTCGTCGACGAATGGCCAGGTCAATATCTTCAGAATCGGTCCAGTCCGGTCGGGCCTTGTTGTAGTCCCTCCCGGAATCTGGCATGGCGTGCAGGTAATCAGCCCCGAACCGGCGATTCTGATCAACGTTGTTGACCACGCCTACCAATATGAGAACCCGGACCACTGGCGGCTTCCGTCGGACACCGACCAGATCCCCCACGATTTTGGGCGCCTCAAAGACGGTCTCGAAGGGTAGGGGCGCCGCCAAGGGGACACCGGCGCCGCTGGGTTCGATGGTTCAGCTATACGATGAGCCTGCAAAGCTGATCTCAAGTCGGGACTCAAGGCGTGCAGATTATCGACCAGGGCGAACTCAAATTGACGGAGAGTCCCGTTTTCGTTGTGGGCTCGCCGAGATCCGGCACGAGCATGATGCAATGGGCGCTCCGACAGCATCCCCAACTCTGGGGCGGTCAGGAGTCCGACTTCATGGTCTCCCTCGTCGACCGTCTTCGAGAGACCCATGAGTTGGGGAGTCGGCGAGAGAAGCTGCACTGGCTATCAGGGCAGCGGGTTGGTGTTGCTGAGTTCCTTCAGTACATGGGTACCGGTCTCAATGCCCTCTACACGAATCGAGCGGGGGGTCTGCGTTGGGTCGAGCAGACGCCGGAATACGCCTTGCATGGTGACGAAATCCTGAATTTGTTTCCGGGAGCAGTCTTCCTGATGATGCTTAGAGACGGTCGCGACGTCGTGGAATCGCTGAAGCACTTCGTCGACCCGGTTGAGCACGTCGAGGCGTCGACACTGTGGGCGCGTTTTGTATCGCAAGGCCTTGACTTCGCCGAGGGACCGAGTCGTGATCGCGTCTTTGTGGTCAGTTATCAGGACTCCGTCGAGAAGACCAAAGCCACTATGGAGGGTGTGTTCGCGTTCCTGGACTTGCCGCATTCAAAGGAGTCGGTGGCCTGGATCACCGACAGAAGGCCGATCAATTCCTCCTTCTCGGATACCCAACGTGGCACGTCGATTGGCCGATGGTTGTCCTGGAACAGCGAAGAACGGCAGCAGTTCGATGAGGTAGCGGGGGCGGCACTCGTGCGTGCCGGCTTCGAACCAGATGACTCCTGGGTGAACGAGTGAGCCCGGGTCGCCCCATCATTGTCGCCGGAATGCATCGCAGCGGTACCTCTGCGGTTGCCAGGGTCTTGAATCTGCTCGGCGTGGACCTGGGCCCTTCGCAGGATCTTATGGATGCGAAACCCGACAACCCTGATGGCTTCTGGGAGAACAAGGAGATTGTCCGACTGCACGACGACATGCTGGCTCACCTGGGTGGAGAGTGGGATGAACCGCCGCTGACCCTCGGACTGCTTCGAATTGAAGGCGCTGAGGACGCCAGCGCGCGAGCTAGGGCGATCGTTGACCGTTTTGTCGGTGACCGCCCCGGATTCAAAGATCCGAGGGCGTCACTCCTACTGGAATTCTGGCGCGGTGTTTGGCCAACCGCAAGAGTGGTCGTTTCGGTGCGACACCCTGAGGCTGTTGCCGCGTCACTCAAACAGCGTGATGGCTTCGATGAGGATAAGTGCGCCGGTCTGTGGATGCGATACACCTGGGATGCTTTGTCTTGCTCCGCCGATCCGGTGGTCGTCCACTTTGAGGACCTGATCCATGATCCCGACACCGAGGTGAAGCGAATCGCAGCTTCTCTCGATCTGGCACCTCTTGAGGTCGAAGTCGCCAACGCCGTTGCGTCCATCAATACCGACCGGTCGCGTATCCCCCGTCCGCGGCGTGGCGAGCCGGGGGAGAGGATGTCGCTCGCTTTGGAACTCTACGAGTTGCTTGCAAACGTACCCCCGCCCGTCTTCGCTGTTGTCGCAGCCGGAATTCGGGAGCCGCAGGCCGTCATTCGACTCGTCGCGGCGGAGAGTCGCGTATCAGAGCTTCAAGGGGGTCTGGTCGCGGCGGAGAGTCGCGTATCAGAGTCTCAAGAAGCGGCCGACGGGTTTCATGAAGATCTCAAGCGGACCCAGCGCGATTTCGCAGCGGCGCGCCAAGAGGCGGATCGGCAGCGCGCACTGTCAGCAAGCAGACTGGTGGCGCTCGAGCGAGAGGAACGGGCCCGAGAGGCACTGAGTGTCCAGGCCGCCCAGAACGAGCAGGCGCTCCGCGACTTGCGAAGGGTGCTGGGACGTCTCGACTCCAGCCCGGTGGGCTGGTTGTTACGTCGCCGTTCTGGATTCCGGAGGTTGCGTGACCGATGGTTGTAAGAACCCGACGCGACTTAAGGCCACGACAGCTCTCATTGCTGTGTGCCGGGCAGTTCGTCGGACGAACTCAGCCATCGAGAAGACACTCGAGGTGGTACTCGGTTTGTAAGGGTTCGTGCCTGTGAACCGTCCTGGGGAGAGAAGGTGACTCGCACGGCGGTCGTCTTTGACGTGCTGGGAGAGGATGTCCGGCGATTGGTCAGATCTGCGGCGACCTCGGGGGAGGTCGTCCTGGTTTCCGATGTTCGCACGCCCCGAGTCGAGCAGCTCGAACGGGAGTTGAACGGCATACTGCTTGTTGCCAATCACCGCATGGTCGATTCTGGAAAGGGCCCCCGTCTCTCCGACATTGACCTCGCTGCTCGTTTGACGGCCCGTCATCTCGAGACTCCACTGGATTCGATCGTGTACGCCACCGATGCTTTGACTGACCTCTCCTGGCATGAGCCCGTCCTGAGTCATGTTCCAAAGGGACGGGCCCTAACCGGACTTCTCCGCCGGGTTCCAAGTCCCAACGACGACTCTGCTGGTTTCCCCGACTCGGTCGTTCGCGCTATCGCACTCGCTGGCGATGCGACGCTGTCGGATTTTGTGGTCGGAGTGGGCAGCAGCCCGATTCTGCATCCACACCTCAGTCCGCATCTGTTGGCATCTCCGGGGCGGACGGCGAAGGAAGGAGAGGGTTCGTTCCACACCCTCGACGTCATGGATCTGGATATGGACGCAACAATCGAGGTCGTATCGAATTGGGCGCTCGGACGTGAAGGAATCCTCCTTGTGGTCGGCACGGACTTATCTTTCGGAGGCGCTCTTCAATCCCTGTTGCCTACAGAACTGGCGGAACGTGTCATCTACGGCCTTGAGTCTGATCCTTGGGTGGAGGAGCTGATCGGGGTCGCTGATTCGATCGAGGTCTCCCAAGCCCCTGACCGCGGCGCCGAGGTTGAGTATCTGTCGTGCCCCTCCTGGGACGAGGTCCCTGCAGTTCGGCACGGGCCGCAGGTTCTCCTGGTGACTGGCGACAATCCTGGAAAGCTGATGTCGGTGTTGGAACGACTGCGGGCGAGTGGGTCGAACGAGGCGGTCGTCGCAGTCAGGAAAGAGGCCTACGCCTCCCTGTTCGTAGGGACGCGGGCGCCGTTGGCGGATCTTGCTTTCGTTGCCGCGTCGTCGTCGCCGATGGGAGATCTGGATCCCCGGAGTCTTCGCGACGATGCTGTGCTAATAGGCGTTCGAGCTCGATCCGCTGCAATTGGGGCAGCGCTGCAGGCGGACTCTCTGCGCTCGCTCGTCTTTCGCTTGGCTGAGGCGAGTCTCGTTTCTTCGGCGGTGATCGGCCTCGTTCCGGGTGAGTCTTCCGATGAGCCGCTCACGCTACGTATCAGTCGGTCCCCCCACGACACGGGAAGCAGAATTCTCCCGTCGCTGCTCGCGATACGTGATGCTTCCACAGCCCCGCCCGATTCCGGCGCGGAATCTATCGACTCGAGAGCGATGGTCGACCGGTGGAAGTGGGGTACGCGCCCTCGTCACATGCTCCGGCGGAGCCGGAGATTTCTTTCCCGGCTGATGAGGGGGCAAGGGTGAAGGCTTGGCCTTCCATCACGGTCACGATCGCGCAGTGGGGCAAGGTCGGGTTCACTCAGCGTTGCATCGACGCTCTCCTGAGATCTGACTACGAGGGTGACCTCGAGATCCTCGTCTACGACAATGACTCACCGGGCGGTCCGGGACCACTCGAGAACCACGAATCGGTCACCCTGATCTGCGGCGACAGCAATATCGGCTTCGGCCCAGCCCACAACAGGCTGGCGGAGAGAGGCAGCGGCGACCTTCTCATCGTCCTGAACAACGACACCATCGTCACTCCGTCCGCAGTATCCCGAATGGTCACCACCCTGAGCGGAAGCGATGGAATCGGGGCGGTTGGCCCCAGATACCTGGGCTTTGGCGGCACCAACCTCGAACTGGGCGGGTTCATAGGCAACGACGGTTCGGGCTGGCAACTGTTCCGCGATCAGATTCCACCCGCCTACATGACGAGAGCACCGTTCTTATCCGACTACGTCTCTGCCGCATGTCTATTGACTAATAGGACCCTCTTTCTTGAGACCGGCGGGTTCGATGATATGTTCGCTCCGGCCTACTACGAGGACACGGATTACTGCTTTCGGCTTGCGGAGCAGGGGCTTCGAGTTCTTGTCGAGCCGACCGCGGTGGTCTACCACTACGAAGGCGCGACCGCCGGTAAGGATGTTTCGACCGGGATGAAGCAACTCCAGGTGGAGCACAAGGAGGTTTTCGCCGAGCGTTGGGCCGACCGGTTGTGTGACCGGATGCCTATCTCAGCCAAGACTGCGTTTGCAGCGGCTCTGGATTGCGGAGGCGGTGCCGTGCTTTGGATCAGCCCTGAGATGCCACGGCCGGACCACGAGGCTGGCCATGCCCGAATGGTGTCGATGCTTCGAACCCTGCGGACCAGCGGAGCAGTGGTTGTCTTGTGGGCAGAGATGGCGCCGGAGTGGGAGAGATACGCTCCCCTGCTCGAGGACGCGGGAATTCCGTGGTTCGCCTTTCGCACGTCTGGTCGGCTTGCCGACTCCGCCGAAGGCGTAGCCGTGACGGTTCAAGAACTGCTGGATCTGGGTGTATGGAACGTTGTTGTCGTCTCCTTTCCGGGCATGGCGGGTCGCATGCTTTCCGAGATTCGAACTCGAGCACCCGATACCCCGTTGATTGTGGATGCGGTTGATCTCCACTTCGTCCGGCTCGGCAGGAAACCCGGTATATCCGAATCTGAACTAGAGAGGGCGCGTAAGGCCGAGCTGTGGGTCTATCGGGCCGCTGATGGAGTGATCACTGCAGGGGATCACGAATTGGACACGTTGGAAGAGTTGCTTCCGGGCGTGCCGGCTCGAGGGTTCGTCTCGGTTCCGACGATTGAGGTTGTGGCTGAACCCCTGTCCTCCGAGGGCGGTGACATCGTTTTTCTGGGGAATTTCAATCACCCGCCGAATGCTGCGGCGGTAGATCAATGGGTTTCTCAGATTCATCCTCGATTGAGTGGAGAGGTGCGCAGACCCTTGGCTCTGTTTGGTTCAGGCACAGGGCGTTTTGTCGACCAATGGCCCTCCGAAGCGGTGACGGTGGGCGGCTGGGTGCCCGAGCTTCAGGATGTGTTCAGATCTGCCCGAATCTTCGTTGTTCCGTTGACATTCGGTGCCGGGACGAAAGGAAAGATCCTCGAGGCAGCAACTGCCGGCGTTCCGATTGTCTCGACATCGATTGGGGCCGAAGGCTATTACGGACCGCTCAGGGATGCGCTAGTCGTGGCGGACGATCCACAGGAGTTTGCAGAGGCCATCGGTCTTCTGATGACTGATGATGTGGCCTGGCGTGAAGCCCGTGATCGAACGTTTGAGGCAGTGGTCGTCTGGGAGGCGACCGCTGAGATCGAGAGATCCGAGTGGGCGGCCTGGCTGAAGCGTCGCCGCAGATTGGTCTGATTCATCAGCGCCTTGCTGCAGGTGACGACGACTTCGCCTACGCCTGTTCTTTTCGCACCTCTATGTACGCCATCCGGGCGTCGCTCGTCGTGAGCTGCAACGTTTCGAACCCCGCCGCCTCCGTAAGGAGGCGGACGGTCTCGGGGTGGTAGAAGCGGAAGATACAACGCCCACCGGAGGCGCTCCGCTGCTCCCACAACCAAGCGAGTCCGCCTGGGGAGGCGATGTTGTCGAAGTTGAACGCAAGGACGCCGCCGGTGCGGAGGACTCGGTGTGTCTCCTCGAGAAAGAGGGAGAGGTCCGCCAGAAAGACGTGCTCAAACACTCCGTTCGCCACTGCGAAGTCAACCGATGAGTCGGGGATCCCGGTCAGCGTGGGTCCATCGATGAGATGGATTTCGACGCGCCCCTTGCCCTTGAGGTATTCGCCCAACCACGCGCACACCAGCTCGGAATAATCGGCCAGGATCAGCTTCCGGCAGCGGCGAATGAGATGACGGGTGAGTCGACCCGTCCCGGGTCCGAGTTCTAGGACGACCGATTCCGTCGTGACGTGGGGGAGATAGTGCGTCTGGAGTGCCTGTGAGAGGGGGTCTAGGTACCACTCCTCGTCTCCGATATCGTTTGGGTCCTTTGCCGACGCCCGACCCGCTTCGATCCACCGTTCGAAGACAGAGTCCCAGGGCTTCGCCGTCATCGAGCTGCTCTTCACGACCTGCACCCCTAGCGGCCTGAGAGCCTTGTTCACCAGCCCAGCGAGTCTTATCTTCAACGTCACGACGGCCGATTCTAGAAGCGCTCCGTATAGGGCTCAGGATTACAGTGCCCCCCTCGACGATGGCCGGAGTACTCCCCAACGATGTCGTTTTGACTCTTCGAGGCACAACGACCGGACTCACGTCTTGGTCCTAGCGCCGCGTCGCGTAGATGACATCTTTCAGTCCTATCGAGCACAAACCTCGGACTTCGTAACGCCAAACTCCGCCGGGCCCATGCCCTGGCCGCAGGCACCGACACGGGACTGAGGATCTCGCAGGACCTGCTCACGGCCAAGATCGAAGGTCAAGTCGCTGTCGCACGACAGCTCGGCAACACCGAAGCCCTGGAAAAGGTCGCCGCCCGACTCACATCGGTCGAGACGCTCGAAGAGCTACTCCACATTGAGGCGATGGCCGCGGCGGAGTACTGGGCGCTGTGGCACGACCTCCCGATCAGATTCGTCACCAAAGACCAACAGCTGGTCCCGAAACATTGGTTGCGGTTCGGTACCCGCTCATCACTGGTATCGGGACGCGGACCACGACTCGCATCGAACCCGGCCAACGCGCTGTTGAACTACCTGTTCGCCATGGTCGAGGCGGAGACGGTGGTCGCTTGCCACGCGATCGGCCTCGACAGCCAGCTGGGGTATTTCCATGCCGACACGCCGGGTCGCGATTCACTCGCAGCAGACGTGATGGAAGCGATCCGGCCCGATGTTGATCAGTATCTAGATCTCATCGGATCTCACACGTTCGCTCGGAGAGAGTTCATTGAGACACCCAGGGGCGTGTGTCGGCTCTCCACCGCACTCACTCATCGCCTCGCTGAAACAACTACCCGATGGTTCTCGGCGGTCGGGCCAGTAGTCGAGTCCGTCGCCAAGGCCCTGCTCGCCGATACACCGACCCTCCTCAGTCAGAACAATCGGCGCATCGCCCACGGCGGACCGACTGTGAATCAGATGGCTGACCAGGTGCGGCTCGATCAGAGTTGCTTGGACTGTGGTGGTCAACCGACCGCAACAGGTGACTACTGCGATGACTGCTCAGAGCGACGCAAGATCGAGTTTGTACCGGAGCTATCGGAGCGAGCCACTGCCTATTTGGCCCGGGCCAGGGCTGAGGGCCGCGACCCCGCACACGGAGGCTCAGCAGCCAAGAAACGCGGCGCGAAGAACCGCCAACGCCAACACGATGCTCAGGAGTGGGATAGAGAAAACGAACGTCCCGATCCGGCCATCTTCACATCAGAGATCCTTCCGGCGCTTCGGGGGGTTACTGCTGGTGAGATGGCCCGAGCAACCGGCTTGTCACGTCCCTACTGCTCGATGATCAAGCGAGGCGCCTACGTGCCGCATCCCAAACACTGGGATGCCTTCGCCGAGTTGGCTCAGCGAGCCGAGTAGCCGTCCGTTACGTCAGGCAGCCTCGGCGTAGATGCTGACGCCAGCACCTTGATACGCGCTGAAGATGTGTTCGAACACGGCCTGAACCTTGGACTCATACAGTGGCTTGTCGTACGTCGGATCAGGAAGGCCCACGTCTAAGGCCTCCTCAATTTCGATCCGGACTGCTGCTCGTTTCGCCTGGGTCTTCTTCCAGTCCAATACCAAGCGTTCGCTCTTCAACTTGTCGAGCATGTCACGGACTGCTTGCTTGACCTGCTGCTCCTCGGCCGTAGAAAGTGTCCCTTGATCGTTTGTCTCGGGAGTACCTCGGATCGCCCAGTGACGTACACCCCCGACGCGTTAACCGTGATCCCACTGCCCTCGTCAAGTCCGCCGGTACCGAACTGATCGGTCCACACGACGTTGCCGTCTAGGTCGTATTTCCGAACGAAGATGTCGATGTCGCCAGCATGGGTCTGTCCCGTCAACGCCCCAAACGTGTGTCCCGTGACATAGACGCCCGACGCATCCGCCGCGATGTCCTGCACCCATAGTGAACTGCCATCCACCCCGAACAGCAGGCCCCAGACCTCGTTGCCGTCTGCGTCCCATCTGGCAACGAAAGCACTCCCGCCCCGAGCACCCGCCAAGAACACCGCGGAACCGGTCGCCGCGATCACTCCACCGGTTCCTGCCGGACTCCTCGTCCACAGCTCGTCACCCGATGCGTCGCCATCGGTGTAACTGTGCGCGTGGATCCCAATTCGGTTGCCGGCCTGGGTCGACCGGATCGGAAGGCGTACTAGGTCCCGCACCTAGTGGTCCCGATCACGACGGTTGCGTCACGACGGAGCTGGCTAGGTGCAGTGGTGTCGGAGAGAGGGATCGAACCCCCGCGGCCTACCGGGGCACTAGGCCTAGGACCTGATGCTCGGGCGCCTTTTAGCCTCTTTCCCATGAGGAGACGAACAACGATGCATAGAGACACCACCGCCTCGACCCCTGAGAGAGTCACCCCAAATGGACGCGAACCACGTTCAGGCGTATGACGTTGAGTCAGGCCGAAGTCCGGCGCGCGTCGCACGTCAGCCGCCTTAGGTAGCGGCGCCGTTCCATCGCCGTCGCGTGGGTCATCCACGCTCATCCGGCGAACCCCTGCTCTCGGCCCTTTCGGGCGACGTACAGTGCCCGTGACAACCCCGGATCGAGCTGGTGGAGGTCGACTTCGTGGACGAGCATCACGTCTTCGAACCCGTGCAACTCCAGCAGGTCCTCAAGCACCGGCTTGGACAACGCCCAGAAGTTCGATGTATCTCCGAAGTAGCCCCTGATGTATTTCACCTGGCGTTCGTCGCTCCCCGAGAAGCATGTTGTCTCGAGGCTCAGGTATCCGCCTGGCTTCAGGTTTCGTGCCGTCGACGTCAGTGATTGCACCGGGTTGGGCAAGTGGTACAGAGTGCCGAAGTGGAGCACGAGGTCATAGTGATCCGGCCGCTCGAATGTTTGCGCGTCGCCGATCATGAAGTCGACGGGCGGGAAGTTCCCGACTTCGCTCAGGAAGCGCGCAACTTCGAGATGGCGTTGCTCGATGTCAATAGCGTCGACCTCCATCCCGTAGTTAGAGGCCAGGTGGAACGCGTTGTACCCGCAGTTGAAGCCGATGTCGAGGGCCGTGCCGCCGCTAAGCCGGGTCAGGTCGATCGCACTCTCGAGCATGGCCATCTTGTTGAGGGCGTGCAGCGTAAACGGCTCCTTGGTCTCGAGTTCGGAGGTCCTGACGCCATTCGAGAAGATGATTTCCATGCGCCACGGGGACCACTCAGTGAGCCGAGATCGAAGGTCGTGGGGCGCAAGTTCCGTCGCGATGCGCATTTCGACATCCTCAGTGGACCAGGCCCGCAGCGGACCCGCATGCGGGGCGGGTTCGCGCCATGAACCCGTCGCCTCGCCGACGTCGCCGGGCGTGAGCGCCTCGAGGTGAGTGGCGAGCCGGTCCCGCTCCATTCGCGCCCTTGCGGCCCCGGCCGTTTCGCAGGCCAGTCGCGCCTTGACGTCCTCGCGTTCGGCGATCACCGCCGCTAGTGCCGCTGCGGCAGCGGCCGCCTCGGTGGAGATCCGGTCGAGATGAACCTTCAACTCGTCGCGTTCGGCGACGATTGCGTCGCGCACCGCCCGCGCGCCTTCAGCCTCGGCCAGTGCTTCGGCGACGCGGGCTTGCAGATCGGTGATGGTGAGGTCGGTGGCCATCGATGGTCGAGGATAACGGGGGACACGAAGGCGCGGACGGCGATAAGCGGTGCTGCGCTTGGGTTACCGATTTCGGCGGATGTTCCCTTACAAGGAAGAGGTCGGGGTTTCGAGTCTCTCAGCGCCCACCGGGAAGCGTCGTCTTAGTGATAGTTGTGCTTGTTTTCCTTATTGGCGGAGCAACTCGACCGCAATATCAAAGCGCTCATCGAGACACGCGACGACCCGAAGGCCGCCCCGGCGATGCGAGAACGTGCCGCCAGGACGCTCTTAGAAGGGCTGAGCAAGACCGAAAGGGGCTAGGATTCCCACCTGCACCGATATCCGATGAAGCAGCACTCTAGGATTCCCACCTGCACCGATATCCGATGAAGCAGCACTGATGTTCGCCAAAGAGAGAGACCAGCTGAAGTCTCATGTGGCTCGACTGGAGGTTGAGTTGGGGCACCTCAGGCAGGAAGTGATCCCCGGGGTCTCTGAGGAGAGAGACCAGCTGAAGTCTCATGTGGCTCGACTGGAGGTTGAGTTGGGGCACCTCTGGGAGGAAGTGATCCCCGGGGTCTCTGAGGAGAGAGACCAGCTGAAGTCTCACGTTGAGCGGCTCGCGGTCCTTGAGACTTCGGTGGGCCAGGTGCCGCCAGGCCACTTCTACTCACCAGTCCCGGACTTCGACGGCGTGCTCGAGGATTCGGCTCGTATTTGGCCAGATCCGAGGCCAGGTCTCCTTGTTGGCATCGACTTGAACGATGATGGGCAGGTGGCGTTGCTGGGGCGGCTCAACTTGGAGCCGGTGCGACATCGGCGATTCTCCGAGGCGAACCCGGCGTTTGGGGTGCTCGACACCCGGTTGTACACCGGGATGCTGCGCGACATTCGACCACGCCGTGTGATCGAAGTGGGCTCCGGCCATTCAACGGCGCTGCTGCTGGACATGGTGGACGAGACCGAAGGCTTCTCCCCGGCGATAACGTGCATTGATCCCGATCCGACGGTGCTGCAAGAACTGCTTGACGGCACCGACTTTGATCGCATCACGCTTCTCGAGCAACGGGTACAGGATGTTGACCCGGTGCTGTTCGCCTCACTCGAGCGTGGCGACGTGCTGTTCATCGATTCGACTCACGTCGCCAAGATTGGCTCGGATGTGAACCATCTCATCCTTGAGATAGTGCCAGGATTGGCCGACGGTGTCGTTATCCACATCCACGACATCGGATATCCCTTTGAGTACCCGCGGAAATGGATCGAGCAGGGTCGGGCTTGGAACGAGGCATATCTGGTTCGGGCCCTTCTCGTCGACAACTCGGCCTTGCGAGTTCTGCTGTTCGCCTCCTACCTGCAGGAGTTCCACAGCGAACTTCTAGGGCGACGAGTCTTTGGTCACCGCAGTACTTCTGGGGGGAGCTTGTGGTTGCAGTGCCACCGTTCGGGGCGAGTCGGCAAGGAGGGCACCTGATCGCCGTGCCGCGGCAGAGGTGGCGCCCGCTTGAGGAACTAGAGCGAGATCTAGCAGACGAACGGAGCCGACGACGACTCTGAATCCGCCAGCCCGTACCAACCTGAACGGCCGAGCAAGATCCGTGAGACCGCCTGACCTATTGAGCCTCCTATCACCCCTGGAAGGAGAGTTATCGGACGCTAGAGCTGTACCGCAGAGCTATACGGTGCCGCCAGGAGCGGTGGTACACGAACCGCCCGAGTTTGGGAGGGTCGGACACCCTTCAGGCGCCATCCCCTTCGCAAGGTCGGTCGGGTGAGAGTCCCCATCGGCGGCCCACCCACGTGTCCCAGTACCTCTTTTCGCACTCAAGGCAGCACGGACCCTAAGACAAGGCCAGCAAGAAAGCGGTGTCAAGAAGACAAAGAAGGAGGCGGGCAAAGCACGGCAGAATCATCTCTCCGAGATCGTCGTGAAGTAGCGCTCAACCTGAGACCGGCGGGCCGTTTGAACGTTAGGGCACGCCGTAGATGAGGGCGGCGACCGCATCGGCGACCTGCGCGGTGTAGCGCCCGGCACCTTCCTCGTTGAGGTGGTTGAAGTCGAAGAAGACTCCCTGCTCGAATAGCTCCGGAAACTCCGCCGGGTCACCGAAATCGATGATTGGCAGGGTGCTGTCATTGTCGGAAAGCCACCGCAAGTACTGCCGCTGTATAGACAGAGTTGGCTCCTTGACGAACAAGACCTCAACGCCGTGGGACCGGATGAGATCCGCCAGGTCGTCAACGTAGGCTACCTCGTAGTCGGCCGGTTCGGGCGGCGGATTGCTTCGAACGTCGGCCAGATTGCCAAGCACCCGCTCATAGGTCGCGATGTTTGCCACTCCTCGCTGGCGCGTGGCGAGGGCATCCGTCGGGTAGTTCTCCGCCAAATAGTCCAAACTCACATATCCGTCGCCGGCCATCCCGAAGGCCAGGTCAAGGGTCGATGACAGGTTGGGCTCCAGGAGGAGGTGAGTAACGATGCGACCGGTATTGGTCAGATTGATGAAGAAGGCCTCCAAATGGTTGAACAGCCAGGTCCCCTTCTCCCAGGGTCGACCATCCGTCTCCCAAATTGCTCGTAGAGCTCCAGTCGTGCCCATCCAGTCATGCCAGGCAACCATCCGATTGGATTGGGCCTGCTGCCGACTCAAGTCCACGCGAAATTCGGCGGGCGCCACGATCAATAGCCGAAGGCTGTGTCCCTCGAGTTCAAGGATTTGCTGAATGAAACGCCTAGTTTCGAAGGCGTCGCTGGCAGGGATCCCAGCATTGAAGGTGCGCGTCGCAATACCCTGGGCCGCCATGGTGCGATCGAACAGCTCGGGCTGGAAGCCGCGCATAGCTCTGCTGGAGCCGACATATATGGTGTCATACCGGTCAGGGTGCTCCTGAAGGTGCTCCAGTTTGGCAGCGCTAGTCCAGTCAACTGGCCGGGTGTCGATTTGAGCGACAAGCGCTCCCGACCCGACAAAGGCAACGGCAAAAGCGAGCGCCACCACCCCCGGTCGGACCCAATGCCACGCTGCTTGATCGCGAATCCCAACACTCCCGGTATCCACCAGCAGGTTACGGTACCCGGTCGGTCTCAGCCGAGCCGGCCAACCGGACCCCTGAGACTGCGGACTTGGTCGATGATCGCGAATGAAATGGTGCTTCCACGTGTGACAGTGCGACGTCGGCTGCTTTCAGCTTGACCGCCAGTCAGAACTGGAAGTAGATGAATGGTTGGGTGCCGACGGCGGCTGTCGCCAGGGCGAGCTGAGTAGCGACGCCGAAGCCGGCGGCAAATAACCAGACAGGGCACCGCTGCCATATGTTGAACCAGCCGCGATACGCCGCCCAGTGGGTCAGCCACAGCATGATCAGAACCAGGGCGATTAGCGATTCCGTCACCTGGCCGCCGAAAGCCGCAAGGCTTCTGTCGCCTCCAGGGAAGCCCGCCAAGGCTCTCATCACTCGCCACGCGTCGCCGGAGTCGGCAGCGCGAAACAACGGGGCAGTGAAGGTCCAGAACAACATCGTGGCGACAACCGACGCCGCGACCGCCAACCCCCCGGTCCTTGCCCGTCCGCGACGGCGGCGCCGCCAGGCAAGGTACCCGATCAGCGCGATCCCGTGGATCACTCCGAACAGCACGAATTTCCAGGACGCCTGATGCCACAGCCCCAAGAGAGCCATGACCATCAGAAGGTTCGCGTACAGCCTCAGCCGTGTCTGACCTGGTTTGCGGAGAGGGAAGAGGACGTAGTCCCGCATCCAGGTCGACAACGTGATGTGCCACCGACGCCAGAGGTCGTTGAGGTTGCGAGCAAAATACGGAAAGTCGAAGTTCTTCGGCAGCGTGTACCCCAACAGCCCGCCCAATCCGATCGCCATATTGGAGTAACCCGCGAAGTCGCCATAGATCTGCACAACGAACGCGAAAGCACCCAGCCACGCCCCCGTGAAGCCGAAGGCGTCGGGCTCGGCGTATAAGCGGTCGACGATCGGCGCGATGTTGTCGGCAACGACGGCCTTCTGGACGTACCCCACCAGGATCAAGACAAGACACGCTCGCACGTTCACGGTCGCCCACCGTGGCGCAGCCGAGAGCTGTGGCAGGAATTGCCGGGCTCGGACAATCGGACCCGCCACGAGCTGCGGGAAGAACGCCACGAACAGAGCTAGGTCGGCCAGGTCGCTGGTCGGCTCGATCTTGCGCCGGTACACGTCGATCGTGTAGCTCATGGTTTGAAAGGTGAAGAAGCTGATCCCAACCGGCAGCACCAGGTTGAGAGTTGGCCAGCTCAATGCGAAGCCAAGCCATCCGAGGAACGTCTCGGCGGAGTCGACGAAGAAGTCGGCATACTTGAACGTCGCCAGAATCGAGAGATTGACGACCACTGATGCAGCGAGGAGCAGGCGCCGACTTCGCTGATCGTCGGTGCGGCTGAGGCCGACACCGACCGCATAATCAACGAGCGTCGAGACGAGAATCAGCGATAGGAAGCGCACATCCCAAGCGGCGTAGAACGCGTAGCTGGCCACGAGTAGCCATCGCTTGCGGGATCGGTTGCGGGTCAACGTCCACGTGACCGCGAAGACCAGCAAGAAGAAGAAAAAGAACCGAAATTCGCTGAAGATCATTTCGAAGCTGCTCCGCGCGACTCGGCCAGGGCTTCCGATCCCAACGCTCCGGTGAACCAAGACATCTCAAACGGTCGAACTGATCCGACACAATTCTTGCGAACGCGAGCCACAGCGTCGAAGGCAATGCTCGTAAGCAAGCGTTCTCTCGGCCCGCCTGTCGCAGTCAAGCAGCGGACGGGTCGGTGCGACTCGCGACGAGGGTGTAGAGCTCGAGCTGGTTGCCCGTCGGTACGTATAGATGCTTCGACGTGGTTAACTCGAAGTGTTCGAACCCGAGCATCTTCAGCATCGAGATCAGGACGTCGGGCGAGAAGTGCCACCAGGTCCATCCGCCGTGCGGCCTCTTGCCCTCGGGTGTCGGCATGAACCGCGCGAACGGCCCCTTGATCTCTTTCATCCAGTCCGGTTGGCGTTCAACGATAACGACCGATTCGGTCGCACGCCGCGCAGCCCGTTCCAGGGCAAGAAGCGGGTCACGCAGGTGCAGCAGGATCGCGCACAGTGACACGATGTCGAACTGGCCGAGCTCCTCCGGGACGTCGTAAACCGTGCTGTGCACGAGACTCGCCTTCGAGTTGTACGCGCCATGACCGAGCCAGAACGCGTTGTTCAGCTTCTGCTGAAGGACCCCCATCGTTGCGCGTAACTGTTGCTCGTCGTCCGACGGCGCAAGCAACAGGTCCCAGCTGTGGTCCGGTGACAGGTCCACAGCGACGACGTCGGCACCCTTGCTCTCCATGTGGAAGCAGATGAACCCGCTTGCCGTGCCGAGTTCGAGAACGCGTTTGCCCTGGAAGTCAAGATTGCCCAGGTACGCGTCGGCGGTCTCACGCAGGTCCCACTGTCCCTGCATGGTTCCGTGGCCCGGCACGTCCATCACGTGGTACCAGGCGCACTGGTCGACGGTGACTTCCCTGGGTTCCGCATGGATTGCCGACATGTCTGGTGCTCCCGAAAGACGCGATATCAGCCGCATGGCCGACAGGGGCGGATACTACTTCACGTCGATCCAGGTCGTGCTGAACGCCGACTCGCCACCTGTCTGGGGGCCATCACCGGATGTGGCAAATCCACTGGAGGATCAGCGCCGCCGAAGTTAACCCCGTTCCCCCAACTCACCGCATCCATCAGGGCCCAGGTGACGACTGGCCAACATTCACTACCGGCCCCTCAGCACCCGATACCTCCCCCCAAGTGGAGGGTTTTCGTGTCAGTTGTCACGTTTCGTGTTCGCCGTAACGGAGAGTGTGTTCGCGAATCGCCTTCCCCTCTATCCCGTCTGCGGGTGCTGCCACAGGCTCGTCGGTCGGATAGTTTGGGACCTCCAGCTGGGTTCGCCGATCGGCGATTCCATCAGCTGAGGCCTCGTGGTGGTCCCAGAAATGGGCTAGACCTTGTTGGTAGATCTCGATATCCGGCCGCAGGATGTCCTGCAGCTCGGCAACGACCGTGGGATTGTCAGCGACGTACTCCTTTAGCATCGTGGGTCCTGACGTGTTCGCTTCATAGCGGGGAAGCGCGAAACCTGTTACCGCATGCAGCAGTTCGACGCTCTTGCTGTAGTGCTCTGTGATACCCACCACAGCGAACCGGCTTAGACCGTTACGACCCACGTGGCGCTGGTAATGGCCCGCGACCGCCTCGGCAAACTGAACGATGCGCGCAGGGTCGCCCTCGATCGCTCTGACGAGTTCTTCGTGTTCCGGTCTCGGGAGTGGTTTTCCCCGCTCCAGCATGCGCCGAAACTGCTCATGTAGGGATAGCACCCGCGCCATGGGCTCTCTGAGGAAAATGATCCACGTCTCACCGGCGAAGACCTCGTACTTGTCAGCTCGGAAGTGCCCGTGTACGACATCGAATCTCTCACGGAGCGTCGTTTCGTGGGCCGCTACTGCGGCAGCGTTTTCGTATCGAAACCCCGTGGTACCGGCCTCATTGCGATAGTCGCCCAAGACTCGACCGGGGAATACGGTCTCCCAGGCTCGCCGTAGGCTGCTCCCCGCGGTTTTGGGGACATGGACTGAGATGATCAAGCCGATGCTCCAGATTCGTCGACTTGGATTTGCCGCGACTCTGAGGAGCCTCGAGGGGAGGGCCCTGTGGAGTTCTCCCACAACTCTCGACACGTGGGCATGAGGGCGGTTGCGGCATCCGCGTGCATCTCTGGCGAGGGGTAATAGCGGTTCCACTGCCTTCTCCGACCGCCGAGATCGGCTCGGCCGGTCACAGCAACTGGCTTGCCGGTGAATCGACTGATCAGGCGCTGTGGCATCCCTCGGTTAGAGATCGAGGATACAAAGCGGTCGACATGGGGGAGAAGCTCATGGAGCCAACTCTCGTCGACGAGGTGGGGAAAGCTACCGAACAACCCGGCGGAGCCATCATATGTGCGCTCGTATTCGGGTTCGCGTTCCGAGAACCAGAAGAGCACTTTGGGTACCTGGATCTGGTCGAGCAATGCCACGAAGTTGGCCGTCCAAATGCGGCGAGTCTCTTCGACCAGCGCGTCGACGGCTGATGTGGGGTTGGCATTCAGATACTCGTTCCAAGCTGGAGCGGCGCCCAGTTTCCGACGGGTGCCACGCACACGCAGCATCTCGCCGCCCTGCGACAGGAAGACCGAGTTCGACTCACTGCGGCCGGACATGACCTGAACTACGGCGAAGGCGGCACGGTTCACCAGTGGTAGGTACGGCAGCCGGGTGCGGAAGTACGCAG
>Ga0255057_10000563_pt1 | contig 21187 bp, 14 predicted proteins | sample Cases_109_6_MG_FD_189022 | JGI IMG/M metagenome (GOLD analysis project Ga0255057, IMG submission 189022) | Seawater microbial communities from Amundsen Gulf, Northwest Territories, Canada - Cases_109_6 | ecosystem: Environmental > Aquatic > Marine > Gulf | place: Canada: Northwest Territories... | reverse complement strand
TGATGATCGTCATCGGCATCAACGTCACGTCGTGGTTTGAGGGATGGTTCCCAAACCGGCAAGACGCCGAAACTGTCATCACGTCCTATCGCAGGGATGGGCGACCGACACGCGGATTTTCAGTCCGCGGGTTTTGCAACCTACCGTAACTCAAGGTAACCCAAGAGCACGTAATGCGTCAGATTTGCGACCCGGTAGGTTCTCTTGGGTGACGGTAGGTGATCTTGGTTTGGGCACCAAAGTGGGCACAGAGAATGCCAAAAAAATAAGTTCGACTCCCTTCCCTTTTTATTTTGCCTAAGAATTTTCGGGGGTTATTGAATTGCCAACCCCGGCACCTAAAATGCACAGTTTCTCACCTTGCCTACGGTTAGTTGCCCTTCACACTTGAACTTTCTAAAAATCTCGTGCATTCCAACGTTCTCATATTTTCTGTTCAAGCAATCCAGCATTAACCTTGAGCCAGCCTATAGCTTTGCGCATATTCACAACGTGGGCACGAACAGTATTCCAGAATCGATCGGTGTGATTTGGTTCAATTAGATGCGCCAGCTCGTGCACGATTACATAATCGATAACCCACATCGGCGCCTTAATCAGTCGCCAGTTCAAGTTTATATTATTCTTCGGAGTACACGATCCCCACCGATAGCGGTTGTCGACAATTTTTATGTCGGTGTATTCAACACCAAGCTCCCGCGCCCAACTGTATCGGTTGCGAGTCTGGCCATTCAATGCGCAAGCCAACATCAAGTTTGTGATCCTCTTCGTCAGTTCGGATAAGTAGCTTCCTTAGGCCCCGTGGCCTTCTAGGTTCTGACGCCGGCCCCAAGCCGATCAGATTTCGCCAGCTGTACCCTTATTGTTTGTCCGAGAGCGTTTCGGATTAAAACTAGGCGAGAAGTCTCGTCTGTCCGACCAGGTACCGATCATCACAAGAAGCTATCGCTCGTGCGTCTCCCGCTGCCAGCAGGCCTGATGGATTTGACTGAGCCAGCGTTGCGAGTTTTTCGTTGATTCGAATGTCTCAAATGTCTGAACGCTTGCCTTGCTGTAAGGGCACAATTGGCCGTTGAGCCAGCATTGGCCTTCGTGAATTCTGCGTCGGCGGTGCTCCTTCAATCCATCGAACGCCTGTTCGAAATCGCCGACATCAGGGACCACCTCCGGGCGCAACCCCCATGCCTCGACGCTCTCATCCAGATCGCCCATCGCCAACAATGTCGTTGCGCACCCGTGAGCAATGCTCGCCGCTTGCAGTGAACGTCGAAACCCCAGCATCGGATGAAATGCAAAGGTATTGCACAACCACCTGGGTTTGATACCGACAACCTTGACCTTTAGGGGATCATAGCCATCTGTAACAGCCGCATTGATGTCCTGCAGGTTCCGGGCCACGTTGGCAAACGTGTCCAGCTTGTCGTTGTACTTCAATTTCCGGGCACGTGCGGAGAGTTCGGGCCAGTACTTCTTGAGCATGTCGACGTCAACCTTCCGGCGCGTACAAGGATCGACCTCGAGGGAAGCCGCCAGCATCAAGTGTGGCGCCTTGGCGGGGCGCAGCGGAATCCTCAACTCGTCGGGAATCGGCAAATCGCCATGCCTTTCTGAGGTTCTACCGTCCGCCATTTCCCGTAACATTTCGAGTGACGATTGCAGGGGAAGGTTATCCATGACCCCGCCATCGATGTATTGATCCTCTTCGCTCGTACCCGGTATCAAATCCCATGATCTACGCGGGCGGAATATACCTGGAAATGCGCTACTGGCAAGCAGTCCCTCGATCAACGTTACGGTCTCCCGCTTGTCGATACTGAAGAGCAGCTTGAGACGGCCTTGCGTTAGATTGGTGCTGGTCGCCAGAAAGATCATGTCACTGGCGATACTCCCGAACGGCGCCAGGTGCGGCGTGTCCTTCCATTCCGCCGGAATAACGAATTCGTCGATTAGTTTTCGAATGGGCATGGCACCGAGCACCTCCTCGCCGACGTTCATGCGATCGAGCCAGTCCTGCAGCCATTGCTTCAGAATGTCGCCACCGTTGCCTTTACTCCTGTTCCGTACCGCTTTAACAAGTTCATTGACCTGGTACGGATTAACGTAGAACAGTCGTTCGAGCCCGGCGAGTACCTCACGTAGCGTTCTTTGAAACACCGCGGCACTGTTAGCATCGTATTTTCGAAATATCTCATCAACCTGACGTAGCGAGAATTTCGTCTCGGACGCGCGGATTGTCCAGTTCCTGATGAAGTCGGCGAAACGATCCGTCAATATGAATCGATCGATGCCGAGGTATACGGTGGATAATTCAAGAATCTGCTGCGATTTCTTATGGTCGTCCGGCTCGGACAGCGCTTTGGCCACCATTGCCGCCGTGATGGATCCGACCGACGCCCCGGCAATCAATTTCGGCTTCACGTTCAGCATCCCAAACGCATTGAGCACACCCATCTGAAATACACCACGGAACACGCCGCCACTGAACAGGCACGCAATTACCGGGTCGCCATCATTGGTCGTGGTCGGCTCGTCTTCCTCGTCGGCGATCGGGACGATGTTCGCTGTTTCGTCTCGCTCGAATTCATGTGGCCAGTCGGAGATCTCCTTGTCCGCTACTGGCTTATCTCGCAGCCGCAGGCTCTGTGGGCCGACGGCCTCCTTGTTATTGTCTTGCGGTCTCCTGATCGCACAATGTTTGCAGATCTCCGACAGTCCGGGGCCGCAATCTCCACAGCCAGGCAGAGTCACATCGGCCAGCTCCGGGCGCGCCAGGTTGCTGTTGGATTTCATCACTTGCACCGCGGACGCACAGCGTACGAATCCATTGTCTTGCGCGTCTGACCACGGACCTTTGGGATCATCCGTACGGATATGTTCCAATGTACGCGCCAACATCACTTCCATTGAGGCCCGGCATCCGTCCGCGATTGTCTCTGCTATCGCGACCTGCCGATCTGCCCTCGTGCTGAAAAACATTCGTTTATTGAGATGCGGCGGTTCGTCCAGTTCAATAGGCGCAAAGTAAGCGCGAAAGAACTTTCTTTCCTTGCCGTTGCGCTCGATGGTGGCCGTTGATTTTCCGCGTGGCAGCACCTTGTTGGTAATTCTTGTGAGGCGGCGCTCGAGATTTGCATCCCTGTATCGTTGCAGTTGTAGTGCACGCATCACAATGTCCACGAGATTCAGGAACGGTTGCCCTTTGACCGGCGCGTATAGACCAAGGCCCGCCTCAGCGCTTATCGGCAGCGGTTCGACTGGGTAGACAAGAACGGCCGTGTCGTCGGCGAGTCCAACGATCTCGAACAGTTCGACGAGCGTTGACATCGGCGCATTACCGATCGTCGAACCATCAACGAGGAGGCGATCCATGACTTCGACTGGCTCAAAAATCGGCGTAAGCGACGTGGCCGCAAGCAGTCCATCGACGATGGGCGCGTTCATTGGTAAAACAGTAATTTCCCCGAGTTCAACGTCTGCAGCAGAAACCGCGAGCACTGTGCCGTTCTTGCTGGCGCTATATAACTTGCGATACGCCTTCAATTCCCGGAGCTGGACGGACTTCCAGTCCTCTTTTTGACTGACACTGTAATCCAGTAAGGACTTGTCGAGCACGTTCGTCATCTCCGACTTGCCGTAGTAATCGGGGTCGAACAGTTCCACGAGGAATTGTTTGAGGCGGTAGTTGTGCGCGAGCGCCGGCCCAAGCTGGTACGAGTCCAGGAAATTGCGCATTGCCCAGGTTTTCGCCGTCGTACCGCCTTTTTTGGCGCGCCTGAAAGACATGAATGCGCGGAGGAAGTGCGCGACCGGATGCCCTACGACGGCAGCGAGCGCCAGCGGTATTGCCACCAGTAGCAGCACTTCGGTACCCAGTTTCTCATTGTCGCCCAGCTGCGGAATGACGGAAATGAGCTCCACAAGTCCCCATAAGCCGGTTGCGATCAGGATCAGCAAAAGCAAGACAATCGGAATAAAGACGAAGGTCCACTTCGCCAGGTAATAAATATAGGCAAACAGGCCCTTATTCAGATCGAGAAGCGCTGGCCTAAGGCGTGTTTTTTCATAAGCCAACGCAGCCGGTGTCAGAGGTAGCACCAGCGGTATGAGGTAGAAAACTAGGAAGACGATCGTGTTCGGCAGGTCTGTAAACGACATAGGGCCCAATGCGAAATCAACCAGGAGGATCGGAACGGTTACAAATGACCATGTGCAGAGAATCCAGACTAGCTTTAGGGCCCCGGAAAAACGCGCAAGAAACGGTATTGCGTAAAGCACCAGGTGATACATCAAGACCGTTGCCGTGAATCCCTCGGGCGGGTGCGCTGCCAGTTTGACGACGAGGAAGGGCGCCAACAACAACGCCCAGCTGATGATGACCCAATTGACGAGTACAAAAGAGAACGAAAAAAACTTCTGCCAGGCGCGGACGAACTTTTCCGCGGGCCGGAACTTGAAGATGATGGATCCGGCGCTGGAGGACGCGACGTCATGCTCCTTGCCGGCAAATGCGCTACCGAGAATTCCTACCAATGGCGATATGCGATACAGATTGGCGCCAATCACGAGCCAGGACTTGGCAAACTCGATGAACTTGACCAGCCACCGTTTGAGCGGGCTGTCGAGCGCGTTCGCGGCGCTGATTCCCAATGCTCGCCTCAACAGCCGAGTGAGGGCGCCGAAGGGGAGATCGATCGACAAAAGGTCATTGTAGAGTCTGACCAGACCCGTTTTCCGATGGGTCCATGCCTCGCGCTCTTCCCGCTCGGCCGGAGCTAATCGCGGCAGCTGTAAGGAGGCCAGCGGCTCGAACGAATCGATCTGATAGGCGTCCGGAAATATCGCACTCAGAATTCGCTCGGGTGCGCTGTGGCTGGCATCGACAAATTGCCGGAATCGGACCACACGATGATTGAGGACTTCCTTGTATTCATCGGCGCTGATCTGATCGTGATCAGGCTCGCCTGCCTGCAGTACCTCGGCGAGCGCGGCCCCGCCTATTGCCCCGGTCGAGAGACCGACGACAACATCGGGCGCCTTGCCGCCGTTTACGAGCAATGCGTGAGTGACGCCCAGTTGCATAACGGAGTCGAAGCCTCCGCCGGAGAAGTTCAGGACGCGGATGGTGGAGCGGTCAGTCCCCAGGGGCTCTTGGAGCCATTCGTATTCCTTGCGCTGAGAGGTGGTCGTTTCTTTGGTCTTTTTGCGCATTGGATCTTGCCTCCATGACAGCGCGGTCGCTGCTGCGCATTAATTTATATTATTCAGCGAATTGTGGCAGATTCCGCATCTCCTCATGACTGTGTCAATTCCGACCATTAATCACGTTCAATCTGTGCGTTCCACCCATAATTGAGAGTAGTAGACCAAATAAGGAAGTCAAATCTGCTAGACTCAGTACATATCAGTGACCCTCTCGCTACCTGCAAAGAGCGAGTCCCGGCCACGATCACAAACAACAGCTGGCAGCGATACGACTGACCGGCAACGGTTCCGAGCAACTCGGAATCAACGGGGGTGACAGTGGCCGACACGATTTTTTTGGTGCACGGCATGGGGCATCACCCGGAGGGTTGGCATGTTCCCGTACAGACAGCGATTAAGAAGCTGTACGGAAAATACAAGCTGAGTCGGGTGCCGTTCGATCAGCGTTTCAAGATCAAGCCGATCAGCTATGACTCCGTCTTTCGAAATCTCGTCACGCGCTGGCAGAACGATGCCAACGCGCTAGGCGCTGCCGCGGCCGCTGTCGGTGCAAGCGAGGTTGGCAGACTCGTTGGCTGGCTGCGCAATGCCGGCCAGGTCGACAACAACTTCGTCTGGACACACGCGGCCGACGTCCTGCTCTATCGGCTGTTCTACACCGTGCGGCAAGAAGTCAAAACACACGTCGCAGCCGAATTCGCCCGGGAAATCGACAGCCTTTCAGCTTCGGCGCGCTGGTCGGTCATAGCGCATTCGCTGGGTACGGCCGTCGCGCATGACTCCCTAGATATGCTGATGTCGGGCCAGCAGGAAGACGGTTCTCCGACCGGTTTCGAGGCACGCAATGAACAAGCACTGGTTATTGCCATGGTGGCCAATGTCAGCCGTGTTCTGCAAACGGCGGCGAAGGCCTACGACAGCAACGTCAAGCCCGGGCGGGCCGGTCAAAACGGCCGCAGCTGCCGAAGATTTCTGAATTTCCGGCACGTGCTGGACCCGTTCACCATTCCGAAAATGTTCCGACCCGACGCCTGGCCGGATTCAACCGCCGCTGCAAACGGCCTGTACCGATTCGTCGAGGTGAATCACGTTCATGACGTCAACGTGCACGATCTGGCGCACTATCTGAAGCACCCGGGTGTTCATATACCACTGTTTCGGGAGCTCGCGGGGTTCAGTTCGGCGGTAACGCTAGAACAGGAAGCGGAGGCACACGAGAACTTCAAACAGTTCGGCCAGCTGTCGCAGAGCGTTGGTGTTCGCCTCAAGGAGAAACTGGAGAGTGTTTCTCCGGGCATCTCGGAAGACTGGAAGGCGTACCGGGAGATCTGGGATACGTTTATTGCGCTGTTCGACTAGCGCGTTAATTATCTGGAGTTAGCCCATGAAATCCTGGTATACGTTTTTGCTGGCAATCACTTCCGTCTGTGCACACGCCGCGGCAGACTGTCCGGACCTGAGCGCCGTCGACGTCTCAGAGGACTCCGTCATGGAGTTTGACGTATTGCGGCTCGGCGGCACCTTGGGCGACACGGCCTGCGCTACCCCGCTCTGCGATTCCATCGCCGAATGGGAAAGAAAGGCGCCCGGTGACGAGAAGACAACTCGCTCAGCGGAGTTACTGGACGCGATCCGTGCAAGTGCGGCGGAACTGCCGAGCGATCGGCCGGGCGTGTCGACGCTCAACAACCAACTCGATGTGTGGCGTGAGTTGCTCAGCGAAGCGGACATTATGACCCTGTCCACGGCCGTATGGCAGGTTGATCCTTTCCGCATCTTTGGGGACCAGGAATACGAAATCGACATTCAGGAAATCTTCGCGGAAAGCTGCGACACCAGTGTCTCCAGTTGCAACGACATCTTCGAAACCACCGCATGTGTCTACTCACACGCTGTCATGCAACGTCGAGTCTACGTTGGGTTACTGAAGATCAATCGCCAAGCGACGATTCAATATCTGGAGCGGTTGAATTCGCGTTGGTCTGCGTTCAATTCTGGCGGACGCAGCCTGTTCCCGTGGGAATTGTGGGCGAATGGCGCCATCCAGGCCGGCAAAGGCGCACATCGCGGCTTTGTCGAGCCACCGACCTACCAAATTTCCTTGCTACACCCCAGCGTTGCCGTCCAGGGCGAGGACACCAGTGATGGCAGCCTGCAAGCCGCCGTCGTACTGGAACTCATCGGCTGGTACGGCTGGCGCTGGGGCGGGCGGGACGGCGCAGCAATGAAACGCCCGTTTGGCGGGTCGCTGATTCTCTCGTGGGATGGCAGCGACGAGGTCGGCTACGGGGCCATGATCCATTTGCCGAAGAACTGGTCCATCGGCGCGACCCAGAAAAAGGTCAACGGCAACACCGAGACCACACTTTTACTCAGTGTCGACCTCGGCAAATTCCTGACCGAGGAAGAACGCCTCCGGCAGAACCTCATCGACAAGATTGAACCTGCATTGACATTTTAGAAGCTGAGTCTTTGATTAATTGTAGGAGCGAATCTACGAACAAACCGGAAAGCGCCGACCAGAGAACCGTGCGTTCCTCTGCTAGGCTTACACGGATACGACAAACTGCTTGAACCAGTTATTGTCATGTTGGGCTGATGATACCTGATCGTTGCGGGCAGCCAGTGTGCCCGCCATTGTGTTGTCAATCCTATTTGCAAACCGATAAACGCTTGGATCACGCCTCCAATGGATTAGCTGTATCAAGGAATTGGTCAAGGGCGATATGGTGGCCAGGGGCGGAATGGATCGCTGGCTGCGCCAGCTCGCACTTCGTGCGTCTGTCGGCGGTGGATTCCTCGCGGCGCTCGTCACCCCTTCGGGGCGCCTATGGCGTCCAAATCGGTCTAGCCGATTTGTCACGACTCGGATGAACCACCGACAGGCGGATTTTCAGTTCGCTGCTCGATATCGCGACCATTTCTTTCCGCCGAGACTGCGTCGAGTGCCAGGCGAGAAGTAGCCCAAGGGTCGACAGCGATTAGCCATCTCCGATGGGATCAGCTCGGCGGCGAGTGACGACGCCGCCGCAAGCCGAGGCCTGAGTCCGTCAGTTTGTTCTGAATCGCTTTTCGAATTGGTGGAAACCGGTTGGCCAAACGCAGTACGGCGGTCCTTGCCAGTTTGGTCGGCGTGCGGTCGTCGGTGAAGAACTTCACGATCTCGTTGGTGCCGTGATACATCGGCCGGGTGGTACGCATGTGCCGGCGCTCGTAGCGCTCGAGCAGGCTTTTCGCGCCAATGTCACGATTACGCGTCGTAGCAAGTTTGATCTCCTTCGCCAAAATTTCCTGACCACTTAAGCCCAGGTTGTAGCCGTGTGCCGTAACCGGGTGCATGCCGACGGCGGCATCGCCAATCAATGCCAGGCGCCTGGCGCGGAAGCGCTTCGCGTGCACGCCGACTAACGGGTAGGCGTAGCGCTCGGTGACGAGCTTCATGTCCCCATAGCGGTCTTCGAAACGGCGCTGGATGTCGGCGCTAAATTCGGCCGCCGTCATGTCCATGATCGTGTTGCGCTGATCCATGTTGGCGGTCACGACGATCGATGACTGATGACTGCCCAGCGGCAGCACGGCCAGCGTGCGGTCGTAATGAAAGCACTCGAACGCAATACCATCGTGCGGCTTCTCGTGTTCCATGCGCGCCACGATACAGACACGACCGAAGTCATGCATGGACGCCGCGATGCCGGCCATGCGCCGTATCTCGGAAAAGCGGCTGTCGGCTGCGACTATCAGTTGGCCGTGCAGCGTATCGCCCGTCGACAATGTCACCTCTGCCAACGTGTCGCTGGTATTGATGCCCGTGACTGCGACCTCGGTAAACAATTCGACATTGGCGAGTGTCGCCACTTCCTCGAACAGCGCCCGCCGGATGACATGATTGGAGACAATGTAGCCGAGCGCATCGAGCGAGTCTTTCCTGGCGTCGAAATCGAGCGTGTAAGGCGATTTGCCATCGAGGACCCTGGCTTCGCGGATTGCCGGCCGTTCTTCTTCACTGAACCTGTCCCAGATGCCGAGCTCCCTCAGGATGCGCAGGGACTGGTGGGTTAACGCGATATCGCGACCATCGAATTCCGGGGCGGCAAGTTCGGCCTCGGTCTGCTTTTCTATCATGGCGATGCGTAGCCCGGAGTGGCCGAGGGAGCGCGCAAAGCTCAGTCCGGCAGGACCGGCGCCAACGATTATGATGTCGTAGTTCATAGTGTTCTCCAAATTCACTCGATCGGTTCGAAACGCGCCTGGAAGAAGCGCAGGTATTCGGGCTCGTACACCATCCTGAGACCCTTGATCTGTTTGCGGCGCGTATAGACGTCGTAGACAGATTCCGTGATGACGTCCATATGAGCTTGCGTGTAAACCCGACGCGGTATTGTCAGGCGCACCAGTTCGAGCGGCGGGCGGCGGTTCTTGCCGGTTGTCGGATCGCGTCCGGCTGACACATTGCCGCGCTCCATCGTGCGGATGCCGGCTTCAATGAATAATTCCGCGGCCAGGGCTTGCGCCGGGTAGTCGTCCTGGTCGATGTGCGGCAGAAAGCGCGTGGCATCGATGAATACGGCGTGCGAGCCGATCGGTTTGACGATCGGGATGCCGTTGGCCTCGAGCCTCCTGCCCAGGTAGCGTACCTGGCCGATGCGCGCATGCTGGTGCGCCTCGGTAACGGCTTCACGAATTCCCTGCGCCATCGCTTCCATGTCGCGCCCGGCAAGGCCGCCGTAAGTGTGTAGTCCTTCGTACACGACCACGAGGTTTTGCGCTTGCGCGAATAGCTCGTCGTCGTTGCACGCAAAGAACCCGCCGATATTGACGAGCGCATCCTTCTTCGCCGACATCGTGCAGCCGTCGGTCAGGTCGCAAATCTCACGCAGTATGTCGCGTACCGATGTCTCGTCGTAACCGTCTTCGCGCTCACGAATAAACCAGGCGTTTTCCATCGTGCGTGTCGCGTCGAGCATGATCGGAATGTCGTGCATGCGGCAGTAAGCATTCAGCTCCTTCAGGTTCGCCATCGAGAAAGGCTGACCGCCGGCCATGTTCACGTTACCCTCGAGGCTGATGTACGGCACTCGCTCGGCGCCGACCTTCTTCACGAGCTTGTCGAGTTTCTCAATATCAACATTGCCCTTGAACGGGAAGTCGCTTTCCGGATCATGTGCCTCGTCGACGATGACGTCGACGAATGTCCCGCCCGCCAGTTCCTGGTGCAGGCGCGTTGTCGTGAAGTACATGTTGCCGGGAATGTAATCGCCATCCTTGATAAGAATCTGCGACATCAGGTTCTCGGCGCCGCGTCCCTGGTGGGTGGGCACCAGGTGTTTGTAGCCGTAGTACTCCTTGACGACGTCCTCGAGGTGATAGAAGTTTTCGCTGCCCGAGTAGGCCTCGTCGCCCATCATCAGGCCGGCCCACTGCCGGTCACTCATGGCCGACGTGCCGGAGTCGGTCAGCAGGTCGATGTAGACGTCGCGGCTGCGGGTCAGGAACGTGTTGTAGCCGGCCACCTTGATGGCGGCCTCGCGTTCCTCACGCGTGGTCACTCTCAGCAGCTCGACCGACTTGATCTTGTAGGGCTCGGCCCAGTTTCGTTTTCCAGTATTTTTCAGAGGCATGGTTCTTCCATCAATAGAGAATAAGAGGTTTCAGTGCGGCTCACAGGCGCTCGAACTCGGCCGTGAAATGCCGCAGGAATTTGGGTGCTTTCGTAATACGCAGGCCGCGGATGTCCTCGCGCCGCTCCCACACGTAGTGGATTGCTTCCAGCACGTAGTCCATGTGGCTTTGCGTGTAGACGCGACGTGGAATGGCCAGACGCACGAGCTCCAGTCGGGACGGCTGTTCCTCGCCCGTGTGCGGGTTGGCACCGAACATCACCGTGCCGATTTCGCAGCTGCGGATGCCTGCCTCAATATAGAGCTCAACCGCCAGGGCCTGCCCCGGATACTGCAACGGCTCGATGTGCGGTAGGAAACGTTTGGCGTCGAGGTACACCGCATGCCCACCGGCAGGCGCCAGCACGGGCACTCCCGCATCCAGCAGGCCGTTGACGACATAGCGTGTCGATAACAGGCGGTAGTCGAGATAGTGCTCGTCGAGGATCTCGCGCAGCCCGACCGCGATGGCCTCGAGGTCGCGCCCGGCCAGTCCGCCATAGGTCGGGAAGCCTTCCGTGAGGATCAGGATGTTGCGTTCCTGTTGTGCGAGTTCGGCATCATTGGTGCACAGGAAGCCGCCGATGTTCGCGAATGCGTCCTTCTTGGCCGACATCGTGCAGCCGTCGGCGTAACTGAAGATCTCGCGGGCGATATCGATGACGGGTGTATTCTCGAAACCCGGCTCGCGTCGCTTGATGAAATAGGCGTTTTCGGCAAAACGACAGGCGTCGATATAGAAAGGAATGCCTGCTGCCCGGGCAATACGGCTGATCTCACGAATGTTCGCCATCGAAACCGGCTGACCGCCGCCCGAGTTGTTGGTGACAGTGACCATGATTAACGGGATACGCTCGGATCCCTCGTCGGCGACCACTTTCTCGAGCGCCGCGATATCCATGTTGCCCTTGAAGGGATAGTCGGAGTCGAGGTCGTCGGCCTCGGCGCAGACCAGGTCCAATGCGTTACCCCCTCGAAACTCGATGTTGGCCCGTGTCGTGTCGAAGTGGGTATTGTTCGGGACGATATCGCCCGGCTGTACCTTGACGCCGAACAGGATACGCTCGGCGGCACGACCCTGGTGCGTCGGAATCACCTGCTCGAAACCGAATATATCCTGCACTGTGTCGCGGAAGCGAAACCAGCTCTTCGCGCCCGCATACGACTCGTCACCGCGCATCATGGCGCTCCATGCCTCTGAGGACATGGCGCTGGTGCCGGAATCCGTCAACAGGTCGATAATGACGTCGTCAGCGCGCAGCATGAAAGTGTTGTAGTGCGCCGCCTCGATCAGTAACTCGCGTTCGGCACGCTCTGTGAGCCGAATCGGTTCCACCATCTTGATTCGGTGCGGTTCTATGATGGTTTTCACGAGCTTATACGACCCCTGCTCGCCACTGCGGCGAGTTCAAGGGGGGGACGGTAGCGCGCAGGAGCGGCGGGCGCGATACGTAAAAATACTGCGTATCCGTAGCGGGCGACGTGTTTCGAACCACCGACACGCTGATTTTCAGTCTGCTGCTCGATCTTGCGGCTTGTGCAACTCAAACAGCAGCCACTCCGATGCGATCAGCTCGGCGGCGAGTGACGCCGCCGCAGAAAGCCGAGGCCGGAGTCAGTCAGTTTGTTCTGAATCGCTTTTCGAATCGGTGGAAACCGGTTGGCCAAGCGCAGTACGGCCGTCCTTGCCAGTTTGATCTCCTTCGCCAGGATTTGTCTCAATATTGAGCTAAATCTGCTTGCCGTCGCGCCAGCCCTCCTCGCTCAGGACTCCGTTACGGTACGATATCGATATGGCTTACTGCCAATGTTTCAAGATTCCGGATCGCAATCTGATGCGGGCCTGCACCGTCGTAATTGACAGCATATGAAACAAATCTTCGATCTGGTGAAAAAGACATAACACCAGCATGCGATCCTTCCGGGCGGGGCAATTTTTGTTCTTCGCCCGCTTCCAGGTCATGCAGCCAATGATTAAAATCAAACTTATGGCTACCGCCTTTTGTAGAAGCGTAGACAATGAACCTGCCGTCACGACTAATGTCAGGCGACGAACTGCCGGCGCCTTCTCGGTCCTCTTCTGGATAGAGTTTTAGATAACGCAGATCGGTACCATCCCAATTGGCAAAGAACAGATCATATTGTTCGATGTCAGATTCGCGATCTGATGTGGCAACGAATGTACCGACATCTGACCATCGCGCCAGGAGATCTGTTTTTGGTCCGCCAAGCACAATTTGGTGGGTCTTGGTTTTGGGATCCCATATGGCGACATCGTCATTTCCATCCTGTTTGTAAGTAAACGCGATTCTTCCGTCAGGCAGAGGTAGAGGCCGGTATTCGTGGCGTCCGGATCCGGGTTCTCCGAAACAATAACGGGATTTGCCAGTCGCGATATCCAGAATATAAACGTCCCAATCACTGACATCGTTGCCTCTATCGACCCTCGCCGAATAAAGGATCGATTTTCCGTCGCGGCTAAAACTTGGCCATTTGTCTTCGGTGTCGTTGTCAGTCAGTTTCCGCCGGTCTGAGCCATCTGTTTTCACAATGTATATTTCATTGTCACCGTCCAGGTTCGCATTAAAAGCCAAATACTCTCCGTCGGATGACCAGTTGATGGCGCTATGATCCAAAGGCGGAATCGATTTTTGTGTCTGCGCCGTTGCGACCGATGTTGCTGAGATCGCTGTAATAATGGCGAGCGTGGGGCCACTCAAGTTCTTTAATGCATTTTTGATCATGTCATCCTCGCTGTTTGTCGCGTGCTGTTTTTCATAGGTGACATTTTCGGTAACGGGCGCGATAGCGCAATTCTCGTTCTGTGCTTTTCTCGTGCTTTTCCCGTTTGCACGCTGAATTGCAACGGCAGACGGTGGTTTGCGCAGGGCGGTGGTGATATAAACTGGAGGGTGAAAAGCGCACCCATAAAGGCAGACCGGCTTGTTCGTTTTGGCAAGTTTGCATTCGATATGGAATCGGATGAACTCTATCTTGGCCACGAGCGCGTTTCTCTGCAGCCACAGCCAGCGCGGCTGCTGGCACTTTTTCTGTCGCGCCACGGTCGCCTGCTGAGCCAGGAGAAAATAGCAGAGCAGATATGGCCTGATTCCGTCGTCGAATTTGAGCAACGCATCCGCTCCGCGGTCAGAGATATTCGCACAGCCTTGGAGGATGATCCCGAAAGCCCGCGCTATATCGAAACCGTCTCCAGGCGGGGATACCGCTTTATATATCCTGTGGATGCGAAGCAGCCAAAAGGCCGCGGTAAAGTGTTCTGGGGCATTGCTGCCGCAGTGGCGCTCGCCGTGCTTCTTTTGGTTGTTGGGCGGAACGGCCTGTTCGGAGACAGACCCCTGGGTGTGGGCGAAGCGGCGCCCTTTGTCGTCGCTATTTTGCCGGTCAGGGACCTGTCACCCCAGGATACCGGCAGCTTTCCGGTCGACGGGCTGACCCACGAGCTGATCGCCAGAATGGCCCGGCTCGACCCCGAGCGGATAACAATAATCGGGCGTACGTCGGCCATGAAATACAAGAATTCCCCACTGTCAGTTGCCGAGATAAGCACAGCGCTGGGAGCCGATTATTTGCTGGAGACGACCCTGGTCTACCCAACGGAAAATGTGGACCCCACCGAAGTGAGCGTCAGCGTAACGCTGGTGGATGCACCGGAAGGCCGGGTCGTCTGGGGGACGAATTTCGTCGGCACGATTAACGGGCTCCAGGCCTTCCACAGCGAGCTGGCGCTAGGGGTCAGCAGAGCCCTGCGCCCGGACGATCCCGCGATTACTTTCACGGCCAGCGCCAGCGATAGCACCGGGGCCAGAACCTACGACGCATATCTGGCGGGGCTCGATCTCTTAAACCTCCGGACAAGGGAAGGCCGGGCCCAAAGCTACGCCCTTTTCAGTGAGGCGGTGCGGAGCGATCCTGAATTCGCCCCTGCATATCTGGGTATAGCCCGATCTGCAGTGGCGGCCGGGCGGCCCGACAGCGAAACCAGAAATGTCATCGAAAAAGCTCTTGAGCTCGACGATACGCTGGCCGAGGCCTATTACCTGCGCGCCACCGCGCTCTTTTTTGACGAGTGGAAATGGACCGAGGCCGCGAAGGATTTTCAGACCGCCATTTACCTCGAGCCGGGCCGGGTCGAGTTCCACGAAATGTATGCGGCGTTTCTCAGAGCCGGCGGTAACTATGGGCAGGCCGAGGCTGAGGCCAAGCTTGCCATCGTCAGCGATCCGCTGTCGGAGTTGGTCTATCGCGATACCGGCCATTTGTTCCTTTCCACTGGTCGATACAGACGCGCGATCGAACACTGCCAGCGTGGTCTGGCGTTGCAGCTGGCCGACCCCTCTCGCGATCATGAATGCCTGCTGCTCGCCTATCTCCAGCTAGACGATCTGACCAGCGCCGCGGTTCATGCCCGTTGGATCATGAAGAATGGCGGTGCCGGTGATGATGTCATTTCCGGCCTGTCGGAGCACGCCCCAAGGGAACTGCTAGCTGCTTTTTGGCAATGGAGGCTTGAGGACGAACGATCAGACGATGGACAGCCGGGCTCCAATTTCCAGATGGCGAAATTCTATACGGTGCTCGGCATGCACGAGGAAGCCCTGCTTTCTCTCGAGAGAGGATTGGAAGCCAGAGAGTTTTCCATGGTCTTCATGATGGGAGATGTCCTGCTGGGACCGCTGCACAGCGACCCGCGATTCCTGGCAATTGCTCGAGCAGTAGGCATCCCCAGTGTGAGCAGATAGACAATTCGACGGTGTCCCTCCTGTCTATTCGTCCGTGCGTAACTCTCCATCGAAATGAGGTCGCGCCCCTAACTACCGCGTGAACCTAAAGCTGCTTGTCGGAAGACGGGACCGAGGCCCAGTTTGGCACGCTCGGAATTCATGTGGTCGATCATGCGCTTCACGGTGGCCTGGAATCTCGGATCGTCTTCCAGCACTGCAAACATTGGCCAGGCATCGGTCAGGTTTGGATTGAAGGTAACGCCGCCCTCGATCGCTCGCGCAAGCCTAAGCAAGGCGGTTTCATGGTCGCCGGCGAGTACGGCATACACGGCTTCGGCAAACGCGAAGCTTTGATTATTTGCGCCGATCTGCCGTTGGTATTCGAGTGCTGCGCCGAAGCGCTGCATCGCATCCTGAAACAACGCCTCATTACCCATGCGCTGGTACGCATAAGCAATCATTGCGAGGTGATTGCGCTCACTCCACCCATCCGGCGCTGGTCGATCCTTTGCAAAGGCTTCAAGATCTGCCCAGTTGGATTCCAGATACTCGATCAGCTCGGCATATCGCCTTGCGATCCGCCTCAGCGGCTCGCGGATCAGTCTTCACTTCGCGGGCCAGTGCCCGTTTTTGTTTAGTGGCGTACTGCGTAGTGCATGCCCCAACCCAGCGCGGTGTAGACGGCAATGGCGCCCCATAAAATACCGGCCAAGATTGCTGTCTCGCCGGCATCCGGGTTGCTCGCGTGAGCGGCCAGGAAGTACAGCATGAACATGCCGTAACTGGCCGCCGCCCAGGTGCCCATGACCGGGACCACAGCGGCGGCGCGCCAGCGTCGCTGCTGCAGGTAGGTCAAAAGGCGCGCCATGTAATAGAACAAAAAGATTCCGCCGATCAGAACAGGGGTCACCACGGTCACGGCGATCAGTATCCTCATGCCGACCTTGCCGCGCTCACCCGCTTGCCACAGCCGCCAGAGCTCTATCGGCCAGGCGCGGTCGCGCGTATCCCAGTCTTGTTGTGTGGCGGCCGCGGAGCGGCGAACGTTCGGATCCGGGTCGTTTAAAGCTTCTGCAATAAATGCCTCACGCTGGCTGGGCATTGTTTCCGGTGAAGCGAGCCAGCTCACCGCATTGCTTCGCACATAAGGATCGGGGTCATTCATGCCGCGCTCGATGATTGCAGCGCGCTCTTTGTTATCGCGAAGCAAGATGACCAGAACGACGATGCGCACTTTCGGATCCGGATCGTTCGCGCCGGCGTCCAGTTGCGCCGGAAAATCTGTGGCAAGCAGATAAGCCGGCCGGTTCCGGGAAATAGTCGAGAGCGCGCCAAAAGCCGCATAACGTATCAGCGGGTCGGAATCGGATATGGCCCGGCTCAGCGCCGGAATCAATATGCGTTGGTCGAATTCGGCATCGGCTGAGCGAGCCATGTAATGGAACATGTCAACGGCGGCGACGGCAATCCGTGATTCCGGATCCTGTGCAAGTGCGACGATCTGCTCCCAGGCGGCCGGATCGATGCGGGCGCTTTTGATCATGCGGAGCGCATTGAGTCGTGTTTCTACCGCCTCAGACGTGTTCATTGCCACTGACAACGGATCCTTATTCGCCAGGGTTCGGTTGTATTCGATGATCCGCAGACCGTGTTCGGCGGTGCTGGCGATGTCCCCGTCCGGATCGCTGCTGGCCGTCGTTATCAGGGTGATCGACGGCGGGTAGTCATCGGCCGCGTAGGCCAATGCATAAAGTATGGCCTTGCGTATACGGTGGTTCGGTTCATCCTCGAACGCAGCAGCGAGGATGTCGAGCGTCGTCACCGGCAGGAGCCGGCCCTTGGCAATTTCGGCGAAGGCGTTGGCCAGGTCTTCACGCTCGCCGGCGTGTTGGGGATCGGTAAACCCTGTGTTCATGACGGCGAATACTGTGTCCGGCAGTGGCTGGGCAGCGCCGATCTGGCCGAGCGCTGTGGCCGCCCGTCGATACACCCACGCCAGATGCTTTTCACTGGAGATATCGGCGATGCCCTCGATAGCCGAATCCGGGTATCGATTCTCGGCAGCTGATTGACCCACGGCAACGATGACCGCGGACAGCGCGGCATCGTCCGATTCGGTCAAGACTAGCGTACTCAAGGCCTGTATCGCCCCTGCGCTTAATGGCCGCTGCGAGCCAAGCTGCCCGAGCGCGGTGGCCGAGGCCTTGCGCACCTCCACTGACTCGTCAGTTTTCAGGCTTGCAACCAGTTCATCGAACACGGCTGCATCTTCGGCGCGCCGCAACCCGGCATCTTTTGCGGCCTTGATTCGGATTGCCGGCTCGTCACTGGCCAGACGCCACTTCAACACTGTATCGCTATACCAAACGCCCTGGTAGAGCGGCACAAGGGCGTGAGTAAAGAGCTGCATCAATAGATACAACGCAACAGGCGCCAGGATGATGGCCAGAATTGGCGTGCGGCGGGACATGGCGGTCAGCTTTTTGATCATGAACCAGCGTGTCTTAACGGATCGGCGTTATATTGCCGCTTTGATGCGGGGTCTGCGAGGCCTGATGTCTCATTACCTTGGATCAGAGAACAACACCCGCCAGGCTGGCCTGAGCGGGAACGACGACCATAGGTCAAACATTCCGGGAAATATTCCTTTTATCCGTCATCAACACTCTTTGACTTTCACGCGATTGTTGCCGTTTCCTGGATCGGCTTTTGCGCTTGGTACTTCCATGTCATGGGCGGCAAAATACAGCCTCGATCCGCTCTGAACTTGGACGCCTTTTATCGAATCCAGATTAAGAATTGGCCTTATGTTAAGTGCGGTAGATTCTTGGGAGCACGGGCAGCTTTGTTCTATACTGATTTCGCACGGATGCTGCCGAAAAAACTAAAAATCTTCACTGGGAGCAAGAAATGAAACGCAACATATGTCTATTTCTCATCATTTGCCTTTCCATTGCGTCCGGCACTGCGCTAGCCGACGAGTCCGGCCTTAATGCCGATGCATTAGGCGAATTGCAAGCCGCGGGTGTTGACAAATACCTGGGAACGTCCCAACCGTTCGCAAGTGACCATGGCGTATGGACCAAACATGATTTTAACCCCAGCTATGTCCCGGATGGGACTTACCCTTCGGGCGTACGCCCGGACGGTCCGGTTTGCATCGCGGGTACCCCCTATTCGGTATTTACCAGGAAAGGTGATCCCAAAAAGCTATTGATCTTCCTGCAGGGTGGCGGCGCATGCTGGCAGAATTTCAGCAATTGCAACATCCTGGCCGAAGCCCAGTCGCCTCCCACAGACGGTCCTTTCCCGGGCGTTTTTGACTCCACTGCGCCGGATAACCCGTTTGCGGACTACTCGGTTGTTTATATGCCGTACTGCGACGGTTCGACCTTTGGCGGCGACAACGACGTAAAGGTTGATCTTGCCTTTCCATTCGGTCCGACACGTCACCACCGCGGGCTTCGCAACGTGAGCGCCGGTATGGATGTCGCGGCAGACATGTTCCCGAAAGCCGAGCAGATATCGGTCATGGGCCATAGTGCCGGTGGCGTCGGCGCCGCCGCCTTCGCACCGTTCCTGGCGCGTTTCGTCTTTGGTAATAACACCAAGCTCACTGTTTACAACGACGCAGGACCTATTGCGGTCAACTTGGGAACGCCACCCGGGGCGGGCGGTCCCGATCTCCCTTGGTTGTCAGTCTGGGCCCGTCAGAATGACTGGCAATTCCCCCAGTTCTATCCGCAAAGCTGTATCGCCGACGGCCGCTGCAATGCCTTTGGCCAGCAGACCGGGATTATCAACTGGAGGCTTGAAAACGATTCGACCATCCGCGAGGGGTTTTATGAGACCGACTCTGACCGAACGAATCGGTTCTTCGCACAGGGCGACGGCACGTTAATGGACCCGCAGGTTTACCGTAACCTGATCCTCACCGAGCACGGTGCGCTAAACGAGGCATATCCAAGACGTTACAAGCGTTTCATCGTCAGCAGCGATGACACGCATGGTGCCGTCCAGGTAACGGCTGCTACGCCTAATTTCCCTGTCCCGCAGCCGTTTTCCTTCTATACCCGGGAGGCGAACGGCACGCTTCTGAGCAAGTGGGCCACTGAATTTGTCCGCATCGGGGCACGCCAATCACAGTTTGGCTGGAAAGACATTGTTGAGGACTACGTTCCGGTTCCGATTCCGTAGAATCGTCTGTAAGAAAAGGGGTCAGAGCCCTTAACTCCAGTAAGGCTGCCCTGGGAAATCCCCGCGGCAGCTTTTTTATTGGCGTGCATGCACACTCTGGCACAGCACATAAACAAACGGCCAGACACTCAATCGCTAGGTGTCTGGCCGTAATTGAATAAGATGGTGGCCAGGGGCGGACCGATTCGCGAAGCGAATCAGGACAGACGAACGCAGTGAGCCTGCCCGCAGGGCAAGACCGGCACAGCCGGCTAGCAGTCAATCGAACCACCGACACGCGGATTTTCAGTCCGGTACTCACTACATGGTCAACATCACCGACGACGCCATCCCGTTGGCTAACCTGCCGACTATCGTCAACAACGTAGACGGTAACGGCAACGTCGGTATCGTCAATACGCTGAAGATCATTCAGCCAAACGACCCGACAACCGGTGTGTTCATCGCCAAGGTGGTCATTCACTTGACGACGCACGACGGCGTACTAACGTCCCGAGTGTTTAGCATGACCGGCGAATGTCACGGGCAGTAAGCCTGCCGGGTGCAACAAGGGAGACCCCGCCTCGAGCGGGGTTTTTTTACGTTGCCCAATTTGTATGACCATGCAGCAAGTCGCCAGTGGATCAGCGATCTGTTTTTCCCGAACCCTCCTGACGAGGGAAATCAGCGCGGCGTGATCTTCCTGGCTCTCGACGATGATGACGACAGTGACTCGGACAGTGACTCGGACTAGGCAGCACTTAGAGTCGATAAATCCAGCGCAATTGCAGGCTGATGCCAAGCAGAAAAAGGACCAACAGGACCAGGTAACACATCTTCAGAATCGGATCTTCGATTGACGTCAGAACAGGGTCGCCAACGGGTAAGCGCATCAAGCCGTCAGTTACCGCGGGAATGCAATGGAAGAGCAGTGTCGCCGAGTAACTGACCGCCTGCACGTAACGAGAAGAACCTCCGAAGAGTTTCGTTGTCGCAGCTACCGTCCCTACAGCCAATGCCAGCAATGTCATCACCGCCAAGGCATGACCTGGGCCAAACTCGCCACGTTGAAAAATGGCCAGGGCAGTGCCCGCGGTAATCAAGGTGGCCGCCAGATAGATCTGGCCCGACCTCGTCTGCAGAGATATTTCCTTGAATCTAACGAGCGTAAAGCCGCCACTGACAAGGGCGATGATGCCGATGACGGTGTGAAACCAACCTAGTGGGATCATCTCAGGCATGCAGGGTTCTCCGACAGCTTGTTAGAGCGATCCTATCACGACGTCGATGTATCGATCCGTCGCACAAATCAACTCATGCACGATGCCTGACTCGCTCTTCCCTGATCGTGCTCCGATTGCACACATCCGTAAATCATCACGTAATCGTCATGTCCCCCACCGGATTGGC
>Ga0255057_10000562_pt1 | contig 21201 bp, 16 predicted proteins | sample Cases_109_6_MG_FD_189022 | JGI IMG/M metagenome (GOLD analysis project Ga0255057, IMG submission 189022) | Seawater microbial communities from Amundsen Gulf, Northwest Territories, Canada - Cases_109_6 | ecosystem: Environmental > Aquatic > Marine > Gulf | place: Canada: Northwest Territories... | reverse complement strand
TCAGCGCCGTCTTGCAAAAAAACAGGATGCAGCCGCGATTGTGTATGTAATAGCCCATGCCGCCGAATTCATCCGGGCCGACATTTTTGGCCTCTACGATGATGCTCGAATACTCTTCGGCGAAATCCCAATCGAGAAATACTTCAAAGATCGCTTCACGGCCGACGTCGAACCAGACCTCGGACTCGAGATAGTAGTATCCGCCTTCGTACTCGACCCTTACGGAACGCATCTCCGCCGAGTAAGCAAAAGCCGATAATAACAATCCGGCCAGGAGCACGCGAAGCGCCGTCATTTTTTGAACAGATCTTTGAGTGCGTCCTTAAGCTTGTCCTCGACTTCTTCCTGGATTCGCTCTTTGAGCAGCGCTTCCAGATCGACGCTGACTTTCGGTGACGCCAGCGGACCTGAAATGCGCAGTGGAATGGTCGCCTTGGTCAGGTCTTCGAGTTCTTCGGGCGTCACGTCTTGCATGAATTCAGGCTTTTCGAAAACGCGGCCCGACAAAGAATAGTCCGCGGTGGCAGCAGGAAGATCAACGCTGCCATGGCCGGTAAGTTGCATGAATGGCAGCTCCGCAAAGAAATCGTCATTGCGCAGCACGCCGTTGGTGACCTTGCCCGTCGCTCTCACTTCGGTGAAGCGAGTGCGGGCCGGCAGCTGCGGCTCGGGCGGGGTTTCTTTCTTGAACACTGCTCGCGCGCGACGTAACTCGTACCAGACATCGGTGCCTTCGAACGACCCGTCCGTCAGCGTAAAAGACATGTTGCCACTCAGAGTACGCTGAATTTGCGCCATATCGTTGCCGCGACCACTCAGCTGAAACGAACCTTTGATCGTCCCCGTGAGATTGTCCTGCTCGAACATCGCACGACCCAGCGAACCCAGGCTGACGTTTTGAATTTGTTCGTTGACCGACAGCACCGGGACACTGCCGGACGCATTTATTCGGATATCGCCCTGATAACTGCCGTCGAAGAATTCTGCCGAAATCGGGTACACGCGCAATTGATCATTAGCCGCATTGAGCTCCACGACGACATTTTCGAATTGCATTCGCCCCATGGTTGCCTGATCGACAGTGAGCTTGCCGCGGGCATTTACGGCGCGTATGAGATCCGCCGGAATCTCCACCTGAGCCCCGGACGACGATCCGCCCGACGATCCATCTGCACTGGCCGGAGCCATGTATCGATTCAAATCGATTTTGTCGGCCGCCAGATCGAGCCGAAACTTGCCTCCTGAATCCCGCGGCACTATGAGCTCACCGCTGAAGCGCGTTTCATCCAGCACCATCACGAGTTCACTCAGCGTAATTCTGTTTTCGCTAACCATGGCTCTCGCATCGATGATCAACTTGCCCAAGGCGTTCGGATCTGCAGTGTCCGGCGACTCTATATTGAGTGTTCGCATCAGGCTGCGTGGCGAAAACGCATTGATACCAATTGTCGCGCTCGGCGCCGGGCTGTCAGCGTAGGAGAACGCATCAACGTCAGCTTTCAGATTTATATCCAGAAGCGAAAACTCGATGTTGCCAACATCGGCAATACGTTCTTCAGTTTTTAAGACAATCGCCGGCGCTGCAAACGCAATTGTGGTGGGGACTTCGGTGATGCCGTTGACGCTGGCATCGATCGTCATGCCCTCAAAGGTGATTGTTGCGGAATCGCTGTCAAACGCGATGACCGTGTCTATGTCGACGCTCCCGGAAACGTCCGCCGGCTGAGCATCAAAATCGAAACTGCCCTCTATATCTATTGGCTCGCCCACGCTGACTGAGCCGGTCGTCACATTCAGGTTCGAAAGCTGGTAACGCTCATTCAATTGCGCGTTCGCGTAGGTCAGCATCGCATTGCCGATTTCGATGCCGGCGATATCCAGCGTACCATCCGATGCGGCTTCGCCGTCACCCTCGACGCCGGCCTCAGTCTCTCCCTGCTCCGCAAGGTCTTGCCAGTTGCTGGCGCCCTGCCTGTTAACGGCAAGGCTTAGATTTAGCGCCTCGATCTCGGCAGCGCCGACAACAATTTCCCGCCGCAGCAGCAAAGGCATCAAACGCACGCTGAGTCGCGCCGAATCGAAGCTGGCGAATGGCTCGTCGCCGAAACCTTCCGCGTTTCCCAGAGAGCTCTTGCCAATTTGAACCGCGAGCCATGGGAAAAGCTCGAGATCCAGGTCGCCTTCAATAACCAGGTCGCGGCCTGTCGCATCCTTTACGCCCGCGGAAATATTTTCGCGATAATCATTTGGATCAAACAGCAGCGCGAACGAGATGGCAGTAATAATGAGCATCGCGACAAGCGCGCCAACCGCATAGAAGAAGTATTTGATGAATCGGCCCATGACACGGAACTCAGCTCGGGCCGCCTAGACTATCAAATCCTGAAGGAGCGTTGTTGAAGAGCGCTGTGGACGGGGCGGTCTTCATCGGAAGTAATCCGAGATCGGCGAAGCCGGTCAACAGGCGCCGAAGGCGAGGTGCCGTAGGCACCGTCCAACCGCAGCGTCAGCGAGCCATGAGGATGAGGAGCGCCCCGTCCGCGGCGCCCCCAGCAACTACTTCTTACAAAGCCTCAGACCGCCATTTAGCGTTGCAATGGAAACCCGGCCATTACCGCCACCTTCAGTGAAGCTCAGTTCCCAGCCCGGTGCGTACTTGGACGTGCGTTCCGCCTCCGGTCCGAAGCAATTTCTGATGCGACCGTTAAATGTCTCGATGTCGAATTCTGCTGAAACGTCGCCGACAAACATCACATCGACTGTGCCGTTGACGGTCTCAACATTGAGCTTGCCGTCCGAACGCAGCGCCGCTACGTAGGTTATGTCGCCATTGACCGTCTCAATCCTGGCCCGAGAAAAATCACCTTCAACGATATCGATATCGCCGCTTACGCTACCCGCCTTGATTTCGCCGCTCAGTCCTTCAGCTGCGACATCACCGGACACTGATTCCAACTTCGCCTCGATGTCCTCGTTTGAACCTTCAACGTCGACGTCACCGCTGACTGTTTCCGCATCGATATCTTCGCCAAATGCTTCGATAACCAAATCGCCACTTACGGACTGTAAATCCTGTTCGCCCTGTACGCCTTCGGCGCTGATATCGGCACTAACCGTGCTGACGTCAAGCGAGCTTCCCTGCGGGACACGAATTAACAGGTCACTGGATACATCCCTATGACCGTGCATGCGGTCCGGAATTTTCACCTTGATCGTCGTCATGTCGCCGCTGACTTCGAAAATGAATTCCTCGGCATCATCACCAACAGTACCGGTCACCTGAATCTGGCTACGGTCCCAACCGATGATTTCGACATCGCCGGAGAGATTGAAAATATCAACCCGGCCGGTCTCGTCTGCGTCTTTCGTCTGGTCGATCTTTTCCGCCAGAGCCGGCGTTGCCAGTGCAGTCCCGATCAATATCAATGCTACGTTCTTCATACGATTTCTCACTTGTATTATTGCGCCACATCCTGGCGACGCGCTAAATATCATTCCTCGACATAACGTTCTGGGTCAGTCCGCCAACCTTGCGCATCACGGTCAATTCGTCGCGATAGGATTTCAGCAGCAAATCCTGTAACAGAACATTGTTAGGCTCTTCTTCAAGCGCTGAATTAATTTCAGTGATAGCGCTGCGAATCACTTCGAGGTTTTCTTCGACCCCCGCCCGAGCGTCCGGCGACAGCCGGTCAAGCTCCAGGTCCAGCTGCGCCGCCAGGTTGCTACGTGCATCCTGGAATCCCTGGCCCAACTCGTAATTACTGCCGAATGACACGAATTCCGAATCAAGTGCTGCCTGAACGCCGGCCTGCGGCGACACATCGACGCCACTCTTCGTCATCATGTAGGTAATGCTCGACGACGCGCCAACCAGCAACACGATCGCGGCCGCTTGCGCCAGGTAGGGCGTCCAGCTGTTTCGTTGCGGTGCGGGCTCAGCGATCGCGGCCTCGATATCGGGCCACAAGTCGCGCGCCGGCGCGATCCCGGTCGGCAGCTGCGCCGCCGCGGCCATTAATTTGTCATCCGTTGTGTCATTCATGCCTCAAATCCTTCCTCGGTCAGTTGTTGCGACAACAATCTGCGCGCTCTGTGCAGTTGTGCCTTGCTCGTACCGACCGCAATGCCGAGCATATTGCTCGCTTCCTCGTGGCTGTATCCGTAAATACCACTCAGTACAAATACGTGTCTTGCTCCTTGCGGAAGCCGGTTAACGGCATCCGAAAGATCGCTCAAATTTCCGCCATCGCCTATCGATGCGGGCCCCGGCGCGATCTCCGCGGCAATCTGAATTCGTTCCTGTTCGCGCTTCGATTTGCGCATCCGTCCCAGGACTGAATTAACCGCTATGCGGTGCAACCAGGTCGAAAATGCACTATCTCCACGGAATTTAGAGAGCTTGTTCCATGCCTGGATAAACGCTTCCTGGGCACAGTCCTCGGCTTCAGCGACATTGCCCGTCATACGCAGGCACAGGCCATAGACTTTGTCTATGTGCATGCGGTACAGCTGCTCGAAAGCTCGCGAATCGGACTTTTGTGCCCGTCTGATCCAAAGCGCTTCTTCGCTGACTACTGATTGAGAGGCAACCACCATTCCCTGACTATAATCGCTGGTTTCTGCCGCCAAAAGCGCCGCCATACGCCAAATCTCCCTTTATCCTGTTTCTTTGATGTCTGTGGGGCTCCAGGGGTTTAAATATCAGGCAATTTGGGCCCATTTTTGGGTTATTATTCCGCTGGCCCGTTTCGACAATGGCCACCTCTTTCGGGCTTAAAAAAAGAAAAAATCTATGACGGGGCATTCGATTCTTTATCTCGGTCGCGGCGAGTTCGCAGCCGAATACTTGTCCGAACTCGAAACCCTACCCTGCTGCACCATGCTGATGCGCTCGGCCCGGCTCGAGCTGCCCCCCGAAGCGACGTCGGTCATCGACGTCATCATGATTGAGGCTGGGCCGTCGATTGCGCAGGCCGGAAAATCACTGTCTGCATTGATCAGCACGCTCGGCGATTTTCCGGTCGTCGCGCTCACCCAAAAACGTCACGAGCATCGCGGAATCGCAGCGGTGCGCGCTGGTGCGGAAGCGTATATCTGTATCGACGACGTTACGGTTGAGGGCCAGGACGCCGTGCTTGAACACGCCGTCAAGCGCCACCATTTGCAGCAGCGACTGTCCGATACCGACGTCAATGTTCTGACAATTCTAAAGAATATTAATGACGGCGTGCTCATTGTTGATCGAAACGGCCACATACTCGACATCAATCCTGCCGCGCGCACGATTCTGGCGTTGGGGCCACGCATGCAGCCGGACCCGACGTGGGAACAGACCTTTTGCTGCATTGACGACGTTGGCGAAAGATATCGAAACGCGGCTGACCTGCCGCTCATGCGCGCGCGCAGTGGCGAAAAATTTTCTGACCAGGTGGCGATCTATCGCGCACCCGATCAGCCCGACACATGGCTAAGCCTCAATGGCCAGGGTCTCTACGACGGCAACCGCGAACTCATCGGTGGCGTTGTCACCTTTCGCGACGTTACGGATGTAAGGCGCCATACCAACGAGCTTGAAAAACGCGCTCAGTATGACGAATTAACGGGCCTCTCCAATCGCAGCTCCTTTGCCGAGCATTTGACACGCGCGATCGGTCGCAGCCAACGCAAGTCGCTGCCGCTCGCTGTACTGTTTATCGACCTTGATCGATTCACGTCCGTGAACGACACGCTCGGACACGACATTGGCGACGCGGTGCTGATCGAGGTCGCCGAACGGCTGAAAATCAACCTGCGCATTGGTGATTTTTCCGGTCGGTGGGGAGGCGACGAGTTCGTCGTGTGTCTTGAAGACTTTGGCGAGATGCGTAATGCAGCTGCGGCAGCTCAAAAACTGCTGTTGGTCTTATCGGAGAAATACGAGGTCGGTCGCAGCGAAGTGTATGCGACACCGAGCATTGGCATCGCGCTATGTCCCGACTCGGGTACCGATTCGGAGCGCCTCGTTAAAGCGGCAGATATCGCCATGTACGAAGCCAAGAAACGTGGCGGCGGACGTTTCCAGTATTACTCAGACGCCTTGAACACCAAGCTCGCGCAGCGAGAAGAGCTGGAGGTGGGTCTTCGCCACGCGCTGGTCCGTGACGAGTTCGCATTGCACTATCAGCCGCGCATCGACTTGGCGACGGGCCGTCTGATTGGTCTTGAAGCGCTGTTGCGCTGGCAGCATCCTCGCTTCGGATTGTTGCCGCCCGCACGCTTTCTGCCCATCCTCGAAAGCAGCGGCCTTATTCATTCGGCCGGCGAATGGGTCATTGCAACGGCGTGCCGGCAGCTCGCCGCATGGCAGCGACAGTTCGATATGCCCGATCTGTCGATTGCGATCAATTTGTCCGCACAGCAATTGATGCACGAGCGTCTGGTTGATGCCGTATCGAATTCACTCGCAAACACCGCCCTCGATCCCGGTTGTATCGAGCTTGAGATCGGTGATGGCGAGATCGTTCGTCAACGCACCGTGGAACTCGACACGCTCCGTGGCTTGCGCAAGCTCGGCGTTCGGCTGTCGCTTGATCACTTCGGGACTCGCGACGTTTCTTTTGAGTCGCTCGACAACAGCTTCATTGACAGTTTTGTACTCGACCAGTCTTTGATCGCCGATATTGAGGACAACGACAGCCATCAGCGAATTATTCGCGCAGCAATAGCAATGGCACGGGGCCTTGATATCGAAGTTGCTGCAGAAGGTGTGGAAACACTAACGCAGCTGGAGTTCCTGCAGAGCTGCAATTGCGATCTTGCACAGGGCTTCCTGATTAGCCGGCCAGTGCAGCCCGAGAAAGTGCCGGCAATATTGCGCAGTGAGATTGCGGGCACGCGCTTGTTAACCCGCGGAATGCCGTAGGCGCGGCAGTACGAGCGGGCCCCAGCCCGCGACTGTCGCGGGCTGGGGCCCGCTCCTACAATGCGCTACCGCACTTCCAGCATGCCGCGAATTGTCCTTCGTTTTCCTCGCCGCAATGCTTGCAGCGCCAACTCTCTTTCGGGCTTTCATCGAGCACCGAGCCGTCGATGAGCTGTTTTGCGCGCTCGAAGTCGAGGTTGTTGACGACCCATAACTGAGGCCAGGTTTCAGTGAATGGCATTTCACCAAGAATCCCGCCAAAAAACTCGTTGCGAATTTCGCTCGCGATCCCTTCCGCCATCAACAAATTGCGAAAGTGATGAAGCGTAATCGCGGTGGGGGCCGAAGTGAGTTTCTTCATTGGCCGATGAGAGCGTTTAGGAAGTCGGACGGACTTTTGCCGCTTTCAATAACTTCGACCAATGCTGACCCGACGATTGCGCCGGCCGCGTGCTTGCCAACGCTGGCGACGTCCGCGGCCGCACGTATGCCGAATCCCGCACACACCGGCAGGCTCGACGCCGCTGTAACCTTGTCGAGATAGTCAGCGAGATCACCGGGCAAATCAGAGCCTCCGCCCGTAATACCCGTGATCGTCACGGCATACACAAAGCCGCGCGACGCGGCACACAGTGTTTTCAGGCGCTCAACCGGTGTAACAGGTGTCACGAGCTGAATGAGGCCAAGACCCCGCGCCTCCAGCGCCGCCCTGAGTTCTTCGCTTTCCTCAAACGGCAGGTCCGGAACGATGAAGCCACACACGCCGGTTTCCAGCGCCCGATCCGCCAGCGCCTCGTAACCGAAAGCGAGCAGAGGATTGAGGTAGGACATCATCACGAGCGGTGCGTCGACGCTTCCGGCTTTGTCGAGTTCGTCGAAAATCCATTTCAGGCTGACGCCTTTTCGCAGCGCTTCGAAACTGGAACGTTGAATGGTCATGCCATCGGCCATCGGATCCGAAAACGGAATTCCGAGTTCGACGACATCACCCGCTGACGCGACTTCGCGCAATGTCGAAATGAAATCCTTCGGTTCCGGATAACCTGCCGTGATGAACGGTACCAGTCCCGGCCGACCGTCATCGTTCGCAGCCTTGATCGCCGCGCTTATGCGCTCACTGGCCTGCATAGGTACGCACCTTCGCCGGGTATTTTGTTAGTGTCGGCATATCTTTATCGCCGCGGCCGGAATTTCCGATCAGCATGCGCTTGCCGGGGTTTTCCTTCGCCCATTCACGCGCCGCAGCGTAGGCGTGCGAGGTTTCGAGTGCCGTTAGTATGCCCTCGGTCGCACACAATTCCTCAAGTGCATTAAGTGCCTCGTCGTCTCTTGCGGAAATATATTTCACACGACCTGTCGCTTGCAGTAACGCATGCTCGGGACCGACACCCGAATAATCGAGGCCCGCGGAGATCGAATGCGTTTCCTGCACCTGGCCGTCGTCGTCTTGCAGGATGATCGTGTACGCGCCCTGCAATACGCCCGGTGTTCCGGTCGCCAGCGTTGCCGCATTTTGCCCGAGCCCGTCGCCCGTGCCACCAGCCTCGACGCCGATCAACTCTATGTCATCGCCGATCAACGGATAGAACAGACCAATAGCGTTTGACCCGCCACCGACGCACGCGAACGCAACATCCGGCAGGCCACCGGCCTGATCGATCATTTGTTGGCGCGCTTCAACACCGATCACCAATTGCAGTTCGCGCACGAGATACGGATAGGGGTGAGCGCCAACCGCCGAGCCAAGGATGTAGTAAATGCCGTCCGGATCGGTCACCCAGGCACGCAATGCTTCGTCGATTGCAGCACGCAAAGTTTTGTCACCCGACTCTACCGAAACAACTTCCGCGCCCAAGCGTCGCATGCGATCCACGTTCGGCGCTTGCCGAATGATATCCACGGCACCCATGTAAACAGAACACGGCAAACCGACTCGTGCGCACGCCGCGGCCGATGCCACGCCGTGCTGTCCTGCACCCGTTTCGGCGATCACTCGTTTTGCACCCAGTCGTTTGGCCAGCAAGGCCTGTCCGATTGCGTTGTTTATTTTGTGAGCGCCCGTGTGTGCGAGGTCCTCTCGCTTTAGCCAAACGTCGGCGCCCCAGCGTTCACTGAGTTGTGGCGCGTGCGACAACGCCGTCGGCCGCCCTACCCAATCGCGCAGCTCTGTCCGAAATTCCGCCTGGAACTCGTCGGCGTGCAAATGTTCCCGAACGCCCTCTTCCAGGCGCTCGAACGCGGGCACCAGCGTTTCGGGTACGTAGCGTCCGCCGAACGGGCCGAAGCGGCCTCGGTCGTCGGGCAGTTCGCCGGCGATTTCGGCCTCAAGGAGTGAACTCATAGGTCTCGCTCCGCAGCTCGCGCCACTTTGATAAATTCGCGTATTAGCTCCGGACTCTTCCGTCCCGGCTCGGACTCAACAGCGCTCGACACGTCGATGCCGAAAGGGCGCACGCTGGCGATTGCCTCGCCAAGATTTGCTGAGCTCAATCCACCCGCAAGGATCATTTTCCCGCGCGCGGCGATCGACGCCGCTCGCTGCCAGTCCACGACCTCACCCTGACCACTGTTTGCCCCTTCGTAGAGAAACACGTCCGGCAGGTCCGCATCGAGCAGTGCGTCGCCTTCACGGATCACTGGAATCACCTGCACCGTGTCGGGTATGTCGAGCGTTTCGATATCTTCTATATCCGTTTGCAATGCATCGGGGCGAAACTCCAGCAACACCTCCTGCCATTCTTTGTTGCTGGCGTGACGCATCACAGCGACCTTTCGAATATCGTTGTGCAGGCTCGCGGTAGCATCTGCGGCTTCTGCTGCCGTTACCTGCCGAACGGATTCCGCGAAGACGAAGCCGACGGCATCGGCGCCCGCCTCAACGGCGGCAAGCACGTCGGACTCACTGCGCAGCCCACATATCTTTATCAGCAAACTCATGACGCCAGACCTGCGGCGCCGTCCTTGCGCATGCCGGCGACCAATGCGGCCGGGTCTTCGCTGCGCATGAGCGCGCTTCCAACCAGGGCGACCGAATAGCCCAAAGCAGCGACGCGTTCCGCGTCGGCAGATGTATTCAGGCCGCTTTCTGCGACGCATCGCCCATCCGGCAGCGACGACGCCAGATTCTTCAGACGATCGGGGTCGACGGCCAAGGTTCGCAAGTTACGCGTGTTGACGCCAAACAGCAGCTGGCCTCGCTCAGCCTGATCCAGGTCATCCGTATTCATCGAATTCGCCAATCGCGACAAGTCGTCCTCGTCAAAAGACTCAAGCAATACAAACAGGCCATGCTCCTGTGCGCAGTCGAGCATGCTGCGAAGCTTGCTATCCGACAGCATGGTCACGATTAGTAATACGCCACTCGCACCAGCCGCGCGCGCCTCGAGAACTTGCTCTGGCTCAACAAGGAAATCCTTTCGCATTACCGGGCTATCCGGCACCGCAGCAACAATTTCTTCGATGTGCTGCAGCTTACCAAGAAATCGACTCGGCTCGGTCAGTACTGAAATGGCTGCAGCGCCGCCGGCCTGATAGCGCCGCGCCTGCTCGGCTCGATCATAATCGGCTGCCGCGAGCTCGCCTTCGGCCGGAGACCGATCCTTGATCTCGGCAATCACGTCAAAGCGATTCAGCTGCAGCGGCACGACGGGTTTGTCAAGATCGGTCGACCTTACGGCGACGCTTGCCGCTCTTTCGGCGCTTAGCGTCGCCATTTCCTGCAGGAAGTCGCTCATCAGCCCTGAAAATGCGACTGCAGACGCTCAAGAAAAACAGCAGCGGCGCCATCATCGAGCGCGGCATTCGCTATCTCAACGCCCTGTTTCGCGTCGCTGGCCGTACCCTGAACCTCGAGCACGAGTGACGTGCCCATCAGCAACGCGTCTCTATGTGCTCCTTTGTCCTCGCCGGTGAATACTCGTTTTAGTTCGCTGGCATTGTGCTCGGCATCGCCACCAGCAAGATCTTCCGGCGCACAGCTTTGCAAACCGTAGTCTTTGGGTCCGCGTACGCTCTCTTCGACCGAGCCCGGACGTACGTCATAAAGAACGAACTCTCCAACAGGCGTCGCTTCGTCCCAGCCCGGTGCGCCGTGTACGACGAAGGCGCGCTCGATCGGCATGCCTGCCAGCGCATCGGCCATGAGCTTTGCTGCATCTTTGCTCCATGCGCCGATCAACTGAAACGGCGGCGCCGCCGGGTTGGTCAGCGGGCCGAGCATGTTGAATACGGTTCTCACTGCCAGCGCACCGCGAACCGGGACAACGGCTTTCATCGCCGGGTGATATGCGGGCGCGAACAGGAACGTGAAACCGGTAGCCTCGAGACAAGCGACTGCTTCGGCTTCGTGTAGCGGCAACGGCATGCCGAGGCACTCGAGCATGTCGGCGCTTCCCGAGCGGCTCGATATCGAGCGATTGCCATGCTTGACGACACGCACGCCGGCCGCCGCCGTGAGCAGGCCGGTACCCGTCGATAGATTGAGGCTGCCCGACCCGTCGCCACCCGTACCCACGGTGTCAACGGCCGGCGTCCCGTCCGGAATGACCGGGTGAACGGCGAGTTCACGCATGGCCGTCGCGAAACCGCGTATCTCGTCTGCCGTTTCGCCTTTCGCCCGTAATCCTGCGAGCAAGGCGCCTGCCAGCGCCGGCGCTATCTCACCTTCAGCAAGTTTCGACATCAGCTCGTAAGCCTCCTGTTCGGCAAGCGAGTTGCCGTCCAGCAGCCGGTCAAGCATGGCGCTGAATTCTTTGCTCATGATGTCGTCATCCGCATGAAGTTCGCCATCAGCTTGTCGCCCTCGGGTGTCAGCACGCTTTCGGGGTGAAACTGTACACCCTCAAGCGGCAGTGTCTTGTGGCGCACGCCCATGATTTCGCCGCGCTCGGTCTCGGCCGTCAGTTCGAGCTCATCAGGCAGGGACTCCTGTTCGGCGCATAGAGAATGATAGCGCCCCACCTCGAACGGCTCCGGCAATCCTTCGAACAGGGATTTGCCGTCGTGTTTTGCCATCGACGTCTTGCCGTGCATCAGTCGCTCCGCACGTACGATGTTGCCGCCGAAATGCTGCACCAGGCTCTGATGACCGAGACAAACGCCAAGCACAGGTATTTTTTCCTTGAATGCAGCAATCATGTCCAGAGAATTACCCGCGTCGTCAGGCCGTCCGGGCCCCGGCGAGATAACAAGATGCGTCGGCTCCAGCGCGAGTGCCTCATCCACGTTGATCGCGTCGTTACGGTAAACCATGACATCAGCACCGTGCGCAGCGAAAGCCTGCACCAGGTTGTAGGTAAACGAATCGTAGTTGTCGATCAGCAACATTCGTACGTTCGTGGATTCTTTTGACGCCGCCATTACAGTCCCTCTCCGGCGATCTCGAGCGCGCTTCGCAGAATCGCGCTCTTCGCAAGCACCTCTTCATACTCACGCGCCGGCACTGAATCCGCGACGATACCGGCACCCGCCTGAAAACTGTACTCATCGCCCGAGAAAACCAAAGTCCGAATCGTGATCGCCTGATCCATGTCGCCCGTAATACCGAAGTAGCCGGCCGTGCCCGCGTACAAACCGCGCCCCACCTGTTCCATTTCCTCGATGATCTCCATTGCCCGAACTTTCGGCGCGCCAACGAGCGTACCCGCCGGAAAGCTCGCCGCAAACAGGTCGAACTGATCGAAGTTGTCTGCAAGCTCGCCTTGCACACCGCTCACGATATGCATGACGTGACTGTAGCGCTCGATCGAACGATAGGGGTCGACTTGCACGCTGCCGGCCTTCGCGACACGCCCAAGATCGTTGCGCGCCAGATCGACAAGCATCACGTGCTCAGCCGACTCTTTTGGGTCGGCCAACAATGCCTTTTCATTGGCCAGATCCGCTTCGACCGTATCACCGCGCGGCAGCGTTCCTGCAATCGGTCGCAAGGAAGCGGTCTTACCATTAAGCCTGACCAATGCTTCGGGCGACGAGCCCACAACCTTCAATTCGTCGAAATCGAAGTAGAACATGTAAGGAGAGGGATTCAAAAGGCGCGTCGCGCGGTAAACCTCGAACGCCGATACATTTGTCTTTCCTTTGAACAGTACTGACAGAACAATTTGGTAGATGTCGCCGGATGCGATGTATTCTTTACACGCGTTCACGCGATCTGAAAACTCCGCCTCACTGAGGCTGGCCACCGGCGCCGAGGTTTTCACCGAGTTTGCGGGTTTCGGTATCGGGCCTCTTAGTCGATCAATCACTTCGTTGCGAAGTCGCTGCCGCTCATATTCGGGCCCGTCGTGCAGCAAGGCCACCCGTCGCGTCAGGTGATCGAACACCAACAGTGAAGATGTCGCCGCGAACGCCGCATCTGGCAGGTTTGATTGCGGCGTCGTGTTTTGCGGCAGACGTTCGAATAAACGCACGACGTCGTAACCCGACACGCCGACAAGACCCCCGGCGAACGGCAGTTCCCCAACTTCGGGTTTGAGCAGCGGGGCGAGCTTCATGGATTCGCGTAAGGCTTCGAGGTACTCGGATTGCGTCGTCGGGCGCGGCCGCCTACTGCCGTCGACGTACAGCGCCTCGCTATCCATTCGAACCTCGAGCGCATCGCCGAAGCCCAGGAAGGAGTAACGCGCCAAACGCTCGCCGCCCTCCACACTTTCGAGCAGATATCGTGGCCGCAGCGGACCCAACTTCAGGAACGCCGATACCGGCGTGTCGAGGTCTGCTGCGATGTCGAATGGTGCTTGCATGTCGTGTCCCAATAAAAAGCCCATCTGCGCTGTCGCGGAGATGGGCTTTGAAAATTCCTTGTGCTCAGCTACAGGTCAGCCAGCCGCCCTCTCCTTTGAGTTCAGCCACCACCAGTTCCTGTTCAACCGTGAATTCATGAGACCGAGTATTACCGCGGATCCGGGCCACGTCAACGGTTGCGGCCGCAACCTGTGAACTACGGCACAGGTACCGGGCTCAGATCGTAGAGCAGTGGCAGCACCAGCGAAAAACCGATCCACATAATTATAGTCAGAGGAATACCCACGCGCAGGAAGTCCGAGAACTTGTAACCACCGGCGCTCATCACCAGCAAGTTCGTCTGGTAGCCGTAGGGTGTGGCGAAACTCATGTTTGCGCCAAACAGCACCGCCAGGATGAAGGGCACGGGATCGACACCAAGTCGTGTCGCGATCAAAATTGCGATCGGCGTACCGATAGCAGCTGCCGCATTGTTTGATACAACATTCGTCATGAGCGTCATGAGCAACAGGAAAGCGCTCAATACATAAGGTGTCGGCAATAGCGACGTTGCGTCGACGAACGAAAACGCGAGATAGGCTGCCATACCTGTGCCCAACAGGGCCTTGCCCAGCGCAAGGCTGGTCACAATGATCATGACAATGGGAATCGAGATAGCGTTGGCCGCATCGCGCCAGGTCAGGCAGCCAGTGGCGATCATCAGGCCGAGGCCGACCACGGCGCTGACCGCGATCGGCATGATGCCAAACGCTGCCGCCAATACGACAAACGCCATAACTGCCAGTGCGCGCTTGGCACGGTGCGTGTGCGGCAATTGTGTTGTTCCGTCGAGTACGAGCATAGAGCCCGATTCCTTCAGATTGGTGATCGCGTCGTTCGAGCCCTGCACGAGCAACACGTCACCCGCGCGCAGGCGAATCATATTCAGGTCGCCGGTAATCTGTGAGCTCGGCGACCGTGCGCGATGCAATGCCAATGGCAACAGGCTATAGCTCGCGCTAAAACGTGCCGCTGCGAGGCTGCGAAGATGAAGTGGCGAACCTCGTGTGACGACGACCTCGGCTAGTTGCTGGCCTTCGGCTTTGAGTGGCGTCTCCTCATCGACGGGATGTTCGGTATCAGAAATATTGAACAGCGTTGCGCCAAGGATCTGTTCATAGTGCTTCAGGTTCTCCGGCGTGTCTTTTACCAACAGCCTGTCGCCGGGCTGCAACATCACGGACGGCAGCTTGGCGAGAAAAAGAGAATCGCTGCGTTGTATTTTGTCGATGCGCATCATGCCGTCGGCTTTAGCCAGAACTTCCGACAAAGTCTTGCCGTCTGCGAACCCGCCTTCCTTCACGTTCAATTGGCCGCTGAAAATGCGCGGCGAGGTGTCGGCCATTGGTGGCGTGCGATCCGGCAACAGCCGCGGCGAGATCAACCACAGAAAGAGTAAACCGACGCCTCCGACGATCGCGACCGGCAACACCCACTCGAAAAGGCTGAACTCGTCAATGCCGAGGCCCTGCGAAGCGCTGATGTCCCGGGAAATACCGACGACCAGCAAGTTGGTCGACGTGCCGATCGTCGTCGACATGCCGCCGATAATCGTCGCCAGGCCCATCGGCATCATGACTCCGGATACCGGAAACTTTGCGCGCAAGGATGCGCCGACGAGAATAGGCATGAGCAGCACGACAATCGGCGTGTTGTTCATGAACGCACTCAATATCGCCCCGGCAATCAGCGTTATGAGCAAAGCAAGCACAGGGCGCGTCGCCCAGGCACGGCTGACGACATTCGCGAGAGGTTGCAACGCGCCTGTCGTTTCGAGCGCCTTGCCAACCATCATCAATGCGCAAATCGCGATGAGTGCTTCGCTGCCGAAGCCTGCGAAGAAGTCGATCGCGTTGACGAGCACCTCGCCATTGCGTTCGTAGGGAAACAGGGTAAAGCCGCCGACGAGCAGGATCAGAATCGCCAGCGATGATGACTCGAGCGGAATGCGGTCGCGCGTAAACAACGCCAGCGCAACGACGGTCAGGATGAGAACCGCAACGCCATGCACGTCAATCGTAGTTGGAATCAAGAGGTCCCCTCTCCTCTCGCAATCGTAAACCGTATCCTAGTTCATAGCCGCTCCGCAACGAGTGTGTTGGACTCCAACTGATGGCTCAGCGCCCATATGCCTTGATGAAAGTGCTTGAATTCATTGATTTTCCAGCCCTCAAGCGGCGGCCTTTCGCGGAATAAGCAGGCATCTGCCAGGCGCAGCAGCGGTGCCAGGTCCCTGAAGCGTATGTCGGCGTTTCCGGACGGGAAAAGCGACCAGGGCGACAGGACCAGCATATTTCGATGACGAACGCCCGTGCGGTCGACGGCACTCAACCAGCGTTGTTCCCAGCCGCTTTTCAGCGGGCCGTCACCGAGCCCTCGTGCGGGACTGCTGAAATCAATCGCCGGCAGTATTTCCGTGCTTCTGGCGACTCGCTGTGACTCAAAACAGAGAACACGGCGGGCGCGCAATAAGAATCGCTTGAGTGACCGCAAGCTTTCATGTTCCCCGGGGTGCAGGCCTCGCTGCAACGCATAGTCTCCAAGGCCCGTGAACTGAATCGCCAGCCTGCGATTCATCCAGGCATCGTGACGCATGGCGGCGGTAGGCCAGCGGGCGGCACCGTGAGTCGCCTCCAGCTCGCCGACCAAACTTGCGAGCGCGGCCGTGAACGCGTCGTCGTCGAGGTCACCTCGCGAATCGGTAAGCTCCTGCAGCGACACAGTTGCTGTCACCCAGGCTGATTCCGAAGGGGCCTGAAGACCGACCCCCGGCAACGAATTGCCTGCCCACTCCGACGTCAGCAGCGGGCAAGAACTTCGCACATGCGGCCAACACGCTACTGATACCAGCGGTTCCGAGCGCAGGCACCACAGTTGTCGCCAGAAGCCCTCCGCGACAATCGATCGTTCATCGCAAAGTATGTTGAGAGGACCGGCCCCCAAAATCTCGCGACGGATTTGCCACGCAAAGCCCGGCCCAGGGTCCTTTCCGCTGATCGTAATTTCTAATAGCGAGGTATGAGCGCCTGGCGCATCCAGCGCATCGGCCAGTCGTCGGCAAAAGCCTTCGAAGCGGCTAGCCGCATCGTCGCCTTGCAAGCCGGTCAGCAACACAGACATAGGTAGCTGTCGACCGAGCGCATCGCCGATCTGACCCGAGAGGCGCGCAAACAGTGGCTCCGACGCCAGGACGAGCTTGGCATTTGCTTCAATGGCGATTCCGCATTGGACGGCCGCTTTGCCCGGATGCTCCTGCGACCGCGGTGCTGCCACCTCCTGACTGCCTGCACTTGCTATCACGATCCTTCGACCCTTCCCCGGACAACTGCCAGTGTTCACGATCAGCCGAATTCCAGCCCCCGGCGTAACTGGGCAGCCTGTCGAGATTTTGCTATTGTCGCGACGCCCTTCAATGCGGACCAAAAACCAAGAATAAGAACCGTGCGGCGCCAGGACATCACATTCGAAGACAAAGATCAGGCGTTGCGAGACGACGTCCGGACGCTTGGTGCAATGGTCGGAGAATTAATCGCCGAACAGGGTGGCGATGAACTGTTCGATTTTGTCGAACATGCACGCCTGCGATCCATTCGCCGACGCGAAGACAACGAACGCGAGGGCGAAGAACTGTCGGCCCTTGTCGAGAATCTCGACGCGCCGTTCGCGCTGTCGGTCATCCGCAGTTTCTCAACCTATTTCCAGATGGTGAACACGGCCGAGAAAGTGCATCGCATTCGGCGCCGTCGCGAATACCTTCGAGATGTCGGCCACTATCAGCCCGGCGGGCTCGAAGACACCCTCGTAAAACTAAAAGCGTCCGGTACCCGCGTCGAGCAACTACAGGAACTTCTGAATTCGATGCATATTGAGCCCGTGTTCACGGCTCACCCGACTGAACCGACCCGTCGCACGATACTGCGTAAGGAACAAAACATTGTTCGGCATCTCGTCGACATGCTGAACCCGACCATGACGCCGCAGGAAAAGAGTGCCGCACTGGCCAACATTCGACTGCTGATTACAACTGGCTGGCAAACCGAAGAGCATCCGTCTGAACAGATGACTGTTGCAGACGAGCTCGAGCACGTTTTGTTTTTTCTTACGGACGTGCTGTATCGCACGATGCCGCCGTTCTACGAAGACATCAGCGCGGCGCTTGCTCGAATTTACGGCGACGAAGCCGAGCGACTCAATGTTCCGAGCCTCGTCAGCTTTGCGTCCTGGGTTGGCGGTGACATGGACGGCAACCCCAACGTCAATGCCAAGACCATTCGCGCGACGCTTGCGCGGCAACGATCGCTCATTCTGGATCTGTATTTCAACGAGTGCGGTGCGTTGTCCGCGAAGCTCAGCCAGTCGACAGACAGTGTCGATGTCAGCGATGAAATCAAGGCGAAGATTCTCGAATACCGCAACGTATTCCAGAAAGAGTTCCACGCTGTACCGGCACGCCACCGCGAGATGCCTTACCGCGTTTTGCTGCGACTGATGCAGGCGCGGCTGCAATCGACCTACGACGATGATGTCTTCCCTTACGAGAAAGTCGGTCAGTTCGAGGCTGACCTGTCACTGATCTCGGACAGCCTAGCCGCCAACAAGGGCGTGCATGCCGGGCTGTTTGCCGTGCAACGTCTTATTCGTCGCGTCGAAACATTTGGATTTCATCTGGTCACGCTCGATGTTCGACAAGACGCCTATGTGCACAGGCGGGTGGTTGGCGAGTGCCTTGGCGACAGCGAGTGGATGGACCGTTCCGCCGACGATCGTGCAAAGCGGATTATTGATGCGATCCAGTCGCGCGAGGGTGCGCCGCAAGACCTGTCAACGCAGGCACGCAAAACGATCGCCGTATTCCAGGCAATCGCCTCTTGCCGCCGAAAATATGGCAACAAATCAATCGGTCCGTTTATCGTCAGCATGACCCAGGGAGCCGATGATATCTTGTCGGTGTTGCTGTTGGCGGAATGGGGGGAATTGCATGATCGACGCGGCAAAGTGCCACTCGACGTCGCGCCACTGCTGGAAACCGTTAATGACCTGCAGCGTGGTCCTGCGATCTTGCGCGAACTGCTTGGCAACGAGCTGTACAGGAATCACCTGAAGACACGCGACAAGCGACAAACCGTCATGATCGGATACTCGGACAGCAACAAGGACGGTGGGCTGGCGGCTGCGCGCTGGGCATTGCAGAACGCCCAGGAGAAGCTCGTCGAATCCGTCGAGTCCGAAGACATAGAACTCACGCTGTTCCACGGTCGCGGCGGAACGATCAGCCGTGGCGGCAGCAAGACGCACGTCGCGGTACTTGGCGCGCCGCCTGGAACCGTCAATGGCCGGCTGCGAGTCACCGAGCAGGGCGAGATCATCAACGAGAAATACGGTCTCCGCGGTATCGCACTGCGCACGCTCGAACAGGTGACAGGTTCGGTTGCCCTGGCCACTGCCATGCCACGGCATCGCGGCAATGATCAGCCTGAATGGCACACGATGATGGACGTCATTGCGAGCGAAAGTCGCAAGGCGTATCGCAAACTCATTTACGACACGCCGGAGTTTGTCGATTATTTTCGTCAGGCAACGCCCATCGATCTCATCGAGAAAATGCGCATAGGCTCGCGTCCATCGTCGCGACGCTCGAAATCCGGTGTCGAGGATCTGCGCGCCATTCCCTGGGTGTTTGCCTGGACACAATCGCGCTTCGTTTTACCCGGCTGGTACGGCTTCGGCACTGGCCTGAAAAAAGCAGCTGAACAATTCGACGACACCGAATTTCGTAACATGTTCGCCGAATGGTATTTCATGCGCGCACTTACGGCGGACGCCGAGATGGTGCTCGCGAAAGCCGACCTCGGTATCGCCAAGTTGTACTCGGAACTCGCGGGCGACCTTCACGAACACTTCTTCCCAATCATCGAGAAGGAATACGAACTGACGCGCGACCTGATACTCGAATATTCGGAGCACAAGGAGTTGCTGGAAGGCGACATCACCTTGCAACGCGCAATCATGTTGCGAAACCCATATGTCGATCCGATGAGCCTGATGCAGATTGACTTGCTGGCACGCTGGCGTGAGGCGGGTAGCGAGGACGAAGCGTTGTTCGATGCCCTGCTCGCGAGCGTCAACGGCATTGCGCAGGGCCTGCAGAACACCGGCTAGTGTGGCTATCGCACTAAAAATCGGAAAGTGGGTCGCAGTGATGCTGGGCACTGTGATTTTGACGGTCTATTTCACACTGGCGATCAGTTCCCGCAAGATGCACGACCTCGGTCCCGAGCACCGAGTCGAATTCGACCACGAGTTTGACGCATCGCAGGAAGACGAAACCGATTGGTCGGGCTACCTCGCTATCGAAGGACGACTGGCTGAGGAACTCGCCGAAAAAATTTCCAGTGAAAGCAGGCCCAAGAGCCGCGTTGATCGATTCTCTTCGCACAGCCTGACGTTTCCCGGCAACTATGACGAAAACTGGAATCGCTCTTATGAAATGAAAACCGCATCGCCGCGCGGCGTCGCATTGCTTTTGCACGGCCTGACCGATTCTCCTTACACTATGCTTACAACTGCGCAGGCGTTGGTGGGCGCTGGCTATAATGTGGTGGTACTACGCATGCCGGGCCATGGTTTCGCCGTTGGCGGCATGTTGCTGGCGCGGTGGGAGGATTGGGCTGCAGCTATTCGAATCGCCGTTCGTCATGCAATGCAGCAGCCGGGAGCCGATGAATCCCTGTTACTCGTCGGGTATTCCAACGGCGGGCTTATGGCCATTGACTATGCGCTGCTTTGCGAAGAGTACGATGACCTCGCATGCCCGGACGCACTCGTCCTGATGTCGCCGGCGATCGACGTCTCGCCCCTCGCAATCGCTGCGAATTTGCATGAGGCAATTTCGTGGATGCCGTATTTCGAAAAATTCAAATGGCAATCCGTCCTGCCGGAAGTCGACCCTTTCAAGTTTACGTCATTTCCGAATCGGGCTGCGTGGGAGATATACCGCATACTGCGTCGCACGCACAAGGAATTGGCACAGCCCGACGAGATCGCAAAGTTGCCGCCGATCCTGACGTTTCAGTCCGCCGTAGACAATACGGTGCGCGCGAGCGCCATCGTCACACTGCTTTACAACAGGCTGCCGGACAACGGCAGTAGTCTCGTCGTCTACGACGTCAATAGCGAAAATACATTGCTGCACCTGATGAAAGGCGAACGAACGAACCTGGCCGCCAATTTTCGAAACATGGCTCCGCTGAACTACGGCGTAACGATATTGCAGAATCACAATTCCTCAAGTCTCGCCGTCGATGCGCTAACGCTCATGCCGGGTGAAATCAGTTCGGTGGTTAAACCGACGGGTCTGGCGTGGCCAGATCGAATATTTTCCCTGTCTCACATCGCATTGCCGTTTCGTGCTGACGACAAGGTATACGGCGATGGCAGCGGCCTGCTGAGCGACGAGCAACTGATCGCTTTCGGTGCGCTCGCACCGCGCGGCGAGCGCAATGTCATGCGCTTGA
>Ga0255057_10000561_pt1 | contig 21241 bp, 22 predicted proteins | sample Cases_109_6_MG_FD_189022 | JGI IMG/M metagenome (GOLD analysis project Ga0255057, IMG submission 189022) | Seawater microbial communities from Amundsen Gulf, Northwest Territories, Canada - Cases_109_6 | ecosystem: Environmental > Aquatic > Marine > Gulf | place: Canada: Northwest Territories... | reverse complement strand
GCGCCGGCCCGAGGAGACCAATCTGGGTCCCTTTCGGCGCGTCGAGTTTCGGCCGGGAGTGGTGCTCTTTCCTCTCGCCACCCCGACCCTGCCACCGGCGCTCTTTACCAATGCCTATGTGGTGGGTAGCGGCGAGGCGGTCCTCATCGATCCGGGCTCACCCTTCCAACGGGATATCGACTGGCTGCGACGCGGTCTCGAGGCGCTCCGAGAGCAGCACGGCAGACGGGTGAAAGCGATCTGGCTGACCCACCATCATCCCGATCACGTGGGGGGAGTCGAGGCCGCCCGCCGGGCCCTGGATGTACCCGTCCTGGCTCACCCCGCCACCGCCGAGCGGTTGGCAGCTGCCGGCATTGCGGTGGATGGGGAGTTGGTAGACGGTGAGCGGGTGGTCCTGGCCGGGAGGCCCCCTTTTCCGATTCGTGTGATCCACACGCCCGGGCACGCTCGTGGCCATCTTTGCTTTCTGGACGAGACTTACGGATCTCTCATCGCCGGGGACATGGTGGCTGGCCTTGGCACCATCGTTATCGATCCCCCCGAAGGCAATATGGACGACTATCTGATCTCGTTGGACAAGCTGTTCGATCTCGCACCACAAGCCCTGTTCCCGGCCCATGGACCGACGATCAAGAACGCCCGGGCCAAGCTCGATGAGTACCGTCGACATCGGCGATGGCGCGAGGAGCGAGTCCTCGAGGCCTGGAGCGCTGGGCTCAGAGAACTGGCCGAGATGCTGGAGCGGGTCTACGACGAGGTGCCACCGATCGCGCGCCCCCTTGCCGAGCGTCAAATCGTGGCGCACCTGGAACGGCTTCGACGCCTCGGCAAGCTCGACGGCTGAGCCGGCCTGCGACGGCTCAGGGCACCTGAACCCGGCCGCCGACGTCGTCGAAGTGGATGCCGCCGCTCCCGTCGCGGCCGACCCTGAGATCCCCGGTCACATGGCTGACGTCGATACCCCCCGAGCCGTCCTCGTTGATGCTCACGCTGCCGCCGACTTGGGAGATGGTGATGCCGCCCGAGCCGTCCTCACCGATCTCGACGTTGCCACCGACGTCCTCGATGGTGATCTCCCCGGACCCATCCTGGTCGATCTCGAGATCACCCGTGACCTGGCGAATGTCCAGCTCTCCGGAGCCGTCGGTGATCCAAAGGTCACCCTCGACACCGGTGATATCCACTTCACCGGAGCCGTCGGTGATCTCGACGCTGCCAGTTGCGTTGCGGATGTCGATCTCACCCGATCCATCCTTCAGTTTGAGCGCGCCGACATTCGAGAAAGTCGCCGAGCCGCTGCTGTCCTCCACTTCGAGCGCCAGGGAGATCGGAACCGCGATAACCAGATCGAGGTGGGCATGTGCGTTCCGCCAGCCCGAGCCATCCGGGATATCGGCCACCACCACCACCAAGGTGTCGCCCTTGCGGTCGGTCTTGATCCGGATCTCCTGCAGTAGATCCTCGCTCGAAGCGCAGGCCTTGCCATCGACCCGAACCTCCGCCAGACCGCTCTGACCCTCGACCCGTAGGCTTCCGGCTCCGGCTTCGATCCGCAGCTGATCGGCTCCCGCCACATCCAGCACCGCCTCACGCGACGCCTCGTAGGGACAATCGGCGGCAAATGCGACCGAGGTGACTGCTACGAAAAGGAATACGGTCAGCAAACAGCAAATACTCTTGCTCATCAGTGTCCTCCAGGAATCAGTTCTCTCTCACTAGGTTACGGATGCACAAGAGCTCGGTTTCGTTTAGACGATCCTATGAATACTTGAGCGGCTCCAGACCGAGGATCCGTCGCAGAAAGGCCAACTGGCCGATATGGTAGTAGCGGGCCTCGAGAAGATGAAAGGCGATAAACCGCACGTTGTTGGAGGTGCCTTCGATCCGCTTGGCCGCGTTGGCGTCCCCGATCCCCGTGAGGGCGCTGAGGAAGAGCCCGGTGTTCATGTGGAGAATTTGAATGAACGGACGGATCGGCTCGGCAGATCACGAGGCGCTCTCCCGGTGGTCGAAGACACCGTTTTCGAGGAAATAGATAACCTGCTCGATGACTTCCCGGCTGAGCATGATAAAGGTGTGACTGTAGGGGAGGACGATGAAGTCGGCCATGCCGGGGGTCTTGGCGCTCTCCACCGAGACCGCACCGTCGTCCAGGCCCGGGATCACCTCCGAGAAGATCGGGTTGATGCTCGAATCGCCCGCAATCACACCGAGCTCGAAGTCGACCGGACCCAGCGTCCGGGGAACGCTCGCGGGGTCTGTCCCCAACTCCCGGCCGGCGGGTCCCATGGTGAGCTCGAACAGAGGGTTGTCGCCCAGCATATCCACCATCTCGCTTCCCGCGCTGGGTGGGCTGAGCATGACGACGCGGCCGAGATTAGGAAGATCTTGCTGCGCCAGGTGGTAGCGGACAACGATGCCACCCATTGAATGGGTCACAAAATGGATCTTCCTGTCGGGGTCGGCACAGCAGGCGACCAGCGTTCGACCCAGTAAATCGGACAGCTCGTCGATGCTATTTTCGGTCGTCGGGTAGCCGTGATTGACGACCTCGTAGCCTTGGTTCCGGAGAGCCATCTCGATCCGCCACATGGAGTGACTGCTGCGGGCGATGCCGTGGAGAAGAACGACGATCTCGTTTCTTTGGGGTGCGGTGGACTCCGGACTCTCGATCGGTCCGGGACAGCCGACCTGGACCAGGGAAGACAGAAGAAGCAGCGTGGATAGTCGTCCAACCCTCATCTCGACCAGAAGAGGATAGCTCAACTCGTCTCTCCTCTGAGTCGAGCATGATTGGTGTACGCTGTGATCATGGGATCGGTTGAAGCGACGTCCCCTGCGGTCGGACCGGGGAAGAGGGCGACTGTGGCCGACTATGTCGCCCTGGCTAGGCCCGATCACTGGGTCAAGCATGTGTTTATCCTGCCCGGTGTGGTCCTGGCGCTGGTTCTTCACGACAAGAGCTTTGGTGACGTTCTGATACCTGTTCTTGTCGGGTTTGCCAGTGCCGCCGCCATCGCCTCCGCCAACTATGTCCTCAACGAGTGGTTGGACGCCCACAGCGATGCCCACCATCCCATCAAGTCGGAGCGGCCGGCCGTCCGCAAGAAGCTCAACCCGCTGGTGGTATTCGCCGAGTACGTCGGTCTCGTGGTGGTCGGTCTGCTTCTGGCTGTGGCGGTTTCAAAGCTCTTCTTCTGGACCTCCTGTCTCTTCTTGGTCAGCGGTCTGGTCTACAACGTTCCGCCTATCCGCACCAAGGAGAAGGTCTATCTCGACGTCCTGAGTGAGGCGGTCAACAATCCCATCCGGCTGACGCTCGGCTGGGCCATGGTCGACTCGACGACCCTGCCTCCTTCGAGTCTGCTGCTGGCCTATTGGATGGGTGGTGCCTATCTGATGACGCTCAAACGCTTGGCGGAGTACCGGGGTGCCATCGCCACCGGCACACTGGAGGCGCTGGAGCGCTACCGACGCTCGTTCCGCTACTACAACGAGAGCTCCCTGCTCCTGGCGGCCTTTCTTTACGCCTTGATGGCCGCCTTCTTTCTTGCCGTCTTTCTGATCAAGTATCGGGTCGAATATCTGCTCTCATTGCCGCTGTTCGCCGCGCTCTTCGTCTCCTATCTCCGCATTGCGCTCAAGCAGGAGTCCTCGGCGCAGGCGCCGGAGCGGCTCTTCCATGAGAAGACCCTGGTGGGCATATCAATCCTGCTGGTCATCGTCCTTGCGCTGCTAACATGGATCGATATCCCGCTTCTCGAGCGGCTGAGTGATCCCCACTACATAGTGCTGCCGGGCGGCTGAGCCGGTGCCCCCCCTCTCGACATCCGCACTCGACTGGGGCGGCATCCGGGTGGTCGTCTTCGACGTCGACGGCACTCTCTACGATCAGCGACCGCTGCGTCGGAGAATGGTGAGGGAGATCCTCCTTTTCTGCCTGGCTCGACCCTCTAGGTTCTCGCTGCTGCGAGCCATCCACGAGTTTCGCAAGAGCCGGGAGCAACTGGCCGATGAAGAGGCGGATTCCATCTCTCGAACCCAGTACGAGCTCCCGGCTTCGCGGTTGGGTGTTTCGCCCGGAGAGGTCGAGACCGTTGTGGAGGAGTGGATGTTCGAGCGCCCTCTGCGTCATCTTCGAGCCTGTCGGTATAAGGGCGTGGCCGAGGTCTTCTCCCGGCTGAAAGGGACCGGGAGAACGGTGGCCGCCTTTTCCGACTATCCGGCGGCAAAGAAGCTCCAGGCTCTCGAGCTGGAGGTCGATCTGGTCGTAACCGCGATGGATCCGGAGGTCGATCGCCTCAAACCCCACCCCGCCGGTCTGCTGCGGGTCTTCGAGCTGACTCGAGCCGAGCCCACGCAGGTGCTGCTCGTCGGCGACCGAGACGAAAGGGACGGCGAGTGCGCCCGACGAGCGGGCTCGCACTATGTCTTGAAAGTTGCCAGAGCCGTCACTGGCGGCAACGCTTTCACTGACTATCGCGACCTGTTGTCTTCGATCCCTTAGCCTGCTCGGCCAGCCGGCGAATGTCGCGAATCAGTTTCTGATGATGACGGTGGTGGATCTTGACGAACTTGAGCCACTGGCTGGGGTTGAAGTTTCCCATCAAAGGATGGCGATAGGTTGCCCTGCTTGCTTCGAGCTCTCCGAGTCGGGGCGCGAGCTCCTCGAACTTCGACTCGATCTCCTCGAAGCCTGAGGCGATCTCGATCGGGTCGAGAGCTCCGGGGATCACCCTCTTGGGAGCTCTCCCCTTGCCCCGCGGGATGTACTCAAACAACAGGATGATTCGACCGATGCCGGTGGGCCCCCCACCAGCGGATTCCAGATCTCCGGCGAGTAGTCCGTCGAAGCCATCCAGGATCATCCGATCGATCAGCAGGAGATGCTCCAACTGCTGGCCGACGCTCCACTGTGAAACCTCTGTGGAGCGGATGGTGGCGAGCTCGGGCTGGCGAGCGAGCAAGAGGAGCTCGTCGAGCTGGGCGCGAATGGATCCGTAGGTTCTTCTGATAGATGATGATGGTGACGTCGGCATGGGTATTGCGCCCTAATAGGGCATCTCGTCTTCCTGCAGTCCGAAGTGATGACCGATCTCGTGGACCACGGTGTCCCTGATCTCTCGCAGCAGCTCACGACGGGAGTCGCAGCAGCGCACCAGAGGACCACTGTAGATCACCACGCGGTCGGGTAGAGCTTCGTAGAAGGAGTTCCGCCCGGCCAGCGGCACACCATGATAGAGACCAAAGAGCTCATCGTGCGCGGGGTCGAGGCCGACCGACTCGACATCCTCGGCCGATGGCTCCTGTTCCACCACCACCGCCACGTTGTCCATCAGATCCGCCAGCTCGACAGGCAGGCCGTCGAGGGCGCGTGAGACCAGCTCTTCGAATTCCTCTAGAGAGACGCGCATTGTCCGAATCGCGGAATGTCGGGGGGGAGTATTAGGGTGGAGTGAGCTCGGCGTCAAGGGTGGTGAGATATCCTGCTTCGCCGTGAGTCAGTCATCAGACGTCGGATATCTCGAGCTGATAAGAAGCAACGCCAACTACCGGCGGATCTGGATCGGTGACGCGGCCTCACTGCTCGGCGACTGGTTCAACGCCATCGCCCTCTACATCCTGGTGAGGGAGCTGACCAGCTCGCCGCTGGCGCTCGGGCTGGTGTTCATCACCAAGACGCTGCCGCTTGCCTTGGCCTCGCCGTTCGCCGGGCTGCTCATCGATCGCTTCGACCGTCGCCGTCTGATGATCGCCTCGGATTTGATCCGGGCGCTTCTGGTCCTCGGGTTTCTGCTCGTGGACGACCCCGGAGAAGTCTGGATCATCTATCTCTTGGGCTCGCTCCAGATGGTCGTCAGCGCGCTGTTCATCCCCGCGCGCAGCGCCTCGATTCCCAACATCACGACCGAGCGCGAGCTGCTGACCGCCAACGCTCTCTCGGCAACCACATGGTCGACCTTGCTGGCGGTCGGAGCGGCGCTGGGAGGTCTGGTGACCGCGGCTCTCGGTGTACGGGCGGTCTTCCTGCTCGACAGTCTGAGCTACATCGTCTCCGCCTTCTTTATCCTCCGCACCACGATTCCGCAAGCTACCGACCTGCCACCGGCCGGGGGCGCGATCCTGCGACGCGCCTGGCTCGACATCGTGGCGGGCTGGCGACACATGTGGGCGCGGCCGTCGATCGGGCGCATGGCCCTAGCCAAGGCCACCTGGGCGGTGGGAGGGGGTGGTCTGGTCTACATGCTGGCGCTTCTCGGCGAGAAGCTGCATCCGGCAGCCCCGGCCGTGGGAATGGGTGTGCTCTACAGTGCCAGGGGGCTCGGCACCGGCATCGGGCCGGTGGTGATGCGAAAGTTTCTGCCGCAGGAGCGCAGGTGGCCCGCCATGATGGGCCTGGGGATCGTCGCCAGCGGTGTCGGCTATCTGTTCATCGGCTCCATCAGCTGGTCGATCGTCCTCGCCGTTGTCGTGGTATTGGCACATGCCCCCAGCGGTGCCAACTGGGTGGCCTCCTCGGTGCTGCTGCAGAAACGGACCGAAGATCGCTTTCGCGGCCGTGTTTTCGCCACCGAGTGGCTCTCCATTTCGCTGGTGGACTCGCTGTCGATCCTCGGGGCGAGTCTGCTGCTCGAGTGGGCGGACGTGACCCTGCGGACCGCGATTCTCGTCTTTGCGGCGATCCAGATCGTTTGTGGCGTGATCTGGCTCCTCTTGGTGGTCCCGGCGGAGCGAAGTTGAAGCGGCCGGCCTCCGTGCCGGCCGCTTCGTCCGAGAGTTGGCATACCCTCAGGACCTCAAGACCACCTTGAGCGCTTCATCCAGGAATTCCAGCTGCAGCCGCATCTGGTCCCTCAGCGGCATGGGGCGAATCCCGAGGCTTTCGATCTGGATGCGGGCCGCGTCGGTGCCGTGACTTGCTATGAGTTGCTGAAGCCAAGAGTGAAGGGCCTTGCGGCCCTCGGTGCCGGTGCCAAAAGGGGGGACGTCCACAGGGGTCTCCGGCTCGTCGGGGAGGAGAAATAGGGGCATCTCCGAGACCAGCGTAAGAGGATCGCCGCCGAGGGAACGCACGTACTCCATCGAGCTCGGCCGAAAGAGACTTGCCGTCTTGGGATCATCGGTCTCCTCGAAATACGACTGCATGGCCTTGGAGTCGGGGCGGGTGGAGAAGCCCTCGTCGATGCGGCGGAACCCTTTCTCGCCCTGACGATCCACATCGAACAGTCGGTAGCCCATGGCGCGGACCCGGTGGCGGAGAGCGTCACGCAGAGTCGCCGTCCGGTCGATCCAGGACGGCTCGATCAGAAACCAGGGTCCGGTGGCGAAACCCATGCCGTGAAAGCTACCGTGGAGGTGAATGGGTGCCGCCTGCTCGAGAAACTCGGCCACAGCCCGGTTCTCGGGTCTCGCCTCCGAGTCATCGCGCGAGCGCGGGAAGCCGAACTCGATGTCGGCGCTGGGGAGCTCTCGGATGGCCTCGCGGCTGTAGGCCACAACCTCGTAGCCCCAGTCGGGCACACCCTGGTGATCGACGGTGGGGACTAGCGTTTTGCTCCAGACCGCGTTGCGGGCCCGACCGTCGGGATTGACATGTGGGACCACGAGCCAGCTCAGCTCTGCCAGAGCCGGACTGTCCGGTTTCTGCGCGGCCAGCCAGACGACGAGCTTCTCCAGCATCTCGGGCCCGACCGGCTCGTCGGCGTGGCAGCCGCCGATGAGGCTGAGGTGAGATGGCCCGTTGCCGAGCCGGTAGCCGAAGATCTCGCGTCCCTCGCGCGAGCGGCCGAGGATTTCGGCCGCCGGCAAGGCCCGGCGACCGGTTGAGAGGATGCTCTCGATTGGAAGTCGAAACTGATTCACGGTTTCACCATAGAATGGCGAGACCAGAAGGATATATGGAACAAAGTAACCGCAGACGTCTGCTCTGGTCGATCCTGGGTCTGACCCTGGGACTCGTGATCGGATATCTCTGGCTCCGTGAGCCCTCGGCACTGCTGACAATCGACCGGCTCGACGCAGCCCGGAGTCGGTGGCAGCAACAAGGGCCCGCGAGTTACGTACTGGTGGTGGAGACCAAAGGCGCGGTTGGGGCAACACACCGGATCGTGGTCCGGGAGGGTGAGGTGGTGGAGATGACTACCGGGGATCGCGTCGCCACGCGGTCGGCCTGGGAGTACTGGAGCGTCGAAGGTCTGTTTGATTTTCTTGCTACCGAGCTCGGCAACGCGAGCAACCCTCAGCAGGCTTTCGGCTCCGGCGTCTCCGAGGTGATCCTGCGGGCCCGTTTCGACCCCGACATGGGTTTCCCCTCCTACTTTCTGAGACATGTCCTCGGGAGGCAGCAGAGCATCGAGTGGAATGTCATTGGTTTCGAAGCGGGCTCCTCGCAGTAGGCTCCCATTGCTGGGGAAATCCCTGCTGGTGATGGCGCTGATCGCCGGCTGCACCAGCCTCGGCTACTACTCGCACTCGATCAAGGGTGGCCTCGACATCCTCAGCCGCAGACGATCGATAGAGTCGCTGCTCGCGGACCCGACCACACCTCCCGAGCTGCAAGAGCGTCTCGAGCTCGTCCTCGATATCCGCGAGTTTGCCGGCCGGCGGCTGGCTCTTCCCGTCGGAGGAAGCTACCGCAGCTATGTCGATCTCGACCGGCCGTATGCAGTCTGGACCGTTGTTGCCGCAGAGGAGCTATCGGTGGAGCCGGTCGAGTGGTGTTTTCTCATCGCGGGGTGTGTCTCCTATCGCGGATACTTTTCGCGCGAGAAGGCGGAGCGCTTTGCCGGGAAGCTGCAACAGAAGGGGCTGGAGACCGATGTCGGGGGCGCGGCGGCCTTTTCGACGCTGGGCTGGTTCTCCGATCCGGTGCTGAGCTCCTTTGTCGACTATCCGGAGCCCGAGCTGGCGGGACTCGTCTTTCATGAGCTGGCGCATCAGCGGCTCTACGTCAAAGACGACACCACATTCAACGAGTCCTTCGCCACCGTGGTCGAGCTCGAAGGTGTCCGACAATGGCTGCTTCACGATGGCCGGGAAGAAGCGCTGACTGACTACCGCTCCGCCAAGCAGAGACAGATGGAGATCGGGGATCTGGTGCGCAGCTACCGGGAGAAACTGGCGGCGGTCTACTCGCAGGAGGGGTCGGAGGCGTGGAAGCGCGCGCGCAAGGAGGAGCTGATCGACGAGCTGCGGCAGGCCTACCGTGATCTCGAGAGCTCCTGGGGTGGGCAGTCCCGCTACAGCGCATGGTTTGGCGACGGGCTCAACAACGCCCGCCTGGCTTCCCTCGGAGCCTACTACGATCTCGTGCCGGCCTTCGAGACCCTGCTGGACCAGGCCGATGATGATCTTAGCCTCTTTTACGAGGAGGCCGCCGCGCTCGGCAAGCTGGCAAAGAAGGATCGTCGCGAGCGGCTGCGAGAGATCCACGAACCAGGACAGAACTCGGCGTCTTGATAGACTTCGACGGTCTCACCCGCTTCGAAATCGGTGTCCAGATGGAGGGAAGATGACCGCAGACCCCTATGCAGAGCTGGTTTCGCTGGGGACTCATCACCCGATCTGGGATCGCTTCTTCTGGGTTGCCCCACTGGTCGTGATCGGAACGCGAGAGATGAGTAGCGAGTTCGACCTGGCACCCAAACACATGGTTCGTCCCCTCGGTTGGCAGAACTACTTCTCTTTTGTCTGTACCCCAAAACACGCCACCTACCGAAACGCTCAAAGAGAAAAGGCCTTTACCGTCAGCTACCCACGGCCCGACCAGGTCGTCATCGGCAAGGTGCTGGCTGCCCACGTCCATCCAGACGCGGCACATCGGGAAGATCGTGACGACCAGGATGTGGTGAGGGACTGCCCGGTTCTTGCCTACTTGAGCCCCGGGCGCTTCGCCGCTATCCGCGACACTCACTCCTTTCCCCTTCCTGAGGGATTTAGCCGCTAGACGGAATCCATGGTTTCGGAACGGGGCAAGAGATTACTTTCGTTCTTGCAGGCCGACCGGGGGTCGACGTTCCGGTTCCTGGAGAGCCTGGTCAGGGCAGAGTCGCCTTCGCAGAATCCCGACTCCCAGACGGCGGTCCAAGGACTGCTGGCTGACGAGCTGGAGGATCTCGGTTTTCGTGTGCGCAGAATCCCGGGATTGAAGACCGGTGGCCACCTGCTGGCGGTACCCCGCCGGCGACTCAGAGGCGAGTCCCTACAGGTCATGCTGGGACACTGCGACACCGTTTGGCCTTTGGGGACCATCGGCTCGATGCCGGTCACCATGCGCTCGGGGAGGATGACCGGTCCGGGCATCTATGACATGAAAGCGGGTCTGGCGTTGATGATCTGTGCCCTCCGCGCCTTGCAGGAATGCCGGTTGGAGCCCGAGGTTACACCGGTGGTCTTTATCAATTCCGATGAGGAGATCGGCAGCCACGAATCCAATGCGATCCTCGCGCGCCTGGCGAAGACGGCGAATCGGGTTTTGGTGCTGGAGCCGCCGATGGGACCCGAGGGCAAGCTCAAGACGGCACGCAAAGGGGTGGGGCAATTCGCCATCCGCGTGCGAGGCAAAGCGGCACACGCGGGGCTCGAGCCCGAAGAGGGGGCCAGCGCCATCCTGGAGCTGTCCCGTGTGGTGCAGAAACTCTTCGCGCTGAACGATCCCGCTCGGGGTATCACGGTGAACGTGGGGACCATCGACGGTGGCATTCGTCCCAATGTGGTGGCGCCCGAGAGCAGCGCCGCGGTGGATGTGCGGGTCATGTCGATGGAGCAGGCGCGGGTAATCGAAGAGATGATTCACGGTCTTCGAGCGGAGACACCAGGAACCGAAATCGAGGTCGAGGGCGGTGTTCGAACTCCGCCGCTGGAGCGCACACCGCGCAACCGTGTGTTCTGGGAGGTGGCGAGAGAGGCGGGACGGGAGCTGGGCCTGGAGCTCGAGGAGTGTCTAGCCGGAGGCGGCTCTGACGGCAATCTGACCAGCCTTTATGCGCCGACTCTGGATGGATTGGGTGCCGTCGGCGGCGGTGCCCACGCCGAACACGAATTCATCGAGATGGATCGGATGATCGAGCGCGGAGCCCTCCTGGCACTGCTGCTGACGGCGCCACCGCTAGATCTCTGAGCGTGAGCAAGCGCGCATTGATGGGCGTCAAGAGTTTTCTCGGTACCAGGCGAGAGTCGTCTCGAGCCCTTCTTCCAGCGGTGTCCAGTCGTCGCCGAAGTGCTGGACGAACTTGTCGTGGCTGACGATGTAGGGGCGATCCCAGATGAAGCTCATCTCCCGCAGCTCGCCGAACAGGGGATTGAATGAGCCTATCGCCGTCAGCAGCCAATTGGGCATGACGCGCATCCGGGGCCGCTGGCCGGCGAGCTTGAAGATCGCCTCTACCACCTGACGGGTGGTGCGGGCCGGGGCGCTGGGAACATGCCAGATTTGATCCAAGGCACTGTCGTCTTCGCCGACCCGGATCAGGGCGCGAGCGAAATCTGGAACATAGGTATAGGTGTGGGGCTGATCGATACTTCCCAGAAGCTGGGCTGGCTTGCCGGCCAGGGCCATGGCAAAAACGCGCTCGCCCAGCATGGCGTTGCGTGTTCGCGGTCCGTAGAAATCGGAGGCGCGTACCAGGGCGGTCCGCACTCGGCCGGAGATGTTTACACCCAGTAGCTCCTCGGTGATGCGGGAGCGCAACGCCGGTTTCCTGCCGTAGCGGGTGAGGGGGAGGTCCTCGGTCAATGGCCCGTCGTGGGGGCCATAGCTGTACAGGTTGTCGGCGAAGATCAGCTTCGCACCCGAGGTGCCGGCTGCATCGATAAGACCGTTGATGATCCACGGCCACTGCTCCATCCACTCGCTGTAGTCGACACCTACACACGAGTAGACGACGGCTGCGCCGCGACACAGCGGTACGGTCTGTTCCGGGGCGGCGATGTCCCCGGCGACGATTTCTGCCCCTTCCGGGGCAACCGAGACACCGCTCCGACAGACACCTCGAATCCTCTTGCCCTGGGCGCTGAGTTGGTACATGAGCTCCGTTCCCAGCGGTCCATTGCAACCGATCACGACGTGGATGGAGCCGGCCTCGACCGGTCGGGCCCCACGTTTTTCCGCTTCATTCATCCGCAAAACGCTACCACAGTGACTCAACGGTGACTGTGCGCCATATCACGGCCTGATAGGATCGCGCCCAGTTCTAACGCGGGCTGCTAGAGGGGGGAGGAGACATGCACCTCGTAGGTGTTCTTGGACTTGTGGTGCTACTGGGCATCGCCTGGGCGATGTCCTATCACCGGCGGGAGGTGAATATCAGACCGGTGCTCTGGGGCCTCGGTCTGCAGTTCGTCTTGGCCCTCATCATCCTCCGCTCGGATGTGTGGAGCTTTATCGGGATGATCCTGCTCGGACTCCTGGTTGTGCTCTACCTTCTGGAGCACCAGAAGGCAATCCTCGGGGGTGGGTGGCAGTGGTCCGCCGGCCTGGTGCCTGCAGCCTTGGCGATTGGCTATCTCCTCTATCAGCTGCCACCTCGGGCACAGTCGATCGGCCTCGGTGTGCTGGTCCTGTTGTTGCTCGTCAATAGCAAGTTCCGTTTCTCTGCTGCCGCACAGAGGTATTTGGCGGCGCTGTTTGTGATTCTGGGCGTGACCTGGTTCATCACCCGCGGTATCCATGGTCGGGAGATCTTTCAGAAGTTCAGCACCAAAGTGGCGGACTTCCTCAATCTCTCCGACTACGGCGCCAGATTTCTTTTTGGCAATCTCGCCGATGCGCAGTACTATTTTCCCGGCCCCGAGGCCGCCTGGCCCGGTTTCGGCATGCAGTTCGCCCTCAAGGTGCTGCCCACCATCATCTTCTTTGGTGGTTTCATGGGGGTGCTCTACTACCTCGGCATCATGCAGAAGGTGATCGAGGCTCTGAGCCGCTTTATGCGCTGGACGATCGGCACCAGCGGTGCCGAGAGCCTTTCGGTTAGTGCCAACGTGTTTGTCGGCCAGACCGAAGCCCCTCTCCTGATCCGCCCGTTTCTCGACAGCATGACCAAGTCGGAGCTGTTGACGGTCATGGTCGGTGGTTTCGCCACCATCGCGGGCGGGGTCTTGGCGGGCTACATCGCCATGGGAATCCCCGCCGGTCATCTGGTGGCGGCGACGGTGATGTCGGCCCCCGCGGCTCTGGTCGTCGGCAAGATCATCTATCCCGAGAAGGAGCATTCGCAGACCGCCGGTGATGTCAAGTTGCCGGAGATCGAGGTGGGCGGCAATGCCATCGAGGCCGCTGCCAACGGCATTTCCGATGGCCTCAAGCTGGCCGTCAACGTGGGCGCCATGCTCATCGGCTTTATCGCCCTCATCGCCGTGCTCGACGTGCTATTGAGCTTTTTGGATTCGCTTATCGATGGTCGTTGGCGAGATGGAGCCTATGTCGCCTATTCGGCCTCCGGCATGTCACCGGTAACCGGTGAATACGTCGGCATCTTTCCGGGCTCGCTCCAGACCTTCTTTGGCACCCTATTGCGACCGGTGGCCTGGGTTATGGGAGTCCCGTGGAGGGACGCCGCCCTGGTCGGCAACCTTCTCGGCGTCAAGCTCTCGCTCAACGAGTTTGTGGCCTATGGCACTCTCGGTGACTACATCCGGGAAGGTGTGTTGAGCGAGCGCGCCATAATCATCTCCACCTACGCGCTCTGTGGGTTCGCCAACTTCTCCTCGATCGGCATGCAGATCGGGGGCATCGGCGCCATCGCACCGCATCGCAAGGCGGACCTCGCCAAGCTCGGGCTCAAGGCGATGTTTGGCGGCGCTCTGGCGTCCTTTATGACGGCGACCATCGCCGGCATGCTTCTCTGAGTCGAACCGAGGCAGCCCGTGGCGTCCGCTGGACCGCGACACAAGAGCTACGAGCGCATCTATGCCGTGGTGCGACAGATCCCCGTGGGTCGGGTGGCGACCTACGGACAGGTAGCTGCGCTCGCTGGACTGTCCGGTCACGCGCGCCAGGTCGGCTATGCCCTCCATGCGTTGAAAGAGGGATCAGACGTACCCTGGCATCGGGTCATCAATGCCAAGGGTGAAGTGAGCTTGCGGACCGAGGCCGGTTGGGACAACTTCCAGCGTCACCTGCTGGAGGAGGAGGGGGTCGCCTTCGACGAGCGTGGGCGGGTGGATCTGGAGCGGGAGCGCTGGGAGCCCTCGCTAAAGGACAGGATCTAGATCTCAGAGAGGATATCCTACGCTGAGCAGATAGAGCAGGACACCGGCGGTCACCATGGCGAGCAGGCCGGCCCCCAGCCAGAGCGCCATTTCCCGAGTGCCGGCTATCAGCGACAGAATCCATTTGGTGAGGGAATTGACGACAACGGCCAGTAAGATCGCCAGACCCGCAGGAGCCAGAGCCAACTCGTCGCCGCTGACCAGGCCGGCCACCGACAGGGCGGCGGCGCTGGCGCTTCCCAGACCGGCGATCGCGGTGGCGACAAATATACCCGTCTGGCCGAACCGGGCACTGGCCGCACTGACCAAGAAGAGAACACCGACAAAAAAGGCTCCGAACTTGAGTGCGGGCGTCAGCGAGTAGGGATTCTCGAAGGTGAACTCGACATCGGGGTCCGACACTGTTCTGCGGGACAGGAGCCAGGAGCCCAGGAGACCGGCCAGACCCATCCCTACGAGCGGCACTGCAAGCGAGTACCCGAGCAGTCGGCTCACGACCCAGATCAGCACGAGCAACCGTGGGCCCTGAACCGAGTTGGCCATGACGGCAACCGTGCCGAGGAGACGTCCGGCCTCCGGAGTGCCCTTGGCGCGCTCCGCCAGGGACATGGTGGTCGCAGTGGTGGAGACCAGACCACCCATGATGGCACCGATCCTCAACCCGCGGCGTGAGCCCAGCCAGCGGGTCAGGAAGTACCCCAGGTAACTGATGGAGGAGACGAGGATCACCAACCCCCAGATCTCCCGGGGATTGAAGAAACCAAAAGGACCCACGTCGTGATCGGGCAAGACGGGATAGATCACCAGCACCACAGCGAGGAACTTGAGGGTGGCGTAGAACTCGGTCACGCTGATCTGCTCGCGGACGAATTCGTGGAGTGCCTGTTTGGAGGCCAGAAATATCGTCAGCACGATCCCGAGGGCGATGGCGGGGCCTTCGTAGATGTGAAGAAGGTAGCCGATCCAGAACACCAGCAGAGCTGCAAATTCCGTTGTAAACCCTAGACTCTCCGACGGGCGTCGGTAGTAGCCCAGCAGGACAAGCCCGGCGAGCGCCGCAAACGTCACCAGGGTGAAGGCGGGTTGGTCGAGAAGACCGCAGACAGCACCGAGCAGGGCGAAGATCGCAAAAGTGCGGACACCCGCTGACTTCTTCTCCCCTTCTTCCCTATCCCGGTAGCGCTCCACACCCACGAGCAGACCGATGCCCAGAGCCTCCGCTAGCACCTTGAACACAGTGATGTCCATGGTCTTCTCCCAGTCGTCGCAAGCGTGTAGAGAATATCAAGGCAGGATGGCGGTCCTCCAAAGGGGTGGGTACTGATAATCTGTGGCCACAAGGAGGGAGGTCTAATGGTGAGAAATCTATGGATCGCCCTGGTGGCGGTGACCATCTGCGCCGGCGTATGGGCCGGCAACGGGGCGGCCGAGCAACCGGTGGCGCCGGAGTCGGACCTGACTCTTGATCTCGTGGCGCTGGTCGACGATGCTGCGCGTCTGGTAACGGAGACGGGATCGGCTGCGGCCTGCAAAGAGTTCCGGGAGCCCGGACCCTGGTTCCAGGGCGAGAGCTACATCTTCATTCTGGATATGGCCGGGAACATGGTCTGCAATCCCTCCAGCCCGGAGCTGGAAGGCCAGAATCTCCTCGATCTCAAAGACCCGTTGGGCAAACCCATCGCCCAAAACATCCTGCGCGAAGTTCAGGGCTCGAGCACCGAAGGCTGGACGCACTATCTCTGGCCGCGCCCCGAGTTCATGACCTCTTTCTGGAAGACCTCTTATTTCAAGAAGGTCACCGACCCCGACGGCAAGCAGGTCGTGGTGGCCAGCGGTCTCTACGAGATCGAGATGGAGCGGTTCTTCGTAGTCGAGCAGGTCGACGACGCGGTCTCGCTGATCCAGGAGCAGGGGGAGGAGGCCTTCGACACCTTGCGTGACCCCGCGAGCGGCTTCATCTTCTACGACGCCTATGTGTTTGTGATGGAAGAGACGGGTGAAATGCTTGTCAACGTGGGGTTTCCCGAGCTCGAGGGAAAGAATCTCATCGACCTCGAAGATGTGGATGGCAAACCCTTTGTCCGCGAGATGCTCGAGCGGCTCGCAGGGGCGGAGTCGGCCTGGGTCGACTATCGGTGGCCCAGACCCGGCAAGACCCCAACATCTGACAAGACCTCGTACGTCCGACGTCTCGAGCTCGATGGCAGGACCCTGGTCGTCGGCGCCGGAGTCTACTTCTAACCGCTCCGGGCTTCTAGAGACAACGCTGCAGACGTTCGATGGATTGGATGGGTTATCCGCTGCTCTTTGCCGCCGGTGCCGTCGCCGGTGTGATCAACGTCGTGGCCGGTGGTGGCTCATTCCTCACCCTGCCGATCCTCATGTTCATGGGGCTGCCGGCCGGTGTCGCCAACGGCACCAACAGGGTGGGGATCCTGGTCCAGAATGTCGGCGCGGTCTGGAGCTTCGAGCGCCACGGTGTGTTGGATTGGACCTCGCTGCTGTGGGCCGCGCTGCCGGCCAGTCTCGGTGCTGCCGTGGGTGTCTGGGTAGCGCTGGTGATCAGCGATCAGTCGTTCAAGCGGGTCTTGGCCCTGCTCATGGTCACCTTGGCACTCTGGACTCTCTGGGCCCCGGCGGGCGCCGGCTCAGGGGAGCGAGCGGCAGCAACTCGGCGGGGCAAGCGATCCCTTCTGGTCGCGGGCGCGTTCTTTCTGGTGGGGGTCTACGGCGGCTTTGTCCAGGCTGGAGTGGGGTTCTTGATTCTCGCAGCGACCTCGGTGGTGGGTCTCGACCTGGTGCGGGGCAACGCGGTAAAAGTGCTCACCGTCCTTTGCTTTACGGTGTTGGCGCTGGCTCTATTTACGGTCAATGGCAGGGTGGATTGGCTGATGGGCGGTACCCTGGCCGCGGGAACCCTGCTGGGCGGTCTGGTGGGTGCGCGGCTGACCATTCTCAAAGGGCACCGTTGGGTCCGTGGTGTCGTGACCGTCACCGTCGTCCTGTTTGCTCTCAAGCTATGGTTTGCGTAGACGAAAAAAAGCCCCATCCGGTGGATGGGGCTCGTAGCGAACGCTGGAGCGTTCTTATTTGATCTCGATCTGGCGCGGCTTGGCCTCTTCACTCTTCGGCAGGGTGATGTTGAGGACCCCATCAACGAATGACGCATCGACCTTCGCGGTCTGGACGTTGGTCGGGAGACTGAAGGACCGGCTAAAGCTACCGTAGGCCCGCTCGATGCGGTGGTAGTTCTCCTTTTCGACATCCTTCTCGAACTTGCGCTCGCCGCTGATGGTGAGGACGTTCTTCTCGAGCGTAATCGATACGTCGTCCTTGTTCAGCCCGGGGATCTCGGCGAAAAGGGTTAGGGCGTCGTCGGTCTCCTTGATGTCCACGGCGGGCATCCAGTCGAGAGTGGAAGCCACACCCGAGCGGGACTCGGGGGCCACAAACTCGTTGAAGGCCTGATCGAACAGACGATCGAGGCGGCTACGTAAAAGGTCGGTGTGGGGTGACCAGCGAATCAGTCCAGTCTTCATCTTTTCTCTCCTTGTTGATAGATCAGTCATTCCTCCGGTGTTTGCCAGAGATCTGCGTTCTTAGAACTAAGATACTAGACACTTATCGGAAGATTTGCTCATTCCTAAGTATAGAACACTAATATATTGGTCCTTATTCCAGCTTAGCTCCTCTTTTTTGGGTTCTAGTACAGACTGCTGCTCCCCCCGAGGAGGGATATCGGGAGGCGGGAGACAGCCGATGGGGTGAGATCCGAGGGGATCAGATGCGGAACTTGATCGTGAGATCCAGCCGCATCTTGACCTTGACGCCGTTCTTTTCGGCCGCTTTCCAGGTTGTCTTTCTCGCGGCATCGACGGCGGCCTGCTCGAAGCCCATACCGGCTTTGGAGCCGATGCTATGAGCCTCGATCACTCTGCCGTTCTCGTCCACGAGGACACTCACGCGGACATCGGCCTCTCGCTTCATCCGCTGCGCGATCGGCGGATAACGCGGTAGCGGACCCCGCAGCAGCTTTGGGGGTGTGACCCCGGGTCCGGGGGGCACCAGGTCGCCCAGCTCGACTTCCGGCTGAGTGGGCTCGGGAGTGGGAGCTGGCGCGGCCTCGGTGGTTTCTCTTGCCACCACCGGAGGCTCGATCTGAGGAGTCGGGTTGGAAGGTGAGGAGATAGTTGCCTCCGCAAGGCGGCTCGAGACGGTTGGGCCGGCCGTCGTTGGCGGCGGGGCGACAGGGGACCTGGCGCTGGTCGTCTCTCGAGACGGGGGCGCGGCCTCCGTCTCCGGAAGGGCTGCCTGCGCCTGGAGTGCCCGCTCGCGCTCCAACGCCGCTTGCCGCGCCAGAGCGAGCTGCCGGCGCAGACTCTCCAACTCGTCCTCATATTGGGTCTTGAGGCTCTCTTCGAGCTCGGTGCTCTGAGCGGCGGCCAAGCGCTGGACCCGTTGTTCGATCTCCTGGGGCGTCGGTCCGGGGGCGGGTTCTGGCTCGACCGCGGCCGCGGGCTCGTTCGCGGACCCGAGATCGACTTCCGCCTCGGGTGGCAAGAGCGCATCGAGTTCGGGCGTCGCCGGCACCACAGCGTAGGGAAAGGGCGAGGCTTCGGCGGTGACGGCATCCGCGATATCGGCTGCTGCCGGCTCGGGCTGCTGCCTGAAGATCCATGCGATCAGCAGCGCGACAACGACCAGCAGAGCTGCCGCTCCACCAAAGATAGCTATTTTCTGAGGCTTTCCCTGGGGTAGCGTTTGGTAGTACCCCCGGATCTCGGGTGAGGCACCGAGCTCGCCGGAGTCCTCCTCGCTGCCGTCACTGTCAGCTGACTCGGCACCGTCTTCGGCCAGCAAAAGGTGCGGCTCGAGGGCTTCGAGGTTCTCGTCATCCGGGTCGATCGGCTTCAGCTCCACCACCAGGCTCGCAACACCGTCCGCCTCCAGGTCTCGGGCTTCTCGAGAGGCCTGATCATCGAAAGCCGGCCCGCCCCCGTGATTGGACTCGTCGATCCGGCGCATGCCCTCCATTACGATATTGGTCACTTCGAGGGAGACCGGAACCATGTCGGCTTCGGGCATCTCGTCTTTGACGAACCGGAAGTCTCCCTCGTCCCAGGTAAACAGGTCGTAGACGCTCTCCTCGGTTTTCAAGCGCAGGATCTTCTCCAGGTCGTCCTCGGAGATCGAGTCCAGCGTGACCAGGACCTTGCCGAGAAGAATCTGCGTCGCCTCCTGTAGCTTCATGGCGTGCTCGAGCGTCGGCTCGTCGATATAGCCGCGCTCGATCAGAAACGTGCCGAGGTATTCTTCGGGGTCGTTCGAGGAGGAGGAGATGATGCGCCCATCTTGAAAATAGATGCGCTTTTGCAGATCTTGCTGCTCGAGAACCAGGGTTCCGGTCTTCTTTCCCTGGGCAAGCCACTGCAAGAGCTCTGAAAGCTCCAAAGTGCGAAGGTTGCCCGTAATGCTCATGACCTGTCACACCTGCTGGTGGGTACAGGCCCTAAGGATAAGTTGTCACCCAACTTTTGGCAAGAAAGGGTTTAACAGTCCTGGAGTCTCCGCCGGGGCGCCGGTCGTTGTAAACTTCCCCTCCTATGGCTGGATGGGACAAGGAACGTCGCCACCGGCGATTCCCAACCGAAGATCTGAAGGGCAGCTTCGCCTATGCCGTGGATGCCCAGGTCATCAATATCAGTCTGTCTGGTCTGGCCCTCCAAACCGCCACCCAGCTCAGCGTCGGACGCAAGTACTCATTCCGTCTCGGCCAGGAGCCGGACACCGTCTATCTTCAGGGCACGGTAAAGTGGTGCCGCTTCTGTGGGACCCAGAAGCAGCAGGGGAGAGCGGATGTCGAACCCGTCTACAGAGCAGGGATCGCCTTCGACAACATCCTCACTGAAAAGGCCGAAGAGCTTCTCCGTTTTATGGAGAGAAATGTCATTGTGGATCTTCGGCAGCGGATCAGCGGGCGGTTCAAAGTGGAAGCCGGTGGTCCCGTCAAGCTCGAATCGGTCCACACGTTCAAGGTCAAGACCCTGAGTCTCGTGGGGATGCTCATGGAGACCGACCTGTCGTTGGAGCCCGAGACCCGATTCGAGATCGAGATGCGTCTGAATAAGGGAAGCTTTGCCAGCCGGGCGCGAGTCGTCCACACCTACGAGGCCGGTGTGGTGGAAGAGGCGGTTTTCTACCGCATGGGCATCGAGTTTGTCGGCACGCCGGCCGACCATCGTCAAGTGCTGGAAAATTTCATTCGGGAAGAGCTCGCAAAGAACATCTGATGACAAAGACCCTCAGGAGTTATGTGGAGGGCAGCTGGCACGAAGCTCAGTCGGGGTTTGTGCCGCTCGTCGACCCATCCACAGAGGAGGAGATCGGCCGGGCCTCGACCTTGGGACTGGACTTCGCCGCCGCGTTGGCCTGGGCCCGCGATAAAGGCGGCCCGGCGCTGCGCGAGATGACGATCGCAGAGCGGGGTGCGCTGCTCAAGGCCGCGTCAAAGGCTCTGCGCGATCACCGGGATGAGTTGTTGGAGCTGTCGCGGCGCAACAACGGGACCACGGTGGCGGATGGGGCCTTCGATATCGATGGTGCCACCGGAACCCTGGCCTACTACGCCTCCGTGGCCAGGGGGCTCGGCGACCGCAAAACCCTGGTCGAGGGAGACGGGATCCAGCTCTCGCGCTCGGAGGGCTTCTGGGGTCAGCACCTGCTGGTGCCCAAGCGCGGCGTGGCGGTCCACATCAACGCCTTCAACTTCCCGGCCTGGGGTTTCGCCGAAAAGGCGGCCTGTGCGCTGGTGGCCGGCATGCCGGTCATCACCAAGCCGGCGACCGCCACCGCGCTGGTGGCGGAGCGTTGTGTGGAGATCATCGTGCAGGCGGACCTGCTTCCCGCCGGTGCCCTCCAGCTCGTCAGCGGCTCGACCGGCAATCTGCTGGACCTGATGGGCCCTCAAGACGTGCTCGCCTTTACCGGCTCGGCGACGACGGCTCAGGGGCTCCGCCGGCGCGAGAATCTG
>Ga0255057_10000560_pt1 | contig 21248 bp, 16 predicted proteins | sample Cases_109_6_MG_FD_189022 | JGI IMG/M metagenome (GOLD analysis project Ga0255057, IMG submission 189022) | Seawater microbial communities from Amundsen Gulf, Northwest Territories, Canada - Cases_109_6 | ecosystem: Environmental > Aquatic > Marine > Gulf | place: Canada: Northwest Territories... | reverse complement strand
GAGCCAATGATGGGATCTCCGGGACCGGGGTCGGCGCCACTGACCAGTTGGGGTAGCAGGGCGAACGCCAGCAGCACCGCGAGGAGGAGAGGAATTCTGCGCATGCCTCTGATTCGGAAAACCGCCCGAAAACCTTAGGAATGGGGAGTGTGGTACCAGCCCCGAACGCGAGCGCTTGTTACCCGCACCGGTAGCCACAGCAGCCCGAAGATCACCAGAAGTGGATACCTCACCAGGTACCGGGTCGGCACCCCCTCCCGGAGCAGAAATGCCATGGGCAGGACCACCTGGATCGCCGCCACCCCCAGCCAGGCCCACCAGGGCCAGAGAAGATCGGTAAACAGGGCGCTGATCGCCAACCCGACTGCCACCAGAACCATGAAGGTCCGTCCCGGTTGAGCCTGCCGAATCAAGAGATCGATCGGTCCCCAGGAGCGCTGTTTCCAGGCAGCGCCGACCAGCCGGTGACGACTCTGACGCCACGTCTGGCGCCGGCCCGACATCCAACGGGCTCGTTGCTGCAGCGCTACCCCCAACCGCGAGGGTTTTTGATCACGGACCCGATTTTCGTGGAGCCAGGCAACCCGCAAGCCGGCCGCGGCCAGCCGGGCCGACTGCTCCTGATCCTCAGTCAACGACTCCTTCGCCGTCAGCAACACCGACACAGCTTCGGGGCCGAACCCGCTTCCGGTTCCTCCTAGATCTGGATTCCAGCCAAGCCGGTGACGAGCAAGCTGCACCATCCGATTGCTCGCCCAATAGCTGAGTGCTCCGGCAGTCGCCAACCAGGACTCATCGGGGTTCGATGTGTCGACATAGGCCTGGGCCGCGTCGTAGCCGGCATCGAAAGCATCGGCCATTCCGGACACAAAGGTCTCTTCAACCCGGTTGTCGGCATCCAGCACGAGCAGCGCCTCGTCGGCGGTGAGGGGATCCTGGCTCAGGTACCAGGAAAGGAGCGGCCCCTTACCGTCCGGACCGTGATGGCGCTCCACAACCTCAGCCCGCCCGGTGGCCAGGTCGACAGTGCCATCAGTACATCTGTCCGCCAACACGACAGTCTGCAAAAACTCGGCCTGATAGTCCTGCCCTTCCATGTCGTCCAGCAGACGACCGAGAACGTCCTGCTCGTTGTGAGCGGGAATGACGGCCCGGATCGGGCGGCGACGCAGCCCGGCCGGCAGTTGCTCGGGACCGGGCAGCCCCCACATTGCCGTCACGAAGTTGTACGCAGCCAGGGCGGCGGTGGTTACCTGGAATGCGAACAGGAGGAGGCGTATCATCGCTCTCCGCAGGCTACCCGGACGGAATCTTGACAGCTCAAGGCAGAATCGTCGTCGCGCTCGGCACCAGGCCCGAGATCATCAAGCTGGCACCGATAATCAAGTTGCTCGGCCGGCGGGCGCGCGTCGTCCATACCGGCCAGCATTACGACGCCGGGCTGTCGAACGTGTTCTTCTCCGCTTTCGACTTACCCGAGCCAGACGTGCAGCTCGAGATTGGAGGCACCACCCGGGCCTCCCAAATCGGCGAAACAACCCAGCGGGTTGGCGAGCATCTGCTCAGTGACCCGGCCGACGCCATGGTTGTCCAGGGAGACACCAACACCACGCTGGGAGCCGCTCTGGCGGCTAGTGCCAACGAAACGCCGGTGATACACATCGAGGCGGGCCTGCGGTCATTCGACCGGGCGATGCCCGAAGAACACAATCGGGTCCTGACAGACATGCTCTCCGACCTCTGTTGCGCCCCGACGAAGGTGAGCGAGCAGAACTTGCTCGACAGCGCCGTGCCCGCCTCGAGAATCGTCGTCACCGGCAATACCATCGTCGAGGCCCTCCAGGCCCTTCTTCCTGCTGATCGGGCAGGGCTGCTCGAGGCTCACGATCTCACCGCAGGACAATTCGTGCTGGCGACCTTCCACCGGCCGGAAAACGTGGATGACCCGGAGAACCTGGCCGCCATCCTGGAACAATTGGCAAACATTCCGCTCCCGGTGGTCCTCCCCATGCACCCCCGAACTGAAGAACGCATAGCCGGCTTCGGTCTCAGCGAGCTCCTGACCGGGATCCAGACCGTCAAGCCGGTCGGCTACGAGGAGTTCCTCGGCCTCTCAGCGGAGTGCAGCTTCTTGATAAGTGACTCCGGCGGTGTCCAGGAAGAGGCCAGCATTCTGAAACGGCCGGTCCTGGTGGTCCGCCGCTCTACCGAACGGCCCGAGGTGCTGGGGACGTTCGCGGAAAGAGTCCTGCCGGGACCCGAAATCGGCCGCGTGGCCCGAGGCTGGATCGATGACCTGTCCGCCCTTCACCGCAAGCTGGCCGACCTACCAAGCCCATATGGAGATGGGACTGCTGCAGAAAAGTCGGTAGCAGCCATCGAACGATTGTTGGAAGGCGGGTGACCCGAAACGCCGGGCCACGGCCGAGGCGCGGTAACGTCGGGGAAAGCCGATAGAAGGGGCCGATGCGGAAGTGTCGTCACAATCCCCGCCAGGGCGCGACCTTGCGGCAGAGGTGGATCGACTCAACGAACTCGTCAAACTGAAGGACGAAGAACTGGGAAGGATCGAGGAAGCGCGTACGCTTCTTTACCGGGCGTTGCAGGAAAGAGAAGCCGAATTGTTAGAGCTTCGCGCCCGTAAGCGAGGGAAGTTGCTTCGCAAAAGTAGAACCAACAAGGAGGCCGCCGGATGAGAATGGCTTACGTCGCCGGATCCATTCCCCGCCGGGGAGAGCTCGCAGCAGGGCCGATCGACGCTGAATGGCTGCTCGATGCCGGTGGCACCCACCAGATCTCGATCTTCGTGGACCATGAGGGTGAGGGCACCGAGCTACTTCGCAGCGCCGGCCACGACATCAGTGTCTCCCCCAAACGCAACGTGCCTTTCCCGGGCCAGAAGGACCTCACGGCCCAGGAGGTCCAGGCACGCGTCCTGGTGGACGAGCACCTGGCCAAAGGTTTCGATGCCATCGTTTACGACTCAACGCACACCAACGATTGGGCCTGGCACGAGCCGAGATTGGCGTCGGTCCCGCGGGGAGTTGCGCTCGGGGCCGGCCACATCCGAGATCTGAGAGTGATTACGAGGGCTCCGGCTGCTTTTCGACGCCACGGCCGCCGACTGTGGGCTGCTAGTGGATTTCTGGCTACAGCCGATTTCATCGTCAGCGATGCTCCCCCATCTGCCTATGGGATCAATGAAGACTTCCTACCGCCCCGATTTTCCTTGACCGCGCTGCCAGACCGTCCTGCCCGGCAGGGAGTGGCCGGCCTCGTAGCCATCGTGGCATTCAGTGAGGGGCCGGATGGGTTGGCCAGCCTCGTGGGGCGCGCCCTGGGGAAGGTTGTGGTCGACGACTCCACCCGGCTGGCGATCATCAGCCCCGACGTTGTCGTCGGCCTCGAAACCACCCGGGACTTTGCCAACGGGTTGGTGGATTGGCAGCCGTCGAAGATCCGGTTCGTCGAGCCTTCGAGCGATGGCGTAGCCGAAAAAATCCTGGCCGAAGCCGATGTCATCGTCGCCGCCCGACCATCGGACCTGGCAGTACGAGGCGTGGCCGACGTCGCAGCCAAGGTGGGAGCCGTCGTTATCGAGTCTGCTCCGGCCACTCACTCGCCCTTAGAAGCAAACTCCATCAACAAGCTGGCCGGAGCCCAACCCATATTGACCCCGGTTGACGGATCGCTGGCCGAGCTCATTCCCGTAATCGACGAGCTAGACCCGGACGGGGGCTCCGTCATCTTTCATACCCGACCGGTGGCAGATCTGGCGAGGAGGGCAGCCCAACTCCCCGGAGTATCGCGCGCCGACCTCTGCATCGTCACCGACACGGGGCGATTCCTGGGGGAGCCCGACCCGGCGTGGCCGGCGTTCAACGTTCTTGGAGTGAGCATGAGGGCATGGCCGTCCATCCGCCGGCTTGCCAACCAGGCCCGGTCACTCAACGAGCTGATCGTCTGGTCATTGAACCTCTCCCATTTCGACAAAGCTTCCCTCCTGACATTGCCGATGGCCGGTGTCGCTACCGAAGCGCTCCCAAGGTACGTTCCCCGCCTGCCCGTCTGGATCGGGCCCCGGGGAATGTACCCCACCCCCAACCTCGCCGAGCTCGGCCAAAAGATCGAGGACCTTGATGAGGACGATCAAGAAAACGACGACCTCGACGACGATGCACCCGAACCCCCGCCGACGGTTCATGAGTGGGCCCAGAACCACGGGTTTCTCGACAGGCTCCGCCTGGCCCTTCCATGGAAGTGGGGATTGCTACCCAGGGCGATGCGCAACCGTTGGTAGCAACCCGGAAGCAACGGTTCCTGTGGATCAGCCCCAACCTGCCACACCCTGACCGGGATGGCGGCGACCTGCGCCGTTGGCAGATGATCACGGCGCTGAGCGAACACGGGGCTGCAGTGTCGTTCTGGTCCGAAATGGGCCATGATTCCGGCAGGTATGGGCGTGCTCTCGAAGAGGCCGGTGTTACCTGGCTGGCTCCCCCTCCTGTGGCTCGCGACCGGGGCGGGACCGGCTCCACCGCTGCTGCCGTCCGCGAGTTGGCAAAGACCGGGTCGTGGGACGCCGTCATTGTCTCCTACGCCTACCTGGCAGCTCGTCATCTCGAGGCCGTGCGGCGGGAATCCCCCGGCACCCCGGTTCTCATCGACCTGGGAAACGCTCGCTTCCACCAATCGACGGCGTCCGAGCCGACGGAAGAAAACGCCAACGCCGGGGAGCTCAAACTCTATGGAATGGCCGATGGCTTGATAACGGTGTCGAAAGCCGATACTGCGTTTTTGCTCGCGGCACTCCCGGGAGTGCCCGGTTACACGTTCGCCCCGCTCGCTCCCGAGCCTCCAGCGGTCCCCCGGTCGAGCTCCGACGGGCCCCTGGTGTTCTGGGGGAACATGGCCCACCACTCCAACGCCAACGCGGTCGGCTGGTGGATGGAGGAGATAGCCGGGGAAGTAACCAGCCGCCACCGGGCACCCATCCCTCTCCAGCTGCGGGGGGCCGGGGCCGAGGTCTACAGATCGGTGTGGGGGGCATCTGACAGGTTGCAGGTCGGTGTGCCGGGGAACACGATTGACGGTGCCAGGACCGTGCTCCTCCCACTTCGGCATGGGTCAGAAACCGCCATTGCGGCACTGTCCGCCGCCTGCAAAGGAATACCCGTTGTCGCCACCAGTGCCGCAGTCGCCGGCCTCGACACGGCGATCCGGGCCCACATATGCCTGGGAGAAACCGCCGAGCAGCTGGCCAAGCTGGTCGTGGAGCTCATGACGGACGAGGAAATGTGGAGGCAGCGGTGCGACCATCTCTTCGCGGCAGCCGGGTCTGAGGTGAAGCGTCGCGGGGCCCTAGAACAAGAGTTCAGTGATTGGATGGCCCGGCGCCGGCCGATCCGGGCGGTTGCTCATCCCGACGCCTCGTAGGCGTCAACTACTTCCTGGGCCGGTCCGATCATCTTCACACGGCCGGAATCGATCCACATGACACGCGCGCATATGCGCCGCACCAGGCCCAGGGCATGGGAAACCACGACAACCGATGCCCCGCCCGAGATGAGCTCGTTCATTCGAGCTTCCGACTTCTTGCGAAACGCCTGATCCCCCACCGCCAGCACCTCATCTACCAAGAGGATGTCGGGCTCGATGTCGGTTGCCACACTGAAAGCCAGCCGGCCTTTCATTCCCGATGAGAACGTGCGGACCGGAATGTCGACGAAATCGGCAACGCCCGCCCACTCCACGATGACATCTACCCGCTCGCGCATGAATTTCGGGTCCCGGCCCAAGAGGGCCCCATAGATGATCACGTTCTCCCTGGCGGTGAATTCTGGATTGAAACCCGCCCCGAGCTCGATCATCGGCGCCACCGATCCGCGCACTATGACTCTCCCCGAGCTCGGCGGCAAAACCCGGGCGATTATCTTCATGAGCGTCGACTTGCCGGCTCCGTTGGGTCCAATAACGCCGAAGATCTCGCCGGGCGAAACGGTGAAGGTCACCCCGTCGAGCGCCAGGATCGACTCGTAGCTGTGGTCACGCTTGACAAAACGGACGGCCGCCTCTTTGACGGTCCCAACCCGGTTGCGATCAAGCCGGTACCGAAGGGTCACGTCCGAGACCTCGATTGGAGATGCGACCTCCACTAGAGCCGTACCACGACGCGGCGCCAGTTCCGTGAGAACACGTATACGCCGAGCATCAGGGCCACCACCGACGACACCACCATCATTATCAGAAAGCGTCTCTCGGGGATGACGCCTTGGTAGACCAGGTTTCGGAACGACACGAGGTAGCTGTATACCGGGTTGTTCTCGACGAGTATGAGGGCGCTCTTGCCTTCGAGGATCCCTATGGTCCAGAAAGTAGGGATGAGGAAGTTGACGAGCGAGGTCAACACCCGCGTAATGTCGAGCACATCCCGGAAGTAGACGGCGGCCGAGGCAATCAGCAATCCAATGCCGGTTACGAACATCAGCATCGTCACCAATGGCAACGGCACCAGGATCACCGTCCAGGGAATGCCAACGCCGGTAAGCAGCTGCAAGAGAAACAACGGCACCAGGCTCAGGATGAAATTAGCGGCCGCCGCCAGAGCCGTAACCAATGCGAAAATCTCGGGCGGTAAATACATCTTCACCAGGATGTTGCGGCTATTGATAATCGAGGCGCCGGTGGAGTTGACGCCCTGCACGAAGTACGTCGACAGGAGGATTCCGGCGGACAGGTAGACGATATAGGGCTCGTCCAACGTGCCGCCCCTCCCGAAGAAGTTCGAGAAGATCACCCACAGCACGGCGATAGTGAGGATCGGGTTGAGCACCGTCCACCAAACACCCAGGACCGACCGCTTATAGCGCACGGTGAGCTGGCGAACCACCAGGAGCTTGATGAGCCCCCGATAACGCCAGAAGTTGCGAAACTCGGTGATGAGAGGTCGACGGTTTTGGTCCGAGTCGTAGTAAACGGTCGGCTGGGCTACGGTCACGATGCCAGATGCTACTTCGGGCCCAGAACTGAAGGGCTCTTTCCCAACTGACAAGGGCCGCCTCACAACGCCCCATCGGGTCTAGCCTGCTGGCGTGCTTGGCAGGGACGACCCCAAACGTGGCTCAAGGCTGGCCATGCTCGGCTTCCTTCCCATGCTCGTCTGGTGGCTTGGCTGGTATCCCGGCTTCTTGTCGAGCGACTCGGTCGATCAATTGCAGCAGGTGGCGTCGGGGGATTTCACCAACAGCCACCCCGCCTTTCACACCATCTCAATGTGGTTCGTAACCAGGTTCTGGGATAGCCCGGCAGCCATCTCCCTCCTGCAGATCATCCTCCTGGCACTGGTGCTGGCATTCATCGCCCGGCGTCTCATAGCTCTCGGGGTCCCCCTGTGGCTGGCAGTAGGCGCGGTGTGGGTCACAACCCTCATCCCCGTGGTTGCGCCAACGGCTCTGTCGCTGTGGAAGGATGTGGCGTTCACAATTGCCTTCCTGTGGGTCCTAGCCGAGCTGCTTCACCTGATTCGCCTCGGCGGCGCCTACTGGGATCAGGCCTGGAATCCGATGAGGATGGGCGTGGCGCTGGCACTGGTCGGCGCCTACCGCCACAACGGCATCATCACAGCTCTGGTGATGCTGGCAGCTCTGGCGTGGGCCTTTCGCAGGTATCGGCGGGCAATGGTCGTGCTGACCTCGGTGGTCTTCGGCGTGCTTGTCTTCATCCAACTGCCGTTGCTGGCGATGTTCGGAGTGGACCGGAGTGTCCCGGCAGCGGCCGAGCTCTTGTTGGGGGATGTAGCCGCTTCCCTGGTCCACGAGCCCGGCAACTTCAGCTCCGAGGAGCTGGCCTACCTGGAGGAGATCGGACCGCTGGATGCCTGGCGAGCCGCCTACACCTGCCATAACCAAAACCCGCTGCTCTTCAACCCGGACCTCGACATCGGGGTCATCCGGGCCTCCCCGGGACGCATGTTCAATCTCGGGCTCAGGACCTTATTGCGAGATCCAGATACCGTGCTCGGGCATCGGGTTTGCCTGACGTCTTTCCTTTTTCTTCCCGCCCAGCCAACAGACTCGGCCATCGGCAGGCCGCCGTTCCGGGTGGCAGACAATGAGCTCGGAATCACCCGGGACCCGGTCTGGGAGCGCGCCTTCGACCTCACTCGCGAGCTGTACGACTTCGCCGGCGACCCGCATCATCTCTGGTACACGTGGCGACCGGCCCTCGTCCTGTGGCTCGGGGCGATCACCTACGGGCTCCTGGCGCGACGCCGGCTCTGGCCTTTGATGTGGCCCGGATTCCTCATCGGCTGGCATGCAGTGAATGTCGCACTGACAGCGCTGACTCAAGAGTTCCGCCTTGCCTTTCCCCTATACCTGGCCGCGCTCATGAGCCTCCCCCTGGTTTGGTTTGCCTTCCGGCCAGAAGAGGCGCGCTTAGGGGACCCGCAGAGCCCGGTCGTAACGGGTGGGCGGCCGCTGCAAGACCGACACGCCTGAGTCTCCGGCTTTGGGCAGGTCGAGATTCATCGCCGCAAAGATCCGCCCGACCCGCTCACCCCATCCGTGCTCCCTCCGGGCCCGCCCCCCATCCGGTCGAGGGGCCGCCAATGCTGCCGCAACTGCTGTGGGGAGGTCTACGTCGAGGTGGACGCCTGCCAGGCCCTTGAGCGGATCGAGTGGCGGGGCAGCCACCGGCACTCCCATCGCTAACGCCTCGAAGGCTTTCAAGGGGCTCACGGCATGAGTCGTCTCGTTTACGGCAAACGGGATCAAACTGACATCGGCGCCAGCAAGATAGCGGGGAAGCTCGAACTGAGGCTTGAGGCCCAGGAAGTGCACATTGTCCGGCTGGCGGGGATGCCCGTGGTCGTCACCTATCACGATCACCCTCGCCGCCGGGAAAGCCTTCGCAACCGCCTGCAGCGCATCCCAGTCGAACCAGTCGCCGTAGAGCGAACCGTGATAGGTGATGAGTGGGCCCGACCCTGGCGGTATGTCCGGCGGTGACCCGGTTCGATTTCCAGAGAACAGATGCTCATTCACCCCATTGGGAACCAGTGCCACCGGCCTCCCGCCGCTCATGCGGCGCAGGTTCTCGACCAGCGCCGGGGCCGAGGCCATCAAAGTGTCTGCTGCATCCACCAGTGCGCTCTCGACCTCGGGGCGGTACCACCAGCCTCCGAGGGCGTCATCCGACCAATCGTCAATCAAGTCGTAGGCGATCCGAAACCCACCTCGACTGAGACGACTCACCTGAGCCCACACGGCCGGTGACGGGTATTCGGCTATCACCACCCGCTGATCAGTGCGCAACCGGCGCAAATAGGCCTCGACGTCGAACTCGTCCAACTGGTATTCCTCGAGTCGACCGTGGACAAAGCGCAGGCCCAGGTCGACCGAGTGGCTCGAGCCGTACTGCTCGACATAAGTGACGTGAAAACCTCGCCGGCAGAGTTCCATAGCGATCTGGGCTCCCCGAAATCCCCCACCGATGTCACGCAGCGGCACTGCCGCCAGCACCAGGACGGCGCCCACGCCATTGATGGGATCCACCCGGGACTGCGGGTAGGGAGTACCGGGCCGGGGTACCAGCGCGATATGGTGACCCGCCTGGAGAATCCTCGAGTAGAGCCCGGCCAGGTTCACGTCGCCGCCCGGCATTCCGTCCACCTCCTCCCAGACCCAACGCCGCACTGCTATCGCGTCTGGCTGGACGGTGGGCTCGCCGTGTCTTGGGAGCGAAGCTACGCCGAGCACGCTGGCAGCGACTTCGGCTTCAGACAGAGGCTGGAGCAAGGCCGCCCTATCGGCTTTGCTCAGAGGGCGAGCCGTAATCGCGATGATCGGGTTGGAGCCGTTGACGTCTTCGCCTGCCAAGCTGAAAGGAGCCTCGGGTCCGGGCCCCAAGCCCTCTCTGACCCACATTCGGTAGGTGTCGGGGGTGGCGCGGAGCCAGCGTTTTACCTGCTTCCTGTCGTCAAGAACCACATCAACATTGCGGGCCCCGACGATCGGCGACTTGCGCCGAAGGCGACCACGGACTGCCGCGGGCACCATCCGCCTAACAACTGCCCGCATCTTCACGGCAACCATTCCGGCAGCTTTCCCTCCGTTTCCGGCCGCACCTGGTGCACCCGGCGCCGGTACGCCGCCGGATCTACCGACCAGCGTGGATGCTGGAACGCGCCGCGAAAGTGGGCCTCCTGCACAGTCGGTCCTTCACCGGCGACGTCCACAGCCGCCACCCCTTCGAGGTCGGCGTCGGGGTTGAGCAGGGCCCAGCGCCGCCACAGAACCGGATGGGCACCGGGCGTACCGGCCGCTGCGTACGCCGAATCGTCACCCTCGAGAGCTTCCGCCAACTCCAGTAGCAGATCGGGCACGGCCGCCGTCACCGGTGCCCAATCGATGAGAAACTTCCCCCTCGACTCAGCCACAGCTGCATTGAATCCGCTCCCGGAGGCCCGGAGCGGCCAGCCGCGCTTGCGACACAACTCCGTGAGACCGGGAGCCAAACCCCCCGCACCAATGACCTCGAGGTCCTCGAGGCTCTGGTTCGCCAGCAGCGCTAAGCCGGTGTCGGGGCCCACCACAACCGAGACCCAGGGATACCACTCGGATTTGAGAGACTTCACCGCCTTACGTTCGTACAGCTCAGGATGGGCGGCGATCATCTCCTCCCTCGCCACCTCGAACCGGGCCTCGGTTCCCACGCTCATTGATATGCCATGGCGCCGGTACCGGAACAGAGGCCGCGGGACCTCGACCGAGCCCCAGCCGTTCTCGAGAAATCTCAACCACAGATCCCAGTCTTCGTTTCCGGAAAGCATCGACTCGTTGTAGCCCCCGACTTCGAGCCAGGCCGCCTTGCTCATGAGCACACAACCCACGAGTGAGTTCGAGATCAGCAACTGGTAGGCGTTGTACGGGCGGTCCACCCAAATCAGGTTTTGGTCACCGAAAAGGCGCGTCCAGCAATGAGCGAACGCAGCCGTTGGCTCGCGGAACAACGCCGCTCGCATGGCCGACATGAAGTGCCCGCTCAGCTCGTCGTCGGCGTCGAGCGGAATGAGCAGCTTGCCTCGGGCGAGCCTCATGCCGGCGTTGCGAGCTGCCGAAAGTCCGCGATTCCGCTGGCGGATCACGGTGGTCTGCGGATAGCTGAGCTTGCGGAGAACGTTGCGGGTGCCGGGGTCGGTACTGCCGTCGTCGACCACGATGATCTCCCACGACGTAAAGTCCTGTCGCAAAACGCTCCGAATAGCGTCGTGGAGATACTCCCCCTGGTTGAAGCAGGGAATCACCACGGATATTTCGGGATCGGGGAGGCGGGGGAATTGGCCCTGCCACGACTCGGCCATCAACTCACCGACCCAGGAATTGCCCGCTCGGTCCCGGCGCCAGGCCGTGATTGCCGGAAAGTCGGGCTCGTAGGGCAGACGGGGCTCGAGGAAGGAAGCCAGGCGCTCAGGCAAGGCATCGAGCAAGTGAACAGTGCCCTGCTGCCCGGCCGACAGCTCAGGCCCGGCCGGAGTCAGCACCTGCTGAAGTCGCTTGAGCGCAGTGGTGGCCAACCCGGCCTGGGCACGCGGATGGCGGGGCTCGAGCTCGGTATACGGCGTCAAGGGCTCCGCGTAGGTTGGCAACGGAGCGTCGGCCAGTCTCCGACGGAGGTCCGGCGACCGGATGAGTCGATCCATGGCGGCCTCGAGACCGGGGATTGTCCCGTCGGTCACCACCGCCCCTGTAGCCTCACTGAAGTAAGGCCGGAACGCCGGCATATCACCGACAATGATCGGCAAGCCGAGCGCCCTGGCCTCGTGCGCTGCCAGGCAGAACGTCTCAAACCGCGATGGGATCACCACCATCCACGCTGAGGCCAGAATCGCACCGAGCTCTTCTCGCCGCACCGGACCAACAAAGCGAACCCGCTCCATGAGAGAGTCGGGGATCCTGGCACGGAGATGCGCTTCCATCGGCCTTGCCGCCTTCACGCTCCACCCACCGGGGCCGACGAACCGCAAGGTCGCATCAGGATGCTGCGCCAGAAGATTGAGGCCCGCCGTGAGCACGTCCTCGGATCCTTTGACCTCACTCAAGCGACCCAGACAGACTATGTCCGGCGCGAAGGCTGGTTGGAGGCCCGGCCCCGACACGGCGGGGATGGGCGGCTCACCGATCCGCACCCGGGAAGGCTCGACCTGGAACCGCTCCACCACGACATCAGCCATCGGCCGGCTCGGGACAATCACCGCGTCGGCCATGCGATAGGCCTCCTGTTCCAGGATGCTGATAACAGCCTGGTCCTCTCGCTCGACTTCCATGTGCTCGGCGATCAGATGAATTGGTCCATGCATGCGAACCGCTATGGGAGTTGCGGCAAGGTTCAGCGAGTTGCGGCGCATGAGCGCCCAATAACCCAGGCCGTTGAAGTCGTGAAACTCGACCAGATCGGGCGGATCCTCCAACGCGGCCAGTGCTTCGGCAAGCACCCGCGAACGGGCAATTGCCTCATGGGGAAAAGTGGCTTCGGTCACGCCCGGAGCCACCCACTGCACGTTGAGGTCCGATACCGCCGCCTGCCCTGGCTGGGGGCGGCCTAAGAGCAGAATCGTTACTCGATCCCCTCTCTCTTGAAGGCGGCGGGCGACCCCGGCCACAAGGGTCCCGGCCCCACCGGGAACGACTGGATCCAACTCGGTGGTTACGAAGGCAACGTGCATCAGCTCCGCCTGGCTCCCACGAGCCACCCGAGGCTTTGTGCCAGCCGCTGGATCACATCGGCGAACGGGATGAGTAAATACTTGCCTGCGCCGCGGGCCCAGCGGAACTTGAAACGGGTGCGGTATGCCGCCAAGCCGGCGATGGGAACCAGCGCCAGGAGACCTAGTCGCAGATCGAAGACCGTGAGGGCCACCACGGCGGCCACACTCCCCCAGGAGACCAGGAACAACCGCGTGTAGGCGGTCCCTCGCAGCCCGGCGGAACCGTCAGCCTTTCCCCAGTTGAAGGCCTTGCGTGCCATCTCCCCGAGGCCCGCCGGGGGACGCCATTGCACGATCGCCTCACCCTCGAAGTAGGGTCGGAACCCTGCCGCCCGGGCTTGCTCGCCAAAAAGAGTGTCCTCAGCCGCAGCCATGCCTTCCGGAAATCCTCCCACCCTGAGCCACAATTTCTTGCGAAAAGCCTGGGACGCGCCGGGAGGGATGATGTGGTCGGGATTGACCTCCTCCAGCACACTCATGAGAACCAGACCGGCACAGGTTGAGCGAAGGCTCTCACCTTTCGGTAGATAGAAGCCGGAAACCCAATCCTCCCCTGCCGCGAACGGCGCAGTGATCTTCTCCAGCCAGTCACGCTCAGGAATGCATCCGGCATCGACACAGGCCACGATCTCGTGGCCGCTGGCCGCGATTGCAGCGTTGCGGTTTTCGCTTATCCCCCCCGGCCCGTCGATCACCCGCAATCGAGGATGGGTGGCCGCCAGCTGGTCGAGAATCTCACGGCACCCATCGGTGGAGCCGCCGTCGGCAATAACGATCTCTGTCGGGAGCACGCTCTGGGACAGAAGAGCAGCCACAAACTGCTCTATATGGCCCCGCTCATTGAGAACCGGGGAAACGACTGAGATATCCACGGACCAAGACTATCGGGACTGCCGCCGCCGACTCACCAAACTCCCACTACCGGATCAACCAACTCGGTGCGGGGGCCGGCCCGAAGAACGTGGTCGGCGGTGCCGGTGGAATTCTCTAACCGGAAATACCAGCGACCCTCGTCGTTGCGGTGCACGCCAAGCGTGTCGATCCCGTCGCCGTCCCAATCACCAACGATCATCGTGTCGCCGGGAGCGCCGAAATAGAAGGTCAGGTCGGCCGGCCCTGCTTGCTCGAAAACGACCCGGACGAGGCCTGTATCCGGACGGTGCAGCCCGAAGTCGTCCCGGCCGTCACCGTTGAAGTCCCCGCTGAGGGGCCGGTCTCCAACCCGGCCAAAATTGAAAGAGAAATCGGCGGGCCGGGTTTCGTTGCTATTGCTCCCGTAGAAACGACTCTCGCCGGGACGGTAGATCGCAAGGCTGTCACAGCCGTCGCCGTCCCAATCGCCCACCAGGGGGATATCGCCGCCGATGCCGTAATGGAACGAGATCTCAGCGGCGCCGGTACCTTGCTGATTGGTGAGGTACACGAACCCGTCCGATGGGCGGAACATCCCCGGCGTTGACACGCCATCACAGTCCCAATCGCCCACCAGGGAAATGTCGCCCGGGATACCGAAGAAGAATTTTTCATACTTCCCCCCATCCCACGCCAGATTGTCTCGCAGGCTGAACTCCCGGCTTTCGTCGACATAGCCGATCTGATCGCAGTCGTTGGGGCCAAAACATTCGGGTCCCGCGTCCCATAGTGAGTCCGTCTGGTACCAGAAGGCCAGGTCGGCCGACGCGGCACGCTCCCCCCCTAAAAAGACCCGGAGGTGACCATCCTCGATGTGGTAGATGTCGGGCCGGCCATCACCGTCGTAATCGGCTACGTGGATCTCACCTGTGGTGCTCACCGGGATGTTGAAGGCCGGCCCTGCAGTAAAGCCGTTGCCGGATGTAGCAATGTAGACCCGTTGGCTCACCTTGCTTACCGCGAAGAGATCGGAGATGCCGTCGAAGCCATAGTCGGCCAACCCGAAACGGTTCCATATCGGCCGGGTCCCGGCGGCAATGTCAAGCAGTTTGGTCGAAAAACCCGAAGCCCCATCGAACACCTGCAGCTGTCCGCTCCCTCTCACTAGATAAAGGTCGGTGACGCCATCCCGGTTGTACTCGCCTGCCATGACCCGGGCGTTGCCCGGCACGTTAAAAGCGAAGTCGGCCAGCACCTCGGTGAATCGATTGCCACTCGGTCCGGAGTCGCCATATATCTTCATAGCACCGCCGTCCCACCTGAATACCCACAGATCGGCTCGGCTGTCGTTGTCGTAGTCGGCAAAGAAGGCTCCGTGTGAGCCAGGCCCGCCGTCGACGGCTATCGATTCCCGAATGCCGACTTCTTGATACCCGCTGATCGCACCGGCCACCTCGAGGCGCAGCAACCCATCTTCCAGCCAGCGCCAGGCGTAGAGGTCGGGCGCCCCATCCCGGCTGCGGTCGATAAGGGTGTATTCCCAATCGTTGCCTGCAAAAACGGTGGAGCTGCTAAAAGCCAGCCGGGTGAATGGGCTGTTCGAGTTGGTGGGTGGGGAAGGCGCCGGGATGTCGCCGTAGCCGGGGGTCGCCGCTGGGCCCATCCACGAGAAGTGCATTGCATCCTTGATCGACACCCAGTCACCGCCCCAGCAAAATCCGGCGTCCTGCCAGGCCTGCACATACCAGGGAGGCATGTCGGTAATCAGTTGAGGGTCGGGACCGGGAACGTATGGATTTCTCGGCGGATTGATGTCGACTGCCGTGCCGAAGGCATGAAACGACATGCGCTCACTCTCTCCGGTAACCGTACGGAATCCCCATCCAAAAGCTGAGTCGACGCGATAGGTCTTTCCTGCCGCGGCCGCGGCCGCCAGGTTGTCGGCAACTTGCCGAAACGCCGGAATAGCGTCGATATGCACCTTCACCGTCCGCCCGCTGCTGCCCGGTACCGTCCAGTTGACCATTTGCGACTCGACCTGGTGGTAGGTACGGCCGAAGAAATCGGCGAATGGCCCATAGATCTCCTGGGTGGTAGGAAGCCAACCGCCCCTGCCGGCTAGAGCGCCCCGATACCCGGCAACCCCGCAACCCTGACTCTCAGTGAAGTTGGACCCTGCCGGGGCCGGCCCGGCCACTCCCACGAGAAGCATCGCGAGTGTGGCGAGCGAGATCAGCGTATAGCGCCAGCGCGAAATCATGGCTTGAGGCTCGCTGTCTCGTTACTGCGCACCAAAGCCCGAGAGGACGGTCCAGATGCTGCGACCCAGGATGGAGATATCGAGCCAGGGTGAGACGTGTTTGACATAGAAGAGGTCATAAGAGAGTTTCTCGACGGTATCAATCTCATTGTCGGCATAGCCAAAATTCACCTGAGCCCAACCGGTGACCCCGGGCCGCAACAGGTGCCGGTGAGTGTAGAACGGAATCGTCTGGTCGAAGCGCTCAACAAAGGGAATCTGTTCGGGGCGGGGCCCAACCAGGCTGAGGTCACCTCGCAGAACGTTCCACAGTTGCGGAAGCTCATCCATGCGGAAGCGCCGCAGCAGCCGCCCCACACTGGTCAAACGTTCATCATCGGGCAGCGCGAATTGGGCTCCGTTGGCGTCGGCATCATGAACCATGGTTCGGAACTTGTACAGCGTGAAGGTCTTGCCGTACCGAGCCACCCGCTCCTGTGCGAAGATGATCGGCCCTTTCGACTCAAGGGGGATAACGACGGCAATCAAGGCGCTCAGGGTGAGCGTGATGGGGCTGGTCAACAAGACCAGCACCACGTCGATGAAGCGTTTGAGGCTCACATAGGGCGAGCGGGCATCGAGGGGCTCGGTGAGCTCCCACCCCTCCATCAGGTGAACAATCGGCATCCGGCCGGTGTGCTCCTCGTAAACCGAAGTGAACCCCCGCATCGGGCACCCCGCCAGGTGAAGCGAAGCAACATATTGAGCCATCGTGTCGGAGAGCACCGCCCGCAGATCTACGGCCAGCAGAGTGTCCGGCGAGTAGGGTCGGGTGGGAGGCTCTCCACCGGGATCAAGTGCGTCGACCACATTGGCGTGGGGGGCAGCCCGCAGGTCCTCGAGCAGCTCCTTCTCGCGAGTCACGACGACGATGTTCTCACTCCACGGCCGTCGGCGGCGAATTGCCCGATGGGCCAGGGCGAGAGCCAGCCACCCGATAGTGGTGGCGACGAAATGAGGGCGCGACCAGTAGATACGGGAAGTGACGAGTACCAGGGCGGTAAAGGAGATCGCGATTGTGATTATGGATACGGCCCGTCCGTACGATGGCCGGGGAGCGCCGGAGGCCCACGAGCGGGCACTTACATAGCTTCCAAGCAATGCTCCCAAGAACATGGTCCCGAGTAGCGGAGCAACCTCGACGGTTTCTACTCCGGCGCCGAAATTAGGGACGAGAGCGATCCCAACGATGATTGCCAAACCGAGGGAAGTGACGTCTAGAAGTGCGGTGGTCGTGAGGAAGCGGCGGCCCATGAGGACGCAGAGTAGTCAGTTCTGCCCCTAGTCAAGCCGACTCTTCGAGATCACCGGTGGGCAGTCGGATCTTTGCCCTTCTAAGCAAGCTCGAACTGGCCTGATACGAACGAACTGCGTCCTGCTGCTAGGGAATGCGAGATCAACGGTCTCCTGGAACCGTAAAGGGTGGCCCATGCGTCTGATCGACAAAACCAAGGTGTGCGCCCATGCGAAAAGCAGCCCTGATCCTCACCCTGGCATTGGTGTCCTCCGCCTGCGTCGCCGACACCACGACGACGACAGCAACAGGCAACCCGGAGGGTGGTCCCTTCACGCCCATTCCCCCGGCATTGCCGGCGGGTTCGAGAGGCAGCAACTTCGCCCTGGCGCTTCATACGGTGGACAGCTGCGATCAGCTGCTCGATCATTTCATGAACGAAGCCCTTGCGCGAGTGGGCCCGTGGGGCCTCGACGGGTATTACGGCTACCCCTACGGGAATGTCGACTTCGCTAGAGGCGGCCGCGCAATTTTCGACGATCAGCTATTCAGCGCAGCACAAACCACGATTGGTGATTCGGCAGGATTCCGGGCCGAGGGGGGCATCCCCGGAGTCGACTTCTCAACCACCAACGTCCAGGAGCTGGGGGTCGACGAACCGGACATCGTCAAGACCGACGGCGACCGCATCCTCGCCATCGTCAACAACGAGGAGATCTTCTACGAGTCCGGGCTGAGCTACGGCGGTTACTACGGCACAGGCGCAATGCTCTTCAACATCGAGATCACCGACTCCGGTCCCGAGGTTGTCGGGTCGATGCTGTTGCGCCGGGGCTGGGGCCACGAGATGTTGATGGTGGGCAATACGGTTTTCGTGATCTCCAACGGTTCCCGCCCGTCGGTGACGGTGGAGAGCCGCCCCAACGTTTGGGAAGGTGACTACTACGTGCCCCAGGTGGGCGTGACTTTGATTTCCGAGATCGACATTTCCGATCCCGACGAAATGAAAGTTGTACGAGATCTATACATCGACGGGAGCTATGTGAGCGGCCGGCTCAACAACGATGTAGCCCGACTGGTCATTCGCTCCCAACCCACCGGCCTCGAATTCGTGCAGCCAAAAGGCGGCGGGCTCAAGGTCGAGCGCGACTCCGAACGGGAGAACCGGCGGGTGATTGAAGAGTCCACTATCGAGAATTGGCTTCCCTACTTCGTGCTCGAGGACCACACCGGCTCCGAAACCGAAGTCACCGAAGGTGTGCTGCTCGACTGCGCCGACGTCCACCTGCCGGAAGAGTCGGCCGGTCTCGGTCTCACCTCCGTCCTCACTGTCGATGTAGTTGACGGCGTCAGCCCGACGGGTGTGGCGGCAGCAATTTTCGCCCAGGGTGAGACCATCTACGCCTCGCCCGACGGGCTCTACGTGACGACCAACAGCTTCCTCGACCCGGTAGTGCTCGAGAACAACTGGCGTTCGGAGGCGAAAGACTTCGTGACCTCGATCCACAAGCTCGACATATCCGACCCTGATGAGGTCGAATACGTCGCCACCGGCCAGGTGCCCGGCTACCTGTTGAACGAGTGGGCCATGTCGGAACACGACGGCTTCCTGCGGGTGGCATCCACCGACGCAGCATCCATCTGGGGCTTCTCAGATGACGCACAAAGCATGATCACGGTGTTGGCTGAGGACGACGGTGAGCTGAAAACCGTCGGCCGGGTGGAAGACCTCGGGCGGGGGGAACGCATTTACGCTGTCCGGTACATCGGAACGACCGGCTTCGTAGTCACCTTCCGCCAGGTCGATCCGCTGTACGTGGTGGATCTCTCCAACCCGGCAGATCCCCAGCTCAAGGGTGAACTGAAGATCCCCGGTTACTCGTCTTACCTGCACCCGATCAGTGAAGACAGGCTCCTGGGCATCGGCCAGGACGCTACCCAAACCGGCCGCGTGCTCGGGGCTCAGGTATCACTGTTCGACATCTCCGACCTGTCCGATCCGAAACGCATCGACAAGATCACGTTCGGCTCCGGCAACTCCGAGGTGGAATATGACCACCGGGCCTTCCTGTATTGGGCCGACGCAGAGCTGGCAATGCTGCCGCTGCAGTCGTGGCAATGGAACGGGAATTCCGAGTCGTATTTCTCAGGGGCAGTGGGGGTCCACGTTCACAACGACGACCTGCACGAACTGAGCAGGGTCAGCCACCAGGCAGATCGGAACTACTGGGACTATGGCACGCAGATCCGCCGCTCGCTGGTCATCGGCGACGTCCTCTACACATTGTCCGATGTCGGCCTGATGGCATCTGACGTGGACGATCTGGAAGAGCTCGATTTCGTGCGCTTCAGCGTCTGACGGAGTCGGGCAACCACCCACCCCAATATCCTCCATCCCGAGAGGATGCGCACGCGGAACCGTGTCACACCTGCGGACGGATTTGACCCTTTATAGGGTGAGTGTCGCTGGGGAGGATGATGGCCCACGCGTTTACGGCAGAGTTCGCTGGTTTCGTTGGTGAGGTTGAGCCTCGTCTTCGCCGGGCTCTGATTGCTCGATGGGGCGGTGAGCTTGGCCGCGATGCTGCCAGCGATGCGCTGATCTATGCCTGGCGCAACTGGGACAAGGTCAAGGGCATGGATAACCCGGCCGGGTACCTGTACCGGGTTGGGGTTAACAGCGTCAAACCACGCGCACTAATACCGGTCGTTGTTGGGTTACCGACGACTGAGGAGCCTTGGGTGGAACCGGCGCTCGAGCCAGGCCTGAAAGCTCTGTCGGATAACCAGCGGGCTGCGGTGGTTCTCCATCACGGCTTCGCATGGACCTACGAGGAGATTGCCATCATGCTCGACGCTTCGGTGAGCACCGTCCGTACTCATATTGATCGTGGAATGGCCAAGTTACGAGTTGCCCTGGAGGTGAGGATCGATGGTTGACCTTGAACGCCGACTCAGTGAGCACGGAGCCCTACTGGAACGGGATTATCCGACAATATCCCTCACCGAGCTTTCCGATCGCCTCGACGTGGTGGCCGCCATACCCGTTCCCGCATCCCCAGTCCGGCCTATTCAACCCCCGCTAAAGCCGCTCACATCGGCCCCGCGTTGGCACAGTCTGCGAGTTGCTCTAGCGGCTGTCATGGTTGGTCTGCTCATCGCTGGAGTCGCCTGGCTGACACGTGGCACCCCCGATGGTGAAGTGATCGATCAACCCTCCGTCACCAGTATCCCGACACCAACGACCACGCCCACCACGCTCGCCGAGTCCACGCCCACCACGCTCGGCGAATTAGTGCTGGTACCGGGCACTTGGTCCCGGGTCCCTCATGACGAGGCGGTTTTCGGCGGAGAGGGTACCCAGACGATGAGCAGCGTGACCGCCGGTGGTCCGGGTCTGGTCGCGGTCGGAGGGGATGGGCTTCACCAATCGGGGCATGCGGCTGTGTGGACTTCTGTTGATGGGATCACCTGGTCCCGGGTTCCCCACGATGAGGCGGTCTTCGGCGGGGCTGGAGAGCAGTGGATGGGGACGGTGACGGCCGGTGGTCCGGGTTTGGTCGCCGTCGGATGGGACTTAGCGTTCCCCTGGGATTCTGTTGCGGCGGTTTGGACATCTCCTGATGGGGTCACCTGGTCCCGCGTGTCCGACGACGAGGGGGTCTTCGGAGGGCTGAGCTACCAGGCAATGTGGGGGTGACCGCGGGTGGCCCAGGTGTGGTGGCAGTCGGAGAGGACCGGAGCCGCGATTTCGACGATGGCGATGTGGCTGTGTGGACCTCTGTTGATGGGATCACCTGGTCCCGGGTCCCCCACGACGAGGCGGTCTTCGGCACAGGACAGGTCACGAGTGTGACCAGCGCGGACTCGGGCCTGGTGGCAGTCGGCAACGAGGGATCGGACGGCGGTGACGACGCGGCTGTGTGGACTTCCGTTGATGGGATCACCTGGTCTCGCGTTCCCCACGACGAGGCGGTCTTCGGCGAAGCGGGGATGCAGAGTGTGACCGTGGGAGGGCCGGGCTTCGTGGCAGTGGGTACGGCCGGTTCGGGAGACGATCCTCACGCGGCAGTGTGGACTTCTGTCGATGGGATCAC
>Ga0255057_10000559_pt1 | contig 21267 bp, 17 predicted proteins | sample Cases_109_6_MG_FD_189022 | JGI IMG/M metagenome (GOLD analysis project Ga0255057, IMG submission 189022) | Seawater microbial communities from Amundsen Gulf, Northwest Territories, Canada - Cases_109_6 | ecosystem: Environmental > Aquatic > Marine > Gulf | place: Canada: Northwest Territories... | reverse complement strand
CACCCCTCCCCGAATCAGCCTTGCCTTGCCAGGGTGAGATCGGTCGTCATGACGACCTCAGCGTCAGCGCCTGAACGCTGGTCTCCTCAGCGGTCACGCCGCCGTTCTCCTCCTCTGCACTGCTAGGCGTTCCTTCTCAACCCCCCAGTTCACGCCAGCCCACACGCCGGCCACCGGCTGGACATGCAACGCCCACGTCATGCACTCCCGAGTAACTGAACATTTTGAACAAATTGCCTTACACCGGTAATTCTTCGCTAAGAGTCCACAGTCTGCTTCCTCCCGCAAGAGGGCAATGAACTCATCATCCCCAGCGCACAGAGCGTGCGTCATGAAGTCGGTGAGCGAGTTATCAAACCCCATAGTCGCCTCCTCGCCCCCCCTTAGGCCGTCAAGTGTCTGACCAGACCGGGAAGCTCAACAGAGGCTTAAGTCATGAACTGCACAGAACGGCACCGCTTGAAAGTCCGGTCTGAGGAGTTCTATCGGCGTCTAGATTCGTTGGTGGAATGTTGGGACCTTCGCTCCTAAAAACGCCGAGTTACCTGTGGTGCAATGGCGTTCCGCATGTGAGCCTTGGTGATTGGCAGGCGAACACAGGAGGGTTTGAGGTACACGGTGTTCGTTAAGTATTACACCCACCTGGAGCAGTCCTTCCCTGAGTTGGCAACGGCCTTTACAGCGCAAAACCTTGCTTTGAACGAGTGGGCCACCGACGCATACCGCGAGGGTGAGAGCCTGACCGCCAGGATCGGTGTTGGCGGCACCGAGACGCCTTTGATCGCAAAGACGGTCGAGCTTCATCTAGAAAACACCGTTGCCACTGCGGACAGGGTCACCCTGTCAATTAGCTGGACCGCTACTGGTCCTACCGCTCTCTTTCCTCAAATGGACGCCGAACTGATGATTGAACCCCTCGGCCCGGATCTGACTCAGCTCACTTTCCAAGGGTCCTATACGCCACCGCTTGGCCTACCCGGCAGGCTGTTGGATCGATGGGTGCTCCACCGTGTTGCCGAGGCCAACGTCAAGAATCTCGTCGACCGCATCGCTAAGGCTCTTCGCGAAAGTTTCCACCCTGAATAGGGGAGACGGAGCGAGGGCCTTGTGCGCTTACGGCAACGCACTGTTAGCCCCCGAGACTGGCCGCTAGCCACGAGACGGAGCGGACTCAGAGGAACCTCCTCATAACGGCTGTCGCCTCGAGCGGTGGGTCAATACGGCCTCAGCATGGAGTTTGCTACGTGTAGTCGCCCGGAAATCCCACCTCCAAGATACTTTGGTGGCTAGCGTGCTCCATCCGTCGCATGGGCGGGGATGCAGATCCGACCAACAGGTTTACCTGCTGGTTTCCTGCAGGGGGCTTAACAATTGCCAAGGGAGTCTTGGCACAACCAGCCCATGTACATCTCTGAGCCAATCGAAGACCCTTACGCGAACTGCGAGGACGGCGGATGCCACCACGACTTATATGGCGGGGTCCGTATCGAGGACCTACTGGAGCATGACGGGCCGGCACGTGTGAGCATCAGCCCCAGTTTCGCGCGGAAAATGCCTCTCCCACCGACGCCTCCGCTTGCCCGTTCAAACGGCACATAACGCGCACCGTCTCACGGGCCGCATTGTTCAATGCGAGGCTGCTGCTGAAAGAAAGAGCTGCCGTCACGGTGCCCAGCAAAAGCGACAGCAGGATCGGCGGAATGAGTGCAAACTCAACCAGCGACGCCCCCTACTGGTTGCTTTCAGAGGCGAGTCATGTTCAGAGCCGTGGTGATACGGAGTCCTTGCCCGCCAACTTGGCAAATGGTCGAAACGGTGGGTGGTCGCCTCCGAGATTTGTGGAGTCGAATTCGTCCGGGCCGGTCGGGCTCTCGCCCTGCCTGATCCAGCGGGTCGCGAGATAGTCCCGGAGCTCCTCACACCAGGGTGAAGAGGAAGTGAAAAGAAAGCGGTACCGGTGGGCGTCGTCGTCGCCCACGTTCCAGGTGGATGCTCGGAGCTCGTATACCGGAACGTCTTCCTCCAGGTCGCCTCTCTCCAGGAGCCAGATCGAGTTGGTCCGGCCGGGCTCGACATCGCCTTCCTGTTCGATCAGCAGAGTGAAGTTCTCTCCCGAGAATGCGAGTGATTGACTGACATGAGCGGTGAGGGTGGCCTGCTCCCACTCAGGTAGTCCCGGCCACCAGACTCTTACGTCCAGTGTGATCTGGGGAAAGCCGTCTCTGGTTCGCTCCGGCCAGTGGGCAAGATGCTCGAGCTGAACCGGGGGCACCCCGGTCTCGCCGTCGGGCCGCTCGCGCCCAACGCCGCTTTCATCAGAGGTTGCGGCCGGGACCGACTCCTCCGTGTCGCTCGGCTCCGGGTTGGATTCCCGGACTGCGATGTTCGGTCGGCACGCTTCGCACACCGCCACCGCCAGAGCGGACACGGCGGTCCGGTCCAGATAGAGATTCATCGGCTCGCGGACTTCGGTTAACAAGCGGCCCTCATCGAAGGCCTCGACGACATCTTCAATGGCGGGTTGGAGGTCTCCGCGCTCGTCGAGTGTTCGCAACGTCTCGGTCGCGAGGCGGACGGTGTCGCCCGAGGTCATTCCCAGGCGATCACCTACTTCACTCAGCCTGCGCATTCCCGCCTGGACGTAGATCGCGTTTCGGCCCGGGAACGCCAGCTCGGCGAGTTCCCGCAGAGCGGTGCTGTTTCCTGCAGCTGTGCGACGCTTCCGTAAGACGCCGATGCCAACCCCTTCGCGTGTTAGGACGGGAATCTACACCATGTTTTTCGCGACCTCTTCACTGTGAGTGAGATCAATGAACGCGAAACCGATAATTAAGGCGCGAAAACGCTTTCCACAGCTAATAATCGACATGGGCTCCCCGATCCGACAATCCGAGAAAAATAATCGGCCAGATACCACGTGTCACCGCAAACGTTCAACTCATACCCCAAGGTCACGGCCTCAGGTCCCGCCCGTGTGCGTCAACTTCCGACCGGCTCGAACCGGGCAGTGAAGTGGCGCAGCCAGGGCGCCTGCTGCACGATTCGATAACCCCGGATCTCGTCGGCATGGCCGGCCACCTCGATGATGATCTCGGCCACGAAGTCGATGTGGCTCTGGGTGTAGGTGCGACGAGGGATGGCCAGTCGCACCAACTCCATCGGCGCCGGGGTCTCGGTTCCGTCGGGCTGCACCTCGCCAAACATCACCGAACCGATCTCCACTCCCCGCACCCCGCCGGTGCTATACAGCTCCACTGCCAACGCCTGGGCCGGGTACTGATCGGGTGGGACGTGCGGCAGCAGTGCTTTGGCGTCGATGTACACGGCGTGGCCCCCCGGGGGCTTGACGATGGGGACGCCGCGAGCTTCGGCCTTCTCCGCCAGGTAAGCAGTCGAGCGGATCCGGTACCGCAGGTAGTCCTCGTCGAGTACCTCATGGAGCCCGATGGCGATCGCCTCCAGGTCGTAGCCGGCCAGCCCACCGTAGGTGGGGAACCCCTCGGTGAGGATGAGGAGGTTGCGACAACGGCGAGCCAGCTCGGCGTCTCTCATCGCCAAGAAGCCACCGATGTTGGCCAGCCCGTCCTTCTTGGCGGAGAAGGTGCAGCCGTCCACCAGTGAGAACATCTCCTGGGCGATCTCAGTGGGAGTGCGGTCGGCGTAGCCCTCCTCGCGCAGCTTGATGAAGTAGGCGTTCTCGGCGAACCGGCAGGCGTCCAGGAAAAACGGGATGCCAAACCGGTGGCACACCTTTCGCACCGCCCGCAGGTTGGCCATCGACACCGGCTGGCCTCCGCCGGAATTGTTGGTGATGGTCATCATCACCAACGGCACCCGCTGGACGCCGACCTCGTCGATCAGCACTTCCAGCGCCTGTACGTCCATGTTCCCCTTGAAGGGGTGGACGGTGGATGGCTCGAGTCCTTCGGAGATGACAAGGTCGCGGGCCTCGGCGCCCTGGTACTCGATGTTGGCTCGGGTGGTGTCGAAGTGGGTGTTGTTGGGTACGACGTGTCCCTCACCCAGGGTCTCGGAGAAAAGGATGCGCTCGGCTGCCCGCCCCTGGTGGGTGGGAACCACCTCGGGGAACCCGGTGAGCTCTCGCACCGCCGCCTGGAACCGGTAGAACGACCGGCTGCCGGCGTAGCTCTCGTCACCGTCCATCATCCCGGCCCACTGGCGCGACGACATGGCCCCCGTGCCCGAGTCGGTGAGCAGGTCGATGATCACCTCGTCGCCGTTCAATCCGAAGAGGTTGTACCCGACCCGGTGCAACGCCTCCTCGCGCTCCCGCTTGTCGGGGAAGCGGATGGCCTGGACGCTGTGGATCCGGAATGGCTCAATGATGGTGTCAAACTGCATAGTGGGTTCCTTTGGTTCTCAGTGGATCGCGTTGGATCCGAGGCTCATGGGATGGGCTCGAACCGGGCCTGGAAGAAGCGCAGCGTCGCCGGCTCGTGGGTGAAGCGCAGCCCGCGTACCGCCCCCCGGTTCTCGTGCACGGCCATCACCGACTCGGCGACGACATCCATGTGGGCCTGGGTGTAGACCCGGCGGGGGATCGCCAAACGGACCAGCTCCAGCCGGGGGTAGTGATGGTCGCCGGTGGCCGGGTCCCGGCCCGCCGAGACCACCCCGCGCTCCATTCCCCGCACTCCTGACTCCAGGTACAGCTCGGCGGTCAGTGCCTGGGCCGGGAACTGGTCCTGGGGAAGGTGCCGGAGAATCTCCTGGGCGTCGAGGAATACCCCGTGTCCGCCGATCGGCTGCACTATCGGGATCCCCACTTTGAACAGGCGGTTGCCCAGGTACTCGACCTGTCCGACCCGGGCCCGGACGTGGTCGTCGGAGGCCACCATCTCCTCGATTCCCCGGGCCAGCGCTTCCATGTCACGGCCCGACATGCCCCCGTAAGTGTGGAGCCCCTCGAAGGCGACGAGAAGCGCCCGGGCCTCGCGGGCCAGCTCGGGATCGCGCAGCGCCAGGAAGCCACCGATGTTTACAAGGTTGTCTTTCTTGGACGAGACGGTGGCTCCGTCGGAGTGGGAGCAGATCTCCCGCAGGATCTCCGCCACCGATCTGTCCTCGTAACCGCCCTCGCGTTGCTTGATGAACCAGGCGTTCTCCAGCGCCCTGGTGGCGTCGAGCAACACCAGGATGCCGTGGCGCCGGCACAGCTCGTAGGTGGCCTTGAGGTTGGCCATCGACACCGGCTGGCCCCCGGCCATGTTGACGTTGGTTTCCAACGAGAGGTAGGGAATGCGGTCGGCCCCCACCCGGTCGATCAGCGCCGCCAGCTTGTCGAGGTCAACGTTGCCTTTGAAGGGGTGGATGTCGGCCGGATCATGGGCCTCGTCGATGATGACGTCGGCAAAGGTGGCTCCGGCGTGCTCCTGGTGGAACCGGGTGGTGGTGAAGTACATGTTGCCGGGAACGGTGTCGCCCGGCTTGATCAGGATCTGGCTCAGGATGTGCTCGGCGCCCCGCCCCTGATGCGTGGGGATCAACTCCTCGTAGCCGTACACCTCCTTCACCGCCTCCACCAGGTGGTAGAAGCTCCGGCTTCCAGCGTAGGCCTCGTCGCCCACCATGAGCCCGGCCCACTGGTAGTCGGACATCGCCGAGGTCCCCGAGTCGGTGAGCAGGTCGACGTAGACGTCCTCCGCCCTCAGCAGGAAAGTGTTGTATCCCGCCTCTTGGATGGCTTGCTCCCGCTGCTCCAGGGTGGTCATCCGGATCGGCTCCACCATCTTGATCTTGAAGGGCTCGGCCCAGCTCTTGGTCATGTCCATCACTCCTCGACTGTCCGATGTCCTCCGTCCGATGTTCTCGCCGGAAACCGGCTTTCTCCCTCAGAACGTCGGTTCTGAGAGTGCTTCGCCGCTGTCCAAACGAGTAGAGGCAAAGGTCACCGCCGCCAGCTGCCCGGGCCAGATGAGTGACACCGCCAAAGCCCTCTTGCCCGGTCGGCGCCCAGATCACCCTGTTCCGTTGCAGCGCCCAGCACATCGCCTAACCGCATATCTAACAATCTGGGGGTTGGGCGGCTCCTGGGGGCGAGTTGACGGGAAAATGGCCCATAACCCCGCAATTGCCTTGGCGGGCCGATCAATCTCATAACCCGAAGGTCGCGGGTTTGAATCCCGCCCCGCCACCGCCGCCGATTTCTCGGGGCTTTCTACCTAGCCGGGACTTGGAACGTGCTGGGCAGTTGCCGGTCGGGACACCCGGATCAGCTCAACGATGCTCGCCGCCGCGACCCAGGCGATGAAGACGAAGATGCCGATCCACGGAGCCAGGGCTCCCAGGGCGACTAGTACCGCGAAGACACCAAGCCAGACCGGCAGAGTCCGGTTAGTGAAGCTCACGACGGCAGCAGCTATCCCCACCGCCAACAGGCCGGGGGAGAAGATCAGCGTGCCATTCCAAAAGAAGTCCACGGCACCTTGAGCAACCTCGGCGTGACCGTTGTCACCCGCTTCTGCTCCGGCCAGTTGGACGGCCGTAAAGAGGATCACCCCGCCGGCCAGTACGACACCGCCGGCCGAGAAGCCATCCGCCGCCCAGCCGGCTCCACCATCTCGGAACCTGGTCCGAAGATGTCCGATGAAAACAAGAAGAAAGCCGATGCCGAGCATCACCAGGAAAGCCCCGGACCGTATATCGTCGGAGCCCTCGCGAAATTCGGCAAGCACGCTGCTCGCCGAGTCGGAAGGTTCGGAATCGACCCCTGCAGAGATGGCGCCACCTACCACGACGGCGGCGACAAAGAGGACGCCACTGAGTGGCCCGAACCATTCGCTTACCTTGCCCATGACCTCTCCTTTCCTAGAAGCGTCATTGATACAGACGAGCGAGTGACACATTCGGGTGACAGAACCCGGCCTCAGTTGCTGAAGACGTGATTGTGGCCGGCCCTCGGATCGGCGAGAGCCTCGAGAACATTCGACTTTCCGGGATGGGAACTACGCTCCCCATCCGCCTCCTCCCGGTGTTCTCACCAGCAGACGATCGCCGGGAGCCACCTCGACCGTCGTCTTGGCCGGGAGTCGCTCCGGAGTTGCCCCCTTGCGGATGAGCCAGTCTTCTCCTTGTTTGCCGGGGCGGCCGCCGGCGAGGCCCCATGGGGGGAGAACGCGGCGCTCCCCCATGAGCGACAGTGTGGCGGCCGCCTGGAACTCGAGCTCACGCTCGATGCCTTCACCGCCGGGATGCAAGCCGGCTCCGCCGCTTCCCTGGCGGAGGGTGTAGCGGAGAACCCGAAGCGGATAGTGAGACTGGAGGGACTCGATAGGGGTGTTCTTGGTATTCGTCATGCCCGTGTGGATTCCCGACTGTCCGGGCCCTCCCGGCCGCCCTCCCTGCCCACCGGCAACCGTTTCGTAATAGGCGAAGTCGTCGTTGCCGACGAGGATGTTGTTCATGGTCCCCTGCCCGGCCGCCGGAACCCGGTCGGGAGCGGCGCCGGCGAGGGCACCGAGCAGTGCGTCTGCGATCCGCTGGCTCGTCTCCACATTGCCGGCAGCCACTGCCGCCGGAGGGTTGGCGTTGACCAGGGACCCGGGTGGAGCCATAAGGGTCAGCGGCCGGTAGCAGCCCCCGTTGGCAGGGATGGTCGGATCGGTAGCAACCCTGACTGCGTAATACAGGCACGAGCGCGTGACGGCTTCTACGGCATTGATATTCCCCTGTACCTGGTCTGCCGAGCCCGTGAAGTCGGCACCGAGGCTGTCACCATCAATCGTGACCGCCACGCGAATGGGCAGCAACTGGTCACCGAATTCCATGAAGTCCGTGAACGTGTACTCGCCATCCGGCAGGGCGCCAAGGGCCGCTCGCATGCGGCGCTCGCCGTAATCGAGCAAGGCCGTGGACACCTTGATGTACCGCTCACGTCCTTCAGCTGTGGCCAGGCTCTGAATCCGCTTTGCTCCGGCTTCGTTGGCCCCCAGCTGAGCGGACAGATCGCCGAGACGCTCCGCCGGAGTGCGGGTCGCCTCGAGAAATGGCTCCACGAACTCGGGAAGCCATTCCCCATCCCTGACGGCCGGGGTGGGAACCACCCGGTGGCCCTCCTGGTCGACAGTGACCGCATGGGCTGGCATTGATCCCGGCGCTTCGCCACCCACATCGGCGTGATGAGCCCGGTTGGCGACCCAGGCAATGAGGTTGCCATCGGAAAACACCGGCCGTACCAGCGTGAGGTCGTTGAGGTGGGTGCCACCGGCGAACGGATCGTTCACGGCGTACTGAAAGTCGGGCTCCACGCCTGCGCCGAAGCGCTCGAGGACGGCCGCAACGGACGCCGGCATCGATCCGAGGTGTACCGGTATGTGCTCGGCCTGCGCCAGCATCTCCCCCGAGGAGACGAACACGGCGGCCGAGCAGTCGGCCCGTTCCTTGATGTTCGGCGAGTAGGCCGTTCGCCGCAGAACAACACCCATCTCGTCGGCGATCTGGGCAAACCGATTCCGGGCGACTTCGAGCGTGATCGGGTCGACGGTCACCACTCCACCTCCAGCACGCCGCTTTCGTGAACGGAAGCGCGCTCGCCCGCCGCTAGGAAGGTGGTCGCTTCGGGTTCCTCGATGACGGCCGGGCCCACCACTTCCGCCCCCGGAGCCAGCGCGGGTCGCCACCAAACCCTGGCGTCGACCAGTTTCCCGCCGGTCATGATGGGTCGAGTGCCCCGGGCCGGATCGCCCTCCGGGTGGATCCCGGGAAGCTCCGACCAGGTGAGTGCCGGGGTTCCCAGAGCGGTAGCGCGAACCGTTACCGCTTCGACGGCATCTTCCGGTCGTGAGAAGCCGTTTCGCTCGGCGTGCAGACGGTGGAATCGGTCGGATATGACAGCCCACCCGTCGCCGGGCTCGTATTCGATGGTGAGCTCATGCGATTGTCCGATGTAGCGAACATCAACCATGGACGCGACTTCGACAGACTCGACTCCCCACTCTTGCAGTTCCTCAGCCACCATCTGCCTGAGCGATTCGAGAGTGGAGTCTATTTTCCCGGGATCGGTTGTGATCACCGTCCGGGCCAACTCAACTCGTGGCGGGCTCAACAGCAGGCCGAATGCCGAGAAGACTCCGGCGTGGACGGGAACGAGCACGCCGGCCATGTCGAGCCGGCGAGCCAGAGCCGTCCCGTGCAGACCGCCTGCTCCCCCGAAGGCTACGAGTGCGGCCTCCCGGGGGTCTGCCCCCTGCTCAATCGAGACACGGCGAATCGCCCCTGCCATGATCTCCTCGACAATCTCCACCATGCCGGATGCCGTCTCGACAGGTCCCAGACCGAGACGGTCTCCGAGCAAGGTCAGCGCAGCGAGGGCGGCCTCCGGTTGAAGCACCAGGTCCGCTCCGAAGCGGGCCCTCGGGTTGATGCGTCCGAGGGCAACGTTGGCATCGGTAACGGCCGGCTCGGTTCCCCCGTTGGCATAGCACGCAGGACCGGGTCGGGCCCCGGCACTTGTCGGGCCCACGCGAAGCGCGCCACCCGGGTCGACCCAGCCGAGACTGCCACCACCTGCCCCGACGGTGTGAATGGCCACCGACGGCATTCGGCACGGGAAACCACCGATGTCACGCTCGTAGGCGATCTCCGGCCGTCCATTGTCGATCCGACACACATCGGTCGAGGTGCCACCCATGTCGAACGAGATGAGGTGATCCCGCCCTAACGCCCGCCCCAGTTCCGTCGTCGCCACCACTCCCCCGGCAGGTCCGGACAGCAGGACCGTGGCCGGGTTGGCCGCGGCGCCCCCGGCGTTGATCAGGCCACCCGATGAACGCATGACCAGGATCTGGTCTGGCAAGTTCTTGAGGATCGTGGCTTTTGCCAGCCTCGAGAGGTAACGGGCCATGGCCGGCAACACGTAGGCATTCAGCACGGTGGTCGAGGCTCGCTCGAACTCCCGGAACTCCGGAGCCACCTCACTGGAAATCGAGATCGGAAGGTGGGGGTGGATCCTTCGGATCGACTCCCGGGCATCCTGTTCGGGCTCCGGATCGAGATAAGAGTAAAGAAGGGAAATGGCCACCGACTCGACATCCTCCAGCACACCCGGGGTCATAGCCTCGATCGAGAATCGCCGGTGGCGGGGAACAAGCGGCTCGGGCCGCTCGAGCTCCGGGTCGTAGAGCGAAGGACGATCCTGGCGTCCGATTTCCAGAACATCCTCGAAACCCGGACTGGTGATGAGGGCCGTCCGGGCTCCGGCTCGCTCCAGGAGCGCGTTGGTCGCGACGGTGGTGCCATGGAGGAATCGGTCGGCCCCGTCGGTGACGCTGAGTGCCCCCGCCATCACGCCGCGGCTTTGATCTTCCGGCGTGCTCGGTACCTTCGCGGAGCGAAGCTCGGAGCCATCCCAGACCACCACGTCGGTGAAAGTGCCCCCGACATCGATGGCAAGGCTGCGGCTCATGATGCCTTTCGGTGGATGGGGCGGGGTTAAACGCCCTGTTGCCTCAGGCGAGGCAGGATACCTGCTCTATTCCCGCCCAAATTCCTCGAAGGCATCGCAGGCACCCTCACCGTCGAGAGTGGATCTAGCGAGCTCCCCGGCATTCGAGGCACAGGCTTTCGATAACAGATAGGACCCCGTGCTGCTCAGGGCCAAGCAGAGACTCGATCTTCTTCATCATCGGGGCCGGCGCGATCGGCAAGCCGCAACGCTCACATGACAGGGTTTCTTCCTGGTATTGGACCGTGCGGCCAGCCTGGATGAGTCCGAGATCGGTGCGCCTGACGAGCTCGATAGCGTTGTTGCGTATCTCGGGACAACGGGGCACACACTGACCACAGGCGGTGCAGGCCGCAGCATCGAAACTGATTTCGAGATAGCCATCGAACTGTGCGTGGGCCAGTGCACCGGTGGGGCAAACCTGGGCGCAGACGGTGCATCCGGTACACGCCTCGGGATCGATCACCACCTCGGCTGTGGGTGAGGCCGGGTGTTCGTCCACCGTCAGGTCGGTGGCTCCGGCGGCAGCCGCCACCGCTATCAAGATATCTGGTGCGCTACCGGGATTGAACGGCTCTGACAATCCGGCCGGCTGCCATGGGCCGGGCACCACTTCGGCGAGGGCGGTGCTCACGCGGTCGGCGTCGGTTCCAGCGGCAGCCAACAAACGCCGGCAATAGTCGACGTTACGAAAGACGACCTCGTCATGTCTCAGATCGCAGCCGGCTTCCGAACACGGACGAGCCACAACCGCGCCGGCACCCATCAGGAGCGGAGCCAGGAGCCACTGCGGAGTGGCCATGGCCGCGCAGGGCAACTCCACCTGGTACCACCCCTTCGAGGTGAGGGGCTCTGAGGCCCGCCGGCACCCGTACACGATGCCGGGGGTACTCCGTTCGGTCTCGACGATCGCTTCGATCTGAGCCGCCACTTGACTGCCTGTCGCGACAGGATGGGTGATGGCACCCGTTGGGCAGGTAGTGACGCACAGCCCGCACGGCTCGCAAATCGACTTGTCGTATTCGATGCGACCCGCCGTCCATTGGTAGGCGGTTTGAGGGCAAATCTCTGCACAGGCCCGACAGCCGCCGGCTGCTGCGCAGTTTTCCACCTCAATAAGGGGAGCAGCCACATACTCAGGTCGGGGAAATCGCAACAGATCCCGCCGGCTGACTTCGCTGGGGAACACCGACTTGGATTGTTCCGGGCGGCTCCCACTAAACGCTTCCGCCCGGGCAACGGCTGCTGCCAGGTAGACGCCAAGCCGCTCCGAGTCGCCGTCCGCCTCGCGCAGGTCGACCAGGGGCACCCCGAAAGGATCGAATCCGGCGGATCGAAGCTCCGATTGCACTAACCCCGGAGAGTATTTGCCGGGCCAGAGTCCAAGCACCAGGCGGTCGGCACTCTCCGCCTCAGCACCGATCAACTCGGGTTGGAAGCACAGCCCGGGGACCTCGACAATGTCGAGGTCTGAGCCTTCGGCGGCCACCGCGTCGTGGTCTCCACACAGCAGGGCCCGCGTGCTCACACCTTGTCTCCGCTCGATACGCCATGGGTCAGGCCGGGGATGAAGTCGTACTCGTGTTTGAGGTAGGCGTCGGTTGCTTCGGTCAAGCGAGCGTAGAACCGCATGGGATCGGCCGCGGCCACGCGCTCTGCAAAGCGCGGAAACCAGGCCGCCGGATGCTGGCTTATGAACTCGTACTGGTCATGGAGGGCCTTGTGCACCGTCTCCGACTCCCAATTGGAGGCTCCTTCCGCCTCGCGTCGGCAGAGCTCGGCCATCGTCTCCAATTGCACTGAAATATGATCGACCGACTCGACACTGTCGGGCTGCACCTGCACCCCGAGTCGGCGGTAGTTGCGTTCGAGGTCGCTGAGCAACTCGGCCAAACCGCCTCCTTCGGCCGAGGCACGGTAATACGACTCGACCGGCGGGCAGAGGGTGCCGTCGGAGCTTGTCAAAAACAAACGCACATACTCGCTGTGCAGCAGCTCCGCTCCCGGCATGTCCTTGAATGCGTCGAGGAGCCCGAACCACCAGGGTGCGAACGCGAATCGGTTCACACCGTAGGTGTCGAGATACTCCGCTGACAACTCCAACTCTTGCAGCCTTCGCTCGTTGGGAGGTAGAAAAGCGGCGGCAAAGAACCGGTAGAGGCCCTGTCTAAGACTGGCCGCTTCAGCCCACTCGTTCTGTTCGTCCATCAGTCGACCCGGTGGGGCACGTCGTCGGGGCGGTCGGGCAACAGCTCATAGACGAGCGCCGCCGAGAACGTCAGGACGACGCCCACGATGAACACGAGACCGGCAAAGTCCATCCGGGGATCTGCGTTGTCCACGCTCGAGGCGCCCCAGGGAGCGGCCAGACCAAAGTAGCTAATCGCCATGAGGGCCAGCCCCGTCACGACCATCAAAGTCGTCAATGTTCTACGCATCTGCCATCACCTCCCTCTCAGATTCGTCTAGTGGTAACAAGGGGAATGACTTCATGAACAGGCCGATCAGTAGCGCTCCCAACGCCAGGATTCCTGCCACGACCGCCCATTCGATCCAGGACGGTGTGTACGAGCCAACGTCGTACGGCAACAGGGTCCCATGAGTCTGGGACGGCACCACGATGAGGTACCGCTTGCCGACTGCGGCCAGGTTGACGAGGACACCCGAGGCGACCAGCCACCCAATGTTCCATCGGCTGTTGAGAGCCTGGTAGGCGAGGATGGCGACAGGCATCACCAGTGCCGCCACCGACCCCCAGTAGATCCACGCGTACTCTCCTGTGAGCAGTGCGTCGGAAAGTGCTTTCTCAGCTTCTGGTGTGTTGTAGAGCAGCGTGAGCAGCTCCACCATCATGAAGTAGAGGTAGACGAGAAGGGTCACCAGCAGGAAACGGCCCAGCCAGGCGAAGATCTCGATGCGCAGCCGGTCCCGCACACCAAGCGTTCGGCGGGCGATCGCCGCCAGGATGAGGAGATGTCCTATGCCGGAAACCCCGGCCAGTGCTACGAAAGCCGGCGCCTGCAGGGTGCCATACCAACCCGGTCGCCCGACCTGCAACCCGAAAACGAAGCCGAGCGTCGAGTGAGCGATGATCAGCAGTGGGATTATGGCCAGGGCAAGCCAGAAGCTGGCAGTCCAGTGTCGCCGTCGTTCCCGCTCGGTGTCCTGGTATCCAGCGGCCCATCTGCGGTGGAACCCCTGCAATCTGCTCGGCACCTTGCTGAGCACCGCGGCATCGCGCCTTCCCCCGAGGTAGGTGTATACGAGGCTGGCGAACAGGTATCCCGCTATCACAAGTGTGAAGGTCCCGAAAAACGGGGATTGGGGCCGGGCATACCGGAAGAGATTGATGATCCCTCTGATCGGCTGGCCAAGATCGACGATGATCGCCAGGCCTCCGAGAATCAACGACACGACCGTCAGGACTTCGGCCATCCGCGCCACCGGCGCCAGCTTCTCCAATCTGAAGAGACGGATTAGCGCCGCCAGGGTGATGCCGGCGAAGCTCACACCAATCAGGTACACCACCATGGTGATGTACAAGCCCCAAGTGGCGCCGCCCATGGTTCCGACGTCGCGCATGCCGGTCGCGCCCATTCCTTCGGTGTACTCCCGGAAATAGGCGTAGCCCCCGAAGCCGGCGATGAGAATGCCGACAGCGAAGAAGACCTTCCAGCCGCTATTGAATCGGCCGATGCCCTGGGGAAGTGAGGGTTCACCTCGGGGAACTGGACGTTCGGTGAGTGTTTTCGTTGCCATGACTCACACCCTCGCTTTCGGCCGTTCAATTTCACGCACTTCACTGCTGGGAGGCTTGCCACCCACATACATCACGCTGGGCTCCGTTCCCGCTTCCTCCAACAGACGCCAGGGGGACTTCTCGCGGATGAACGCGCTGATGGGACTTTCGGGGTCCTCGACGTCGCCGAATCGCAAGGCCTGCACCGGACATGTCTCGACGCACGCGGGTAGAAGGCCCTTTTCGACTCGATGCACGCAGAACGTGCACTTCTCCATGACCCCCTTGGCATGGCCCCCGCCGGCGGTATGGCGCTGTTCTTCGCCATATTTGCCCTCGAGGTCGGGGTTCTTGTATGCCGGGACCGCCCCACCGGTGACGCCTGTGAGGACCGGGTCTTTCCAGTCGATCGCATCGGAGTAGTAGGACTTCGCCGGCTTGCTCCAGTTGAAGTAGTTGACGCCATACGGGCACGCCAGCTCGCAGTAGCGACAGCCGATGCAGCGATCGAAGTCGGTGAGGACCAACCCATCGTCACGCTTGAAGCGCGCCCCGACCGGACAGACCTTCACGCACGGAGCGTTGTCGCAGTGCTGGCATGGTCGGGGGAGGAAGCTGATCTCGGTGTCTGGAAACTCGCCCTGTTCGAACCGGAAGACGTACATCCAGAACACACTTTCGACAGTGTTGTTCTCGATTTTGCATGCTTCCATGCAGGCACGACAGCCCTGGCACCGGTCGAGGTCGACAACCATCGCATACTTGGTCATCAGACCTCACCTCCCTTCCGAACCTTGACCTTCACATGGAAGGACTGATCGGCAGTGTTCGTCATGTAGCCCTCGCCCGTGTAATAGATCTCGTTGGGAGAGGGTCCCTGGCCTTTGTTCACCGGGTGAGTCCACAAACCGAAATGGTGAGGGAGCCCCACGACGTCGGGACGAATCCCCTCGCAGTAGGCGGCGACCGTCGTGAGGCTCCTGGTCTCACCGGTTACCGCGTTCTGCGACTCAACCGTGACGGTGTCTCCATCATCGATGCCAAGCGGCTTCGCCGTCCGCGGATTGATGTCCAGCCGACTGCCGGGCGCCAACTCAGCGAGGAGAGGGACGAAGCTGGTCCGCGACTGCTTGTGCTCGATCATGTGGTAACTGATCATGTAAAGGTCGTAGTCGGGTGGGGAGTTCTCCATCGTCGGCGCCCGCCAGGTGGGTAACGCCGTGTAGTCGCGCCAATAGATCTCGTCGGCGCCTTTGTCCTTCATCTTGTTCTGAGCGATGAACAGGCTTTCGCCGTAGAGACGATGGACCTTGCCGCCAAATGGTGGGTCTGTGGCGTAGCCGTAGAGCTTGGTGGGACTCACGAGGCCCTTGACCAGCACGCCGTTGGTTTCGAAATACGAGACGCCCTCGACTCCCTGGGTTTTCGCCCAACGGTCGAAAATGTCCCTCACCTCGGGCTTCCGGTCGAGGGGAAGCGCCAGATCGTCTTCGAGCTTCAGTTCCTTATTCACTATCTCGATGTAGCCGCCTTCGCCAAACAGGGTTCCGAGCTTTTCTGTTAGGTCGAGGTAGATATCGATTTCACCCCGGGATTCGAACATGGGCGCCATCGGTGGTACCCGTAGCGTGACTGCGTCGAAGTAAACGTCGGTAGCGTTGATCGGGCCTTCCCATTTCTCGATGGTGGCCGCAGGCAGCACCACGTCGGCGAAATAGTCGGCAGTTTCTGACAACCATGGGCTGATAACCGCGACGAATTTGAACTTCTTGTAGGACTCGAAAATTTCGCCCTGGGAGGGGAAGGAGACGAGTGGGTTGACCATGTGAAGGATCGCTACTTCGGGAATCTGCTCCACGTCGTATTTGGCGGGATCCAGCATCACCTTGGCGACGATCCCGGGGAACCCGGTGTTGATGGGGAAATACCGGCTGTTCTTGAGTGTGTAGTTGTAGGGCGGATCTTCTACCGTCAGCTCCTCGAACGCGTCGTGGTTCTTATGGATTTTCCAGGTGAAGTCGGCCATCTGGCCGCCGACTGCCCCCACGGCTCCGACCAGCATGGAAACCGTCGCCATGGCGCGCACGGTTTGGAAACCGAGCTCTTGCTGGGCCATGTGATACGCCATGATCCCGACCGGCCGATATGGGATCTTGACGCCGTCGACCACAGTGGTGGAGCCGATCTTGGCGTTCTCGCCAAACTCGATGGCCACTCGCCGGATGTCGGCGGCCGGTATCCCGGTGACGCCGGCAGCCCAATCGGCCGGGTACCGGCCGACGTGTCCTTTGAAAGCCTCGAAAGCAGTTCGAAGCGTCTCGCCACCCACCTCGAAAGAGCCCTCGAGCGCCGGGACGGCGGCCTCCTCGAAGGATCTGGTGCTTCCGGTGGCCTCGTCCCACACCTGCGGGAGCTCATTGGCGCGCAAGAAGGTCCCATCCTCCTTGAGGAGATAGGGGGCGTTGGTATAGGTGGTGAGGTATTCGCGGTCGATGAACCCTTGCGAGATCAATTCGTTGCATAAAGCCAATGCCAACGCCAGGTCGGTTCCAGGGCGGATCGGGAGCCAGGAGTCGGCGAATGGTCCGGCGCTGCGGAGTCGCGGATCGATGTGAGTGATCTTCATGCCCCGCTCCCGCGCGGCCACCATGTGACGGGGCCAGGTGATCCAGCAGAACTTGTTCCCGCCGGCATTCGTGATATTCCAACCCCACGAAAGCATGTAGTTGCATTCTCGAAAGTCGGGGTGCATCACGGCGTGGGGCCCGAGCGTGTACTCGATCGCCCGGTAGCCGGCATCGGAGCAGTAGGCACCGTGGCCCAGCTTCTCGCATCCGAGAGACTTGACAAAAGCGTCGTCGTAGAAGTCCCCCGCCTTGCTCCGCCCCTTCTGCCACAGGACGAGCTTGGGATCGCGTTCCCGCACCTCGTTGACTCGTTGGGCCACGATGTCGAGCGCTTCGTCCCAGGAGGCTTGCCGCCACTGGCCGGTCTCGCCCTTGCCGTTTGTCCGCACCAGGGGTGTCTTGACCCGGTTCGGGTCGTATATCGAGATGATCTGCGCCTGTCCTTTCGGGCACAATTTCCCCCGGTTACGGGGGTTGGCCGGGTGGCCGTCGAACTTGATGACGCGACCGTCGATGCGCCGAGCCAGCATCCCGCAGTCCTGTTTCCCAATCCAGCATGTGGTGGGAACCACATCTTCGACGGCCGGAGTCACGGCGGCGTCGGCTCTCGTGAGAGTGTCGAAGCCTCCAAAAAGAAAACGGTGCGCTGTCAGCACACCTGCGGTGGTTATTGCGGAACCCTGTATGAATCGCCTTCGCGTTACGGGTGACACGGGGTTGCACCTCTCCTTTCATGGAACCTTCGCGCTGATAAAGAAATATTTCACAAAGTCACGTCCGGGCAATAGAGGAAAAGGTCATTGAAGTGATTGTGCTTAGGACCTGTGACAGGCCGACGGGGCCATCCCTTAGGTGGGCTGGTGCCGAAACAGGTCGTCCCAGCGGCGGTCGAGCAACGCGAGGGACTCCGGAAGGGGCAGCGCCCGCATCGTGGGGTGGGCCTTTGTCACTTCCAGGCGGTGCAGCTTGGCAACGGCGTCTGCGACCTCGAAGTCGATGTCGCCGTGGCCGGCGTCTCGTAGCCACGTTTCGACCTCGACGTCGAGCTCTGCTTCGGTGAGTCCGTCGGGTGCGGCCAGCAGGAAGCGGTAGGCGAGGAGCACTTCTGCCACTTCCTGCTGCTCGGCCGACGACAGGAGGGTATGGAAGACGCTGGGCCCGGCGGCCAGGGTGCGGAAGTAGAGATTCTCTGTGAGGGTTTTGAGGTAGTCGAGCCGGCGGTTCTTCAGCTTGGTCCACTGGCGGAACACGAAGCCTCCCAGGGTGAGGACGCCACCAAAGAGGATGACCAGGGCCGCCTGGTTGATTTCGGGCTGCTCATCACGTAGTCCGAGCCAGGCCCCCACCAACAAGAACATGAGACCGAGGGTGGGCAAGAGTTTGGTGGCCAACACGGCGACGCCCGAAGCCACCGCGGGCGCCCCGATGAGCAGGGAGTCGACCAGCCGGAACCGCACCCGGGTGGCGGGCAGCAACATCTCGATGTCGGCCCGGGGTACGTTCTGGAACTGCTTGAGCGACACGTGGTCCGGTACCAGGTTTCGCTTGGCCAGGTTGATGTTGCGCTCATCAAACCAGCTTTGGGGCTTGATCCGGGTGTACACCACGACCCGTTCGTAAACAGTGATCGCCTTTTCTTCGGACCGCAGCCCCATCCATTTCGGGATCTCGACAGTGTCCCGCTGGCTGCCGCGACGGTAGATGAGCAGTTCGTCATAGTCGTCGAGGTCGACCTCGAGCCGCACTTGGATCAAAGACTCGTTGGCCAGCGCGTAGTCGAGTTCGGCCATCGTGACCGGGGTGTAGTTCGCTCCGTCGAGCAGGCCGGTGAGTTCGGCGGCCACAAGGGAGGCCGCCCCCGGGTCGTCGCCGACTCGCTCCCAAGCCTCAGTGACAACCTGCTCGCGGTCGTGGAACTCGTAGTGGTACAGCGCCGACGTCAGCCGGCTAAAGGAGCGAAACTGCTCGGCCCCGTCGTGATCCTCGGGCCACGGCAGGCCGCACAGGTCCGTGGTGAGCTGCCCGATCCGCTGAGGTATGAAACGTTCCCGGCCTGCCATGGGCACAGGGTAGGAAGCCAGGACCAGGACCGTCAGCGGCGGGTCGCAATTGACCGTTGCAATACCGGAGGCCTGAGGAGCGTCTCGGTGTCGATTGTTTCCGCCCGCTCTGGAATGCTGTCCTGTGCGGGCGCTTCTGTTCGCGGTGTTCCAGATGGGAATCTTGCGCTCCCGTGTGGAGACGCGTTGCTTGTGTCCGACACTGCACCGAAATCACGCTCTTTTCGCGTAAGGTTCTCTCGGTTTCCGTTGAGGAGAGACCGATGCTGGAAGGGTCAGCGCTTACGGCCGTACGCATTGCCGGGATCGTGGTGGGGGCGTTCGTCGTCAACTTTGCACTCGGGATCGCGCTCGGCCGATTCTTCAGGCGTGCCGAGCGTGGGGATGCGGAGCGGATCGCGTCGCTCCGGCATGTGGCGCGCACCGCCCAGAGAGTGGTGCTCACCATCATCGCCGGGCTACTGATCCTCGACACGCTTGGAATCAAAATCACCGCGCTCGTGGCCGCCCTTGGCGTCGTCGGCCTTGCGATCTCGTTTGGAGCACAACCGCTCATCCGGGACATCATTGGCTATGTCTCGTTCGTGTTTGCCGACAACTTCCGTGCCGGTGAAGATGTGGCAATGGACGGAAAACGCGGCGAGGTCCTCAAGTTCGAATTGCGTGGTGTCGTGCTGAAAGTAGATGACGATGCGGGCGAACGGCTCGCCTACGTGCCGTACAGCAAGATCGGTACGGTCGAGAACTTCGATCGTGCGATCGAGGATGCCTAGTGCTCTGTCCAGTGACGTTGGCGATGTTGAGGGCGAGTCAGGGGCGGCGCTGGGAAGGACGCAGGACGAAGGCGCACTTGACGTGCGTCGAGGACGAGGACGCATCCAGCGGCGTCACTGGCCGTCCTGAACGCGGCAAACGTTACTGGTCGGGGCACCAGCCTCGGACTACCAGCGCTAGAGCAGGAGACTACGTGTCGGTGGACTATCAGGATCAGCTTCCTCGAGAGGTGCGGTGAGCACTCTCGGGGTTCTTACGGGTGGGGGCGATTGTCCCGGACTGAACGCGCTGATCCGCGCCGTGACAGTGCGCACAATCGAGCTCCACTCAACTCCGGTCGTGGGGATCCTCGACGGATGGCGAGGGTTGATGGAGAACCGAACCCGTCCTCTAGCCCGCGACGATGTCCGCGGCATTCTCGCCAGAGGTGGCACTGTGCTCGGGACCTCCCGCCAGGACCCATACGTCCACGGCGACGGATACCACAGCTTGCGCCCGACCATTGAGGCTCACGGAATCGAAGCGCTCGTCGTGGCTGGAGGCGACGGCACCCTCCGCACCGCCCTCCGGCTTTACGAGGAAGCTGGCCTTCCAGTCATAGCCGTGCCCAAGACAATCGACAACGACATCGCGGCGACCGACGTGACGTTTGGGTTCGACACCGCGATGAGCATCGCGACCGACGCCGTGGATCGCATCACCACCACCGCAGAGTCGCATAACCGGGTCATGCTGGTGGAGGTGATGGGTCGCACCCGGGGCTGGATTGCGGCCTATTCCGGTATCGCCGGCGGAGCCGACGCGATTCTCATTCCAGAACACCCTTACGACCTCGACGAGATTTCCCGCATTATCAAGACTCGCCATAGCGGCGGCCACACATACTCGGTGGTCGTAGTGGCGGAGGGAGTCGATCCGCCACCGGGGACCGAACTGGAGCTACCGATCGACAGCTTTGGCTTCAAGCGGCTGGGTGGTGTCGCCTATCCGATCGCTCGAGAGCTCGAGCGCCTTACCGGCTTTGAAGCCCGGGTTACCGTGCTCGGCCACCTGCAGAGAGGCGGCACACCGACAGCCCACGACCGGGTTCTGGCGACCCGCTTTGGAATAGCCGCCGCCGACCTTGCCGCGGCCGGCAAATTCGGCACGATGGTCGCCGCCAAAGGAACCGAAATGATCCCGGTTCCCCTGGCAGAAGCCTGCCGGGATATCCGAGGAGTGGATCCCGAGCTTTACGACGTAGCCCGGACCTTTTTCAGCTGAAAGGTGAATCTGGAAACTGCCGCCGATTCCTTTGCCCGTCGGCTGCGCGAGTCCGCGCGCAAGGAACGGGCCCTTAAAGAGCAGGCGTACCTCAAGAGTGACCTCCAACACCTCGGGGCGTCGGTGCCCCAAATCAGGGCCGCCGCTAAGGACCTTCATCGCTCAGCCCCCGACCTGAGCCACGCTCAAGTCGTCGAGCTCGTCCGGACCTTGTGAAAGCGGCCCATTCATGAGTGTCGGGTCGGGTGCGTTGAGTTGTTGTGGCTCTATCGCGACGAACTCGGCCCAACCGATATGGCGTTGCTAGAGAAACTGTTGCGGGAGTCAAAGACCTGGGCGCTG
>Ga0255057_10000558_pt1 | contig 21278 bp, 20 predicted proteins | sample Cases_109_6_MG_FD_189022 | JGI IMG/M metagenome (GOLD analysis project Ga0255057, IMG submission 189022) | Seawater microbial communities from Amundsen Gulf, Northwest Territories, Canada - Cases_109_6 | ecosystem: Environmental > Aquatic > Marine > Gulf | place: Canada: Northwest Territories... | reverse complement strand
GCGAAGGAACCTTACGCATGCATTATTTTCAACCTGCACACCGTTCACACCCCGGAGGGGCTACAGCATTCGGCAGCAGCATTCCGACGACTCATTGACATGGTGGTTCGCCGTGGCGGGAGCTACTACCTGACCTACCACAAGTATGCTACCCGCGACCAGGTTCTGGCTTGCTACCCACAGTTCCCTGAATTCCTCCGGCTCAAGAAGAGGTACGACCCCGAAGAGCGATTCCAGAGTGACTGGTACCGTCATTACCGCAGGATGTTTACAGATGTGGTCTGAAAGCCGGCCAGAAAAGACTCGTCAGATCCGGGGCGAGGAGCCGCCGCGAATATTTGCGGCATGGCTGTGGTTTCTGCTGACGCTGTTTTGTCTGCGTGTCATCGGGCAGATGTTAGTCGCTTTTCTTCATGTCTCGTTTCTGCCACCCATGGAGGAATGGTATTCCGGGCTCATCCCATACCCTTGGCTCTTGATGAGTCAGTTTTTCATCATTCTGGTGTTTGGCAAGGTTTGCATCGACTTCACTCGGAGAGAGGGGTTTTTCGTCGTGCCTCGACCCACCCTCGGATCAGGTCTCCTAACTTTCGGCTCCGTCTATCTCGCAGCCATGGTCATCCGATACGTGATCCGGATGAGCCTGTATCCCCACGCCCGGTGGGTGGGAGGCTCGATCCCCATCTTTTTTCACTGGATAATAGCTGGCTTCCTCCTTTCGGTTGGTGGCTACCATTGGAGCCGGATCCGCCCCAAATCGAAGAAACACCCGTATCTTGCAGCCGGTGCCTCTTGGCACACTCCTTTCCCCCCTGGACCTACTGACGTTCGAGACGGCTTTCGGCGCTGCCCACAAGACGTGGGACCAGATAAAAAAGTAGCAGAGCTGATGGGGTCAACGAGCGAGGTAAGAATCTGATGGCTGAGGGACGGTATACAGACCTCCTCAAATCTTTTGGCTTCCAGTCCTTCCTCTGGACCCAGTTCCTGGGAGCTTTCAACGACAACGTCTACAAGATCGTCGTCGCCATGCTCGCGGTACACGTGGCGACCAGTGCTGGCGGGGGGAGCGGCCAGCTCTCCCTGGTAGGTGCCGTGTTCATCCTCCCCTTCTTTCTCTTCTCTGGCTACGCGGGCCACGCCGCCGACACCTTCAGCAAACGGTCCGTCCTCATCGCCACTAAGGCCCTTGAGATCGTTGCCATGGCTCTGGGGATCTTCGCTTTCCTTTCCGGGCGGATCGACCTGATGCTAGGCGTCCTGTTCCTGATGGCGCTCCAGTCTACTTTCTTCAGTCCGGCCAAATACGGCATCCTGCCCGAGATGTTACCCGACAAGGATCTCTCCCGGGGCAATGGCCTAATAGAGATGACCACCTTTCTGGCCATCATCCTGGGAACCTCAATCGGCAGCGTGATGTTCGCCGCCTGGAAAGACCACCTGGGGTGGATCGGCCTTATCCTTACGGTACTCGCGGTGGCCGGGACCTTCACCAGTCTAGGGATCTCGCGGGTCCCGCCATCCGGCGCCCAAAAGCCGTTTCGCCTGAACCCTTGGGCTGAGATCGGCAAGGGTCTCACGCGGCTTTACCGTGACCGGACCCTCTGGCTCACGGTGGTGGGGATTTCTTACTTCTGGTTTTTGGGGGCCTTGCTCCAGATGGACATCATCCTCCTAGGCAAAGAAGTCATGGGTCTGGATGACTTTTGGATCGGAATCCTCGGAACATTTCTGGCCATTGGCATCGGCACCGGCAGCCTGGCAGCCGGGCGACTGTCGGGGGACAAGGTAGAACTCGGGCTGGTCCCTCTCGGTTCCATCGGCATGGGAGTTTTTTCAATCCTGCTGGCCTTTTCTACTTCATCTTACGCCCAGACGGTCACGGCCCTTGCCCTGCTCGGGTTCGCGGGCGGGCTCTTTATCGTTCCCTTGAATGCCCTCCTTCAGCAAAGGAGCGGCCGGGAGGAGAAAGGCCGGTTGATCGCAACGGCCAACTTCGTGAACACGGGAGGGATTCTTCTCGCCTCTGGAGTCCTCTGGACTTTTCGCGACCTACTCCATCTCCAGGCGGATCGGATCATCCTCATCTTCGGAATCTTCACACTTCTCGCGACGCCCTACATCCTGACTATCCTCCCCGACTTTCTGATTCGATTCACCCTCTGGATGCTCACCCACACCCTTTACCGAATCCGCATTGTGGGGCAACAGCATATTCCCTTCCGTGGACCAGCGCTTTTGGTTTGTAACCACATTTCTCACGCCGATGCTCCCCTCGTGGGGGCATGCATGCAGCGATTCGTCCGCTTTATGATGTACCGGCCCTATTACGAGACCAAGATCCTCAACTGGCTCTTTCGCCGCATGAAGGCCATTCCAGTTTCAGGCCGGAATCGAAGAGACATCTTGGAAGGGCTCGAGCGGGCGCGGGAAGAGCTGCGTCAGGGCCACGTGGTCTGTATCTTTGCCGAGGGCGCGGTGAGCCGGACGGGAAACCTGCTTCCATTCAAGAAGGGTTTCGAGAGGATTGTGGAGGGATTGAACGTCCCCGTGATCCCGGTACATCTCGACCAGCTCTGGGGAAGCATTTTCAGCTTCAAGGATGGCAAGTTCTTCTGGAAGTGGCCCCAGCGCATCCCGTATCCCGTCACCGTGTCATTTGGTACCCCTATGCCCTCCACGGCAAAGGCTGAAGAGGTCCGGCAGGCGATCATGGAGCTCGGCAGTGCCGCGGGTGAGTATCGGGGGAGCCTCCGGGATCAGCTGCATCTCCGGTTCCTCAGGACCGCCAAACGGCGATGGTTTTCGTTTGCGATGGCCGACTCCAGCGGCGAAAAGCTTACATACGGGGGAGCACTCGTGCGCAGCCTGATACTTGCTAAGTGGGTTCGAAATCAGTGCCTGAAAGATTCAATGGTCGGACTCCTACTCCCCCCATCGATCGGCGGGGCCCTGGCAAATATCGCGGTGCTGTTGGCTGGCAAGGTCCCGGTCAACCTTAACTTCACGGCGGGGCGAGAGGCCATGACCTCAGCCATCCAGCAGTGCGGCATCCGGACGATCCTCACGTCCCGCATCTTTTTGGCCAAAGCGAAACTCGAGGAGATAGAGGGGATGGTCTTCCTCGAAGAGGTCATGAAACGGGTCACCCCCTTTCAAAAAGTCCAGACCACCGTTCTGGCCCTGCTCTTTCCCTCTCGCTTGCTCCAGGCCCTATACACGCATGAAGACCACAAGCCCGACAGCCTTGCCACAATCATCTTCTCCAGCGGGAGCACCGGGATCCCCAAGGGGGTCATGCTCTCCCACCACAACATCCTCTCCAACGTCGAAGGGTTGGCGCAAGTATTTTGGGTCACCAACAAAGACCGGCTCATGGGGGTCTTACCATTCTTCCACTCCTTCGGCTTTACCGGTAGCCTGTGGTTTCCACTCCTCTCCGGCTTCGGCGTGGTTTATCACTCGAACCCTTTAGATGCGAAGACCGTCGGCGCGATGGTGTCAAAACACGGGGCAACGATATTGATCGGTACCCCGACATTTTATGCGGCGTACCTCCGAAAATGTACGACCGAGGAGTTTTCCTCGCTCCGGATTGCCATCGTCGGCGCCGAGAAATTGCGCGAGCCGATCGCCAATGCCTTTAAGGAGAAGTACGGCCTGGACCTCTTGGAAGGGTACGGCTGCACGGAGCTTTCACCGGTCGTCTCCGTGAACATCCCGGATTTCGAAGAGAGGACCTACCGGCAGACCGGCCTCAAGCCCGGGACGGCGGGACACCCCATTCCTGGAATCGCCGTGAAGGTCGTGGATCCTGACACGGGCGACCCACGTTCCCACGGGGAAGAGGGCTTGCTCTTGGTGAAAGGCCCCAACCAGATGATCGGCTATCTGGGGCAGCCCGAACAGACAGCGGAGGTCCTGCGGGACGGCTGGTACGTGACCGGAGACATCGCCGCGATCGATGATGATGGTTTCATCCGCATCACGGACCGCCTATCCCGGTTCAGCAAGATCGGGGGCGAGATGGTCCCCCACATCAAGGTGGAGGAGGCCATCAACCACATCCTTGGGGATCAGGAGTGCGTCGTGACAGCGATTTCGGATGAGCAAAAGGGTGAACGCCTCGTGGTCCTCTATACCCGCAGGGAGGTCACCCCGGAAGCACTCTGGAATCAATTATGCCAGACAGATCTGCCCAAGCTCTGGATTCCCAAGCGCGAGAGCCTCTACTATGTCGAGACCATCCCGATCCTTGGAACGGGAAAGGTCGACCTGAGACAGACCAAGATGATGGCCATGGAGAGGGTAGGAGGACAAGCATGAGCTTCGCTCGATGGTCGCAATTGCCAAGGGGAGAAAGCGGCGTGAATCTTACCGCAGCGAGAGCGGAGGAGGCCGTAGCCCAGCCGACGGTCCCTAGGATTCCCCGTGCAGCCATCGCTGTCCTGGCAATCGCGGTGTGGTTCGCCAGTCAATCGCTCCTCGAATCGCGGGGATTCCCGGAAGGCATCGTTGACGGAGTCCACCTCCTCCTTGCTCCAGCTACACAATGGTTAGCTCATCATAATCAAGCGGCTAACGCATTGCTGATCTCTACGTCGGGGCTGATCGACATCCTGGGATGCTTTCTGTTTGTCTCCGGAATCATGGGGCGCAGCATTCGGCCAATTCTCGGCCTGATGCTGCTCTTCATCCTTCGACAGGTTTGTCAGGCCCTCATAGCACTGCCCCCTCCCGCGGGCATGATTTGGGACTACCCCGGGGTGCCATCTCTCTTCGTCACCTACGGAACCACGAATGACTTTTTCTTTTCGGGCCACGCCGCCATCGCCGTCTATGGGGCGATCGAACTCGCCCGATTTCGCCGTCCGTGGCTCACCCTCGCCGCAACTGGCGTGGCCGTCCTCGAGGCCATGACCGTCCTGGTGCTCCGGGCGCACTACACGATGGACGTATTTGCCGCCATCCTCGCCGCAGCTGTCGCCGCGCACGTTGCAGTCAGCGTGGCACCCTCATTCGACCGGCTGCTCGCCGGCTGGCGTGCCTACGGATGGCAGACTCCGGATTAACGTGGTGACACGACGACAAGTACGTCAATGGAAACACTTCGACACGAAAACGGGCTGACGTCACAGGCCTTTCGCATGCGGGTACTGCTGATCATCGGACTCGCCATCGCGGCGACCGTCGCGGTGCTTTTCCTGCCGCCGATCGCTCAGGACAAGGCCTACCACAATTTTGCCGACGCGCGCAGCCTGCTTGGCGTCCCGAACTTGCTAAACGTCATTTCAAACATACCCTTTGTCGTGGTTGGCGCCCTCGGCGTGATATTTCTGCTGCGCCAATGGCCGATGCTGCAGGGTGGTCCGCTCATCGACCCCTGGGAGCGCTGGCCATTCCTGGTGCTGTTCGCGGGTGTGGGACTCACGGGATTCGGATCCGCCTACTATCACCTTGTCCCCACCAATGCGACGCTCTTCTGGGACCGGCTCCCGATGACCATCGCGTTCATGTCCTTCTTTACCGCTATCATTGCCGAGCGGATCAGCCTAAGAGCAGGTCGCCGGCTGTTCCTGCCTCTCGTGGCAGCGGGCATGGGAAGCGTCGTGTCCTGGCACCTGGGGGAGCTTCAGGGAGCGGGTGATCTCAGGTTCTATGGATTGATACAGTTTTTCCCCTTGCTCACCATTCCGCTCATGCTGTTCCTGTTCCCGCCAAGGTATACACGGACTGGTGATCTGTTCGGCGTGGTCGGTTTGTATGCGCTGGCGAAGATCTTCGAGCTGTTTGATGCCCAGATCTTTGCGTTAGGAAGGCTCGTAAGCGGACACACCCTCAAGCACCTGGCATCCGCCATGGCAGCTTACTGGATCCTTCGAATGCTGAGGAAGCGGAGCCCGGTGGAGTCCTTCCATGCTCAGGAGTCCGCGGCTCCGCTCACTACGGCGCCCACCTCCCCTATTTGCCTTTGAGAACCTTACCGATCTCGTTTGCATTGTAGGCTCGCATGGTTTCAGTCTGGACGTTGCCCATGGAGCCCGCCGCTAACAAGAGGCGGGTCGCGGTCGCGTCGTCGGGAGCATCGATGATCGTGACGATATCGTACTGACCCATCGTCCAGTAGATATCTTTGACTTTCACCTTCATCCTTTTGGCTAGATTCCGAAAGGCCTCCGCGCGTTTCGTCGTTCCCTTGATGTTCCGGATCCCCTGGAGCGTATACTTGCCGAGAATCACATACGTGGGCATTGTATTTCCTCCTCTCCCGAGTTGCACATGGATGCAACCCTACACAGGATTGTTGTCCGCGGCAAAAAAATTCAGTCCACTGCCGGGGACTGGGCACCCGCACTTTGTATTACTCATCAAAGTGTCGGGGAGGACCGAGAGTAATTCTAGCCGGACCGTCCCTAACCGGCCAGTAAAAAGCGCTCGGTCGGAAAGGTGGGTTTCGCCTTGACTCCAACATCGCTGACAAGTAGGGTGAAGTTTTTAGGAGGGCCGTCGTGATCAAATTTGTGAAGGCCCACGGATTGGGGAACGATTACATTGTCCTCAACGATGCCGACCTCGGTTTTGGTCTGACTTCGGAGGCGATACGACTCATCTGTCACCGACACTACGGCGTCGGCTCGGACGGTATCCTGCTCCTAGTCGGACCGCGAACCGCCCCCTTCGGCCTCCGGATCTTCAATCCTGATGGGAGTGAGGCAGAAAAGAGTGGTAACGGGATTCGTATTTTTGCCAAATACCTTTTCGAGCATGGCTACACTCGGGAAAAGGCTTTTTATATCGAGACCAAGGGCGGGATCGTGCGGGTCGAGGTAGAGTCGGAGGGGGATCGAGTGAGGCAGGTCACGGTCGAGATGGGACGGGCAACCTTTCGCAGCCCCGAGATCCCTGTAACCGGAGAGGAACGAGAGGTGGTGAACGAGGAGATGAGACTTGAGGGAGACCGTCTCCCATTCACCGCGGTCTCAGTAGGCAATCCCCACTGCGTCATTCTGGTTGATCAACTGGAACCGGAACATTTGCGGCAGCTGGGACCCCAGATCGAACATCACACGTTGTTCCCCCAACGGACCAACGTGCAGTTCGCCAAGGTGGGATCGCGGGACCGGGTGGCTATTCTAATCTGGGAACGCGGGGCAGGCTACACGCTGGCATCGGGCACGAGCGCCTGCGCGGTGGCTGCTGCCTGTCGCCGACAGGGTTTGGTGGATGACCAGGTGACGATCCAGATGCCCGGCGGGGATCTCGCCGTCACGATCCGGCCAAATTGGGAGCTGACGATGCGGGGCCCCGTCAGCGAAGTGTACACTGGCAACCTGAGCCCCGATCTCGTTGAAGAGATCAAAAAGGCGAGACCTTCCTAGGCAAACAGAGGGATTACGACCTCTCCTGAAGGATCTTACTGGCCTTCTCAACCGTATCACGCTCACTCCGGTAGGTGAGACGCGTCAAGGCCTCGGTCAGCGGCATCCAGCGAACCTCTTCGACCTCGAAGTCGTGCTGGTTCGGATCTCCTCCCGTGTGTTCAAAAAGATAAAAGTGGACGCGCTTGTGGATTCGATAACCTGCCTCCCGGTCCACAAACCAGTATTCGATCTCCCCGACCTTCCCCAGACACCGACCGGTAAGGCCAGTCTCCTCCTGTACTTCCCGCAGAGCCGTCTGCTCAGGATTTTCACCAGACTCCACGAGCCCTTTAGGCAGGGCCCAGATTGTCCCCCCTTTCAGCCCGATGATGGCGATTTCCGGTCCCAGCGTCCCGCGGCGGTAAAGAACCCCTCCTGAAGAAACCTGATTCCGGACCGGCATCCTCGGTTTCCCGGTCTTTCCCTTCTCGCTCTCGGCTTCGGACTTCGGACGCTGGACCACAGCTCCATCTCCTGACGAGGAGGTTCAATTAAAAATGAACACTCGCGAGCTGCCTGGGAAAACTCAGCCAGTGACGGCGCCCTCGGAAGCCGAGGAGACGAGGCGGGCATACTTCGCCATCACCCCCCTCGTAAACAGTAACTTAGGTGGTTTCCACTTTGCCAGCCGTCGCTTGATCTCGGCGGCAGAGAGCTCTACATCGAGGTGACGCCGCTTGACATCGATAACGATGACGTCGCCATTCTTGATCGCCGCGATCGGGCCCTTGACCGCGGCCTCGGGGGCCACGTGCCCCACCATGAAGCCGTACGTCGCACCTGAGAACCGGCCGTCGGTCATCAGGGCCACTGATTCGCTAAGACCCGCACCGACGATCGCACCAGTCACCCCGAGCATCTCTCGCATCCCCGGCCCCCCCCTCGGTCCTTCATAGCGGATCACGACGACGTCGCCCCGTTTGATGCGGCCCTCTTTGACTGCCTTAAAGGCATCTTCCTCGCGCTCAAAGACCTTCGCCGGGCCCCGGTGGACCATCCGCTCGTGCCCTGCGAGCTTGATAATACACCCGTCCGGTGCGAGATTTCCTTTGAGGACAGCCATACCGCCGGTTGGCTTCAACGGATAATCGTGAGGGCGAATGACCTCTTGACCCGGACTTTCCCGGGCTGCACGCGCTTCTTCGCCGATGGTGCGTCCGGATACCGTCATCGCATCTGTGTGGAGGAGCCCGGCATCCATCAGACGCCGGGCCACCAGCGCCATCCCGCCAGCCTGGTACATCTCGGGGGCAGTGAATCGCCCCCAGGGTTTGAGGTCAGCGAGTACCGGGGTTTTGCGTGAGATCTTGTCAAAATCATCGATGGAGAGGCGAACGCCCGCCTCCCGGGCCAACGCTAGCAGGTGTAACACTGCATTAGTGGAACCGCCGGTGGCCATGACGCCCGCAATGGCATTCTCCATCGCCTTCCTCGTGATCACTTGCCTCGGGGTAATGTCCCTCCGAAGTAGATCCATCACCAGCCTGCCGCACTCAAAAGCAACCTCTTCCTTTTGGAGATCCATAGCGGGGACATCGCCGAAGCCCATCGGACAGATGCCGAGCATCTCGAAGGCGGTGGCCATCGTGTTCGCGGTAAATTGCCCACCGCAGGCCCCCGGACCGGGACAGGCGCAGTTCTCGATAGCGCGCAATTCTTCGGCTGAGATCCTCCCAGCATTGTAGGCACCGACCGCTTCAAACACGTCCTGAATGGTAAGGTGGCGGCCCTCATATTCGCCGTACATGATCGAGCCGCCATAGAGCATCAGACCCGGGACATTGATCCGCGCGAGGGCCATCACTGTGCCGGGGATCGTTTTATCGCAACCGGACAGGGCAACCACGGCATCGAAGAGATTGCCGCGGGAGACGAGCTCGATGGAGTCGGCAATCACCTCGCGGCTGATCAGGGACGTCTTCATCCCCTGGGTGCCCATGGTGATTCCGTCAGAGATGGAGACCGTGTTGAACTCTAGGGGCGTCCCGCCGGCCTCACGGATCCCTTCTTTCACTTTCTCCCCAAGATGACGGAGGTGATAGTTGCAGGGCCCAATCTCGATCCACGTGTTGGCCACGCCGACCAGCGGCCGCTCCAGATCTTTGTCCTTCAACCCGATCGCCTTGAACATCGCCCGCGCTGGCGCCCGATCAGGCCCCTCGGTGATGACACGGCTCTGATATTTCGGCTGTAAGGCCATGACACACTCCTCTCCGGTTTCCTTGCTGTGGCTCACTAAAGAGATGATCGATGAAACGGAAAGATCGCGCAAGCGGCGGTAGTATAGCCGATCGCGGGAAACTGGTAAAGCATGGGAAGCCGTCAGCAATACGCCATTTCTCACCTATCAACGATCAGCCTTAGGAGTTCCGGACTGACTGTTGACGGCCGACTGCTGATCGCCCCTTGCCGACCACCTTGAGGGGTGGGATCATGGCCCAGTCAAAGTGGTGGCAGCGACCGGGGCCTAATCGCGCTACATGTTGACGGCATTTCTCAATTTGCTCAAGGAACTTTTTGAGATCCACACCACAGTATCGGGGGGCATGGGGCTCAACTCTGGGCAACCCGTTCCGGAACATGCTCATGGCGCCGCGGTAATTGTTCCGCTGGATCTGATAAAACGCGACGCCCAGTTGTATAAGTCCCTGTAGGAAGGGACGCTCGGGGCCCCGCCATTCCATCCATACTTCCTCCAAAAGCTCATGGAACTCGAAGAAGAGGTGATGCTGCCACAAGAGCGCTGCTTGCTGGAGAACACCGGGAAGGCCCTCAGGATAGGACCGGCGGTGCATCTCCTTCAGAAATCTCCAATAGGTAGATGCCTTTTCGCAGATGACGGAAAGCTCCTTCCGGTATTCCGGGACAATCGTGACTTCACGTACCTCATCTGAACGGAGGAGGCTCGAGTCGGCGACCAGCTTTCGCCCCCAGGTTTCACCCGGTGCTCGACACCAACGGGTCTGCTGATGATGGCGCCGGACGAAATGCGCCCATCGGGAAAAGGCAACGGTCGGAGGATCACACCCTTGTACCAGCTGGCAGTACGCCTGAAGCCAGAAGAGCAGGATCGACCGTTCCGGGTGCTGGATCGCCTCCATCAAGAGATCCGCCACCTTATCCCGAAGTTCTGATCGCATCAACCCAGCTCCAAAAGCTCCAGGAGCCGGTCCATTCTGAGCGAATTCTCCACGAGGGAGAGATCTAAAGTCGGGCCTGGGAGATGGGGAATACAACCGAGGAGGGGAGTGGTGAGCCGCTTGGCGAGCGCCTGGAGGTTTGCTTCCTCCGAAGGACTCGGCGGACCCGTTGGACTATTCAGAACAACTCCGAGGATGGGAAGCTTCAGGTGCCCGGCCCAGCGCGACGTGAGTAATGTGTGATTGATGGTCCCGAGGGAGGCCCGCGCCACCAGGAGTGTTGGGATCTGCAGCTTTTGGATGAGGTGGGTGTAATCGTCCGTATCGGTGAGCGGGACAAGCAGGCCCCCCGCCCCCTCGACCAGGGTCAGTTGGTGGTGCCTGGCCAGACGATGGAACCGATCAACGATCCAGTCGAGGTCGATGGCGATCCCTGCCGCGTCCGCCGCAACCGATGGTGCGGCTAGCATCTCTAAGGGATACGGACAAATCTCGTCCAGTGGATCAACGCTTTCTGCCTTATCCCTGAGATAAAGCGCATCCTCAGGGTGAAGCTGCCCATCCCGCCTGATGCAGCCGGTCTCGGCCGGCTTCATCACGCCCACATCAATCCCACGGGCTCGAAGCAGGGTTGCCAAGGCCCCTGCGACGAAGGTCTTTCCTACGCCCGTGTCTGTGCCGGTGATGAAAAGGCCCTTGGCCATGATCCCGTTCCGTAGCAGTCAGCCGTCAGCGGTCAGCAAACGGCACGAACTCTTCTTTTTGCTCTTCAATCTTTCGCTTGGCCGAAAATGGCCTCTCGATAGGCGGCCCGCAAGGCATCCGCCCACTCAAAGGTGGTGCGCCCTGTGAAAAGGCCGGCAATCTCCTTGACCGGCAGAACCTCCACGACCGCATTGGAGAGCAATACCTCCTCTGCCTTCTCAAGATCCGCGGTCGTGACGGGCCGTTCCTCTGCCGCCAGACCGCTGTGCTCGGCACTTCCCAGGAGGTGCCGGCGCACGATCCCTGGCAGAAGACCCGCGGACACCGGGGGTGTAATCAGGCAGTGCCCCCGGACCAGGAAGAGGTTTGCGGTCGTCGTCTCGGTGGCCTCGCCGCGCTCATTGAAAAACAAGGCATCGTAAAACCCCTGGCGTCCCGCCCACTGGCGAGCATAACTGTTCTCAAAATAATTGGTCGTCTTGAAGACCAGCAGGGGAGAGGTGGAGAAGCGCGAGAAGGGAGCAGATACGAGGCGTACGCCTCCCTGATAGCTAGGGTCCGTCAGCTTCACGGGAGAGGACTGGGTGACAAACTTGGTTTCTTCAGGGCCCTCCGCTCCCCAGACCTCCAAGGTGATCCGGAGCCGAGCGTCAGCCTCATTCGGAATCCCCTTGAGTTCCCCATCGACAGCCTCTGCAAAGTCCGTCGATGAAAAAGGAAACCCAAAAAATTCTGCCCCGAGTGCCATCCGTCGAGAGTGGGCCTCAAGGAGAGGGACCTTGCGGCCTGCATACACCCGGAGCGTCTCAAAGAGCCCCTCGCCGTACAGCAACGTACGATTGATCCGCCCCAGTTGGTTCATGGTTCACGGCTCATGGTAGCATGAAGTCCAAGGTCCAACGTCCAAAGTCGTAGGTCAGTTGCAGGCCACCGATCTTAGCGCGTAGCACTTCGACGCTGAACATTGGACTTTGGACATCGGACGTTATCACTCGGTCGTCGGTCATCGGCTTCCATGGCCCTCGGTCACCGTCTTAATGGCGAGATAGGCCGCATCGAGGAGTAAGTTGATTTCATCCTCGGTGACGGATAGCGGAGGCATCAAGACGATGACGTCCCCAAGGGGGCGGATGATAACGCCATGCTCCCTGGCCTCCCTAATCACCTGGTGCCCCATTCTCTTCGCGACGGCGTACGGCCGCCGCGACGGCACGTCGTCGAACAGCTCAATCCCAACCATGAATCCCACCTGGCGAATCTCTCCCACATGCCGCAAGGACCGGAGTCTTCTTAACCCCGCTTCCAGAAATGCAATCTTGGGCTGGAGCCGCTCAAGGACCCGTTCCTTCTCGAATATCTCCAGGCTGGCCAGGGCGGCAGCGCAGCCTAAGGGATTCCCCGTGTACGTATGGCCGTGGAAGAAGGTTCTCTTTTGGTCCACCGGACCCAAAAACGCGTCAAAGATCTCCGGCGTGGTGAGCGTGGCAGCCAAGGGGAGGTACCCACCAGTCAGCCCCTTGGCGACAGCGAGCAGGTCTGGCAAGACTTCCTCATGCTCACAGGCAAACATCTTTCCGGTCCGACCGAATCCGGTGGCCACTTCATCGGCGATGAAGAGAACTTCGTTGGACCGACACAGCTCCCAGACCCCTCGCATAAAGCCCGAAGGATAGGGCAGGATCCCTGCTGCCCCCTGGATCAATGGTTCCATGATGAGGCCCGCCACCTCGTGATGGTGGATCTTAATCATCCGCTGCACTTCTTCCAGGGCTGCCTCCTTTTCTGCCAAGACGTAAGGGGCAGGCAAGGGGGTGGCTTCAAAAAGCAGGGGCTTATACAGGGAGTGAAAGAGATCGATGCCCCCCACACTCACGGCACCCAGGGTATCCCCATGATAGGCTCCCGTGAAGTATAGGAACTTGGTCTTTTGACGAAACCGGTCAGAACTCTTCTGTTGCCAGTACTGAAATGCCATCTTCAGGGCGATCTCCACGGCGGTCGCCCCATCGTCCGAGTAGAAGACTTTGGCGAGGCCGGGAGGAGCGATCTGCACCAGCCGCTCCGCCAGCAAAATGGCTGCCGGGTGAGAGAGACCCAAGAGCGTCGAATGGGCAATCCGTTGCAGCTGCGCGATGATGGCCCCGTCGATCTCTCGCCGGCCATGGCCATGAACATTGCACCAGAGCGAAGAGACGCCGTCGAGGTACCGTTTCCCATCGATGTCGATGAGGAAGTTGCCCTCCCCCCGCTCGATGATCAGGGGCTCGTCCGCAAACCACTCCTGCATCTGTGTAAAGGGGTGCCAGAGATATTGGTGATCCTTTTTCTGCAAGCCCTTTTTCGAGATCACGGACAACTCCTGCAAGGGGAACGCAGAAATTTCTTGAAGGTACTGGTACAATAGCGGGGACACCCGTCAGCGTCAAGGGAGGTCACCAAGAGGCATCCTGGGTCTTCTGCGAACCGCCGATGGCTCCCTATAAGGGGAGGAAAATGGCTCCAGAGGAAGGGAAAAACGGGGGCAACGATGATAAAAATCATCAAGTCCGAGGAACGACATCACACAGATATGGGATGGTTGTCGACCTATTGGCATTTCTCCTTCTCGGATTACTACGACGCCGCCAACATGAATTGGAGTGTGCTCCGCGTCTTTAACGATGACGTGGTCCGACCCGGCCAGGGATTCGGAGCCCATACGCACCGTGACATGGAGATTGTCACCTACGTCATCGCAGGGGAGCTAGAACACCGGGACAATCAGGGAAGCATTGGAATTGTCCATCCTGGTGAGGTGCAGGTGATGTCGGCAGGCACGGGGATCGCCCATTCCGAGTACAATCACTCTAATGAGCACCCGGTCCACTTCATTCAACTCTGGATCATTCCCCGAACGAAGGGATTAGATCCCCGGTGGGAACAGCGCAAATCCACACTGGAGGACCGAAGTGGGAGGCTTCTGCCCGTTGTTTCTGCCGGCGACATCCCGGGGACGCTCACCATAGACCAAAATGCCACAATCTACGTATCCCACCTGAGGGATGGGCAAGAAGTGACCCATAAGAGCAGGTTAGGACGCAAGGCCTATCTCTTTGTCATCGCTGGCAGTCTCGTCATTAACGGAATTGCGACTGCCGCAGGCGACCAGGCACGGATCGCTGACGAGCCGGAACTCTCGGTCCGAGCGAAGGGGGAGGTAGAACTTATTTTCTTGGATCTGCCGTAAGGACCTCCCGGGTGGCGCTCCTGTTGCGGCGGCGCGGTATTGCTAGAGTCCGCCCGTTGAAAGGCGGCTTTGATGGCTGGCGCTATCGGGGATTTCCCCTCGAATCCCGCCGTCCGGCAGCGGCGTCCACCGAGACCACGGCTGGCATCTCGTAGCATTGCCGCTCGAGGTGTGATTCTCATCTCATCCGAAGGAGGTCCGTATGCGCGTTGCGATCTTCGGGACCGGCGGCGTGGGCGGCTATTTCGGGGGGCGGTTGGCAGAGGCGGGAGAGGAGGTCGTCTTCATTGCCCGTGGGGAGCATCTGCAGGCTCTTCGCACCCGCGGCTTGCGGGTCAAGAGCTTGAAGGGCGACTTCGTCGTGCAGCCGGTCCAGGCGACCGACGACCCGGGCCAGATCGGCGTGGTGGATGCCGTCCTGGTGGGGGTAAAGGCCTGGCAGGTATCCGAGGCTGCGCAGGCCATCCGCCCGATGGTCGGCCCAGCCAGCTTTGTCGTCCCGCTCCAGAACGGGGTCGAGGCACCGGGACAACTCGCAGCGGTCCTCGGGACCCGGTATGTCCTTGGGGGACTCTGCAGTATCATCAGCTTCATCGCCGGGTCCGCGCACATCCACCATACCGGGGCCGAGCCGTTCATTGCCTTCGGCGAGCTGGATAACCGTCCAAGCGAGCGCGCCGAGCGACTGCGCCAGGCTTTTGCACGGGCAAATGTGAAAGTCGAGATCCCGCCGGACATCCAAGTCGCGATGTGGGAGAAGTTCCTCTTTATCGCTTCATGGGGCGGAGTGGGAGCGGTGACGAGGGCCCCGGTCGGCGTGGTGCGTCGCCTTCCTGAGATCCGCGAGATGATGGAAGAGGCCATGCGCGAAATTCTTCGCGGTGGACAGGCGCGGCAAATCGCCCTTTCCGAGGAGTCATTGCGCAAGGCGATCGCCTTCATCGACAACCTGCAGCCTGCTGCTACCGCGTCAATGCAGCGGGACATCATGGAGGGACGCCCTTCGGAGCTTGAGTCGCAGAATGGCGCAGTGGTGCGTCTCGGTCGGGAGACCGGAGTACCCACGCCAGTGCATGCCTTCATCTATCGGAGTCTGCTCCCGTCGGAGTTGCGGGCGCGAGGCGAGCTGCAGGATTAGTTGCGAGCCATCCGGGGAATGATCAGATCAGAGGAGGGCAACTTCGCGGAAGCTCTTCTCGATCGCCCCCAGGGCCTGATCGAGATCGGCTCGGGTGTGCTCCGCGGTGACGGTGAAGCGGAGCCGGCAGGTCCCCGGAGGGACGGTGGGGGGACGGATCCCCTGACAGAAGATCCCAAGCTCGAGGAGTCGCTCGCACAATTCCATGGTTCGCTGCCTCTCGTACGTCATGACAGGCAAGATGTGGGTCACACTCGGTTCCGCCGAGAGGCCTAGGCGGTAGAGACCTTCTCGGAAATGGCGGACGTTTGCCCAGAGTTGCTGCCGATGACCCGGCTCTTGCTGCAAGACTTCCAGGGCAGCAATCGCGGCAGCCAAGGCTGAAGGAGCCAGCGCGCAGGTAAAGATGAAGCTCCGGGATCGATTGATAAGGTATTCCCGCAGATCCCGGCTGCCCACAACGTAGGCTCCAAAGCTCCCTAAAGCCTTCCCCAGGGTCCCGATCTCGATGTCTACCGCGTCAGAACCCTTCAGGCCGAAGTGTTCCAACGTTCCGCCTCCGTCCTCACCCAGGACTCCGGTCCCGTGCGCATCGTCCAGCATGAGCAAGGCATCGTAGCTCTTGGCGAGCTTTGTCAGATCCGGAAGTGGTGCGAGATCCCCCTCCATGCTGTAGACCCCATCCACCACGATAAGCTTCCGGCGGAAGCCTTTGTCCGACTTCAGCAGATCCTTGAGGGCGTCGAGATCGTTATGGGGAAAGATCTTCACCGCCGCCCGACTCAAACGGCAACCGTCAATGATGCTCGCGTGGCTTAGGGCATCGGTATAAACGACATCTCCCTCTTTCACCAGTGCCGAGATCACACCCAAGTTGGCCATGTAGCCGGTACTATAGACCAGCGCCGCTCCGCGGCCCTTAAAGGCAGCCAGCCGCTCCTCGAGCATGCGATAGAGTTCATTATTGCCCGCGATGAGCCGAGAGGCCGCCGAGCAGACTCCGAGGCGGTCTGTAGCCTCAATGGCGGCGGTCTTGAGACGTGGGTGGTTGGCAAGGCCGAGGTAGTTGCTGCTACACAGCACAATCACCTCGCGGCCATCCACCTGCATCCGGGGCCCGGTCGCCCCCTCCATCCCCCGAAGCCAGCGGTACGAGTCCTTGCGCTTGAGGCGCTCAATTTCTCGGCCAAAAAAATCGGTCATGGGCGATGTTTCTCCATGCAGCCATGCCCTCGGATTTTCTCACTGAATAGAGCAAACTCCGTATATCACATCCAACCCTATGCGACAACGCTCCCCGCCTGCCTTACCGCCTCATGAAGGGAGAATTTCACTCCGGGTCATTGCTTGCTCGGAGTTAGTAAAAACCTCATTTAGTCATATTTTAGAATTATTTGTAATTATTTATGATTTTACTTGACTTTATTATCAAATAACATTATTGATGGGATGACCGAGGAGGCGGAAATGGACCAGCTGATGAACACCAAAGAGGTTGCGGAGTATCTCGGGATCCACGAGAAAAAGGTCTACTATCTGGCTAAGGGGCGAAAGATCCCATGCACCCGGGTGACCGGCAAATGGATCTTTCCCAGGAACCTCATAGACCAGTGGATCGAGGAGAGCGCCAGGGGACTTGGAAGAAGGCAAAGGCAGGACGAAAGGTCTTTTCTTTTGGCCGCCGGCAGTGACGACCCGAGTCTCGGCATCCTCCGGGAACTCTATACAGGCCGCCTGACCGCTACTTCTCTATTCCTCGCCACCACCGGGAGTACAGAGGGTATTATGGCAATCCGGGACGGAGTGGCCGACGTCGCCTTGGCCCATTTGCTCGACCCGTTGACCGGTGAGTACAATCTGCCATACCTCCCCGAGCTTCTTCCCTCCGGAGCGGTCGCTGTCCTACTGTTTTACCGCGAACTAGGCCTGGTCGTGAGGCCGGGAAACCCGCTGGGTATTCGGGCTGTGGCCGACCTCGCCCGACCCGGCCTCCGGATCATCAATCGGCAGCAAGGGTCAGGGACACGCCTCTATCTCGATCAGGAGCTTGCACGGCTCGGGATCAATCCTCACCAGATCAATGGATACCAGACTCATGTCACGACCCACCTGGAGGTTGGCCTGAAGGTTCTTCAAAGGGAGACCGATGTCGGGGTCGCAACACAAACGGCCGCTCGGCTCCTCGGCCTCGACTATAGCCCTCTCATTCGTGAACGTTTCGACATTCTGATCGCCAAAGAGCGCTTCTTCTCCCGGGGTGTCCAGGCCCTCCTGGATGTTGTGGGTTCGCGAGAGTTCCGAACCCAGGTCGAAGCCCTCGGGGGATATGAAACCTCTGAATCCGGTCGGATCCTCGTGTCGGATCTCGCCTTGCAAAAGGATGCCCCGTGACACGAACCCGGGCCCTGGCTTTTTCCGGACTCCTCATCGGCGTTCTACTACTCCTAGCCGTCGTGGAGGCGTCGGCGGCCGAAAAGCGACTCCGTCTCTCAACCACCACCAGCACGGAAAATTCTGGCCTCCTTGCTGCGCTGATTCCACCCTTTGAGGCTCGATTTGGGCTCCAAGTGGATGTGATTCCCGTGGGGACGGGCAAGGCCTTGAAGTTGGCCGAGGGGGGGGACGTGGATGTCACCTTAGTGCATGCTCCCGAACTCGAGGAACAGTTTGTGAAGCAGGGCTTTGGGGTGAATCGCCGTTACGTCATGTATAACGACTTTGTCATCGTCGGCCCTCCGCATGATCCGGCCGGGATCAAGAACGCACCAGATGCCAAGAGCGCCTTCCAGAGGATTGCCCAGACCAAGGATCTGTTCATCTCGCGCGGCGACCGGTCCGGGACACACATCAAGGAGCTCAACCTTTGGGGAAAAACAGGTTTCAGCCCGTCACTCCCGTGGTACTTGGAGTCAGGGCGCGGAATGGGCGCGGTGCTTATCATCGCGGACCAGAAGCGGGCTTACACCCTTACCGACCGCGGAACCTTTCTGTCCTTTCGCCAGAAGCTCGACCTCGCGGTTCTCGTAGAGGGGGATCCTGCTCTGTTCAATCCCTATCACGTAATCGCAACAAACCCGGAAAGGCACCCGCACGTCAACTACCTCGATGCCATGCTCCTCATCGGCTGGCTGACTTCTCCCGAGGGTCAGAAAGTTATCGCAATATTCGGCACGGAGAAATTCGGCCGACCGCTCTTTACTCCCGCGGCGATTCCGCATAGGTGAAACAGCCATGGATTATCTCTGGGAAGGTCTGGTGCAAGCGGGTATCCTCATTACCACCTTCAACCCCGAGGTCTACCAAATCACCTGGCTTACGTTGCAGGTCTCCCTGGGGGCAACCCTCCTGGCTTCAGCGGCTGGGATACCTTTGGCGGTGCTGCTCACGGAGGGAGCTTTCCCAGGCAAGGAGAGCGTGATCACCCTTGTCAACACCCTGATGGCCCTGCCCACCGTGGTGGTCGGCCTCTCGGTGTTTGCCTTCTTGTCCCGCCAAGGCCCGCTGGGGCGACTAGACCTGCTATTCACCCCGACCGCCATTGTTATCGGAGAGTTTATCCTCGCCACCCCCATTGTGGTGGCCCTGACCATCGCCGCCCTCAGAGGCGTGGATCCGAGAGTCCGAGAGACGGCACTCACATTGGGCGCATCCCGCTCAGGAGCCGCTCGCAGGGTCGTCCTAGAGACCCGGTACGCGGTTGTAGCTGCGATCTTGGCAGGTTTCGCCCGCGTAGTCGCAGAAGTGGGATCGGCTCTCATTGTCGGAGGAAACATCCGTGGCTACTCGCGAACATTGGCCACCGCGATTGCTCTGGAGACAGGCAAGGGAGAATTTGCCTTTGCCATCGCCCTCGGCTTGATTCTTATTCTGCTCTCCCTCATGACCAACATCAGCCTCCGAGTGCTCGTCCCGAAAGCTTAGGAGACACGGATGCCCTTCGTGCTTCAGGACGTGGACGTCAAGTTTGGGGACCGAAACGTTCTAGCGATCGAGAGCCTCGCCATCAGGCCTGGTTCGATCACTGTCGTGATGGGTCCGAACGGGGCGGGCAAGACGACGCTCCTCAAGGTGCTCGCGGGACTGACAAACCCCGCGCACGGGAGTTTGGCCTACGGGGGTGCGCAGATCACGCCCGAGAATGTCGCGCTGCTTCGTCATAAGGTCTGCCTCCTTCATCAGACCCCGCTGCTCTTTGATACGACAGTTTTCGAGAACGTCGCCTTCGGCCTCAAGGCGCGCCGTGTCCCCAAGGCGGACATCCTGCAAGCGGTGATGCAGGCTTTAGCGGTCGTGGGCTGCCTTGATCTCATGAAGCGGAGGGCTCGAGAGCTCTCTGGCGGAGAGCTAAAGCGCGTGGCCATTGCCAGGGCGTTGGCCTTAAATCCGGAGGTTCTCCTCCTCGATGAACCCCTGGCTAATGTGGACCAGATGACCACCAAAGCCTTGGAAGAGGTATTCGGTGAAATCGAGAAAGGGGGGGGGACTTTGATCTTCAGCACGCACGACCCTCGCCTGGCCCACCGACTGGCCCACGAGATAGTAGTCCTGACAGACGGCCGCCTGTCCCCGTCCCCCTATGAAAACCTCTTCGCCGGCCGGCCTCTAACCGAGGGGGAAACCTCATGGTTTGATACCGGCAGGGTGCGCATCGCCGTCCCCCCGGCACTGTCCAACACCGGGCACATCTCTATCGGCTCCGATGAGATTCTCCTGTCACGAGAGCCACTGCAATCCAGCGCCCGCAATGTCTTTCAAGGACGCCTGACACGGATCGAAGAGCGCACGAAAGGGGTGCTCGACGTCGCGGTGGTGGCCGGGGAGTCATTCACTGTCCGTCTGACCCACCAGTCCCTCCAGGAGCTTGGGCTCACCGTCGGTGACCCGGTCTACATCACCTTCAAAAGCACCTCCGTCAAGCCCCTCTAGCCGGATGCCTCGCGACCAGCACGCATCGGTTCCTTGACTCACTTCCAAAAGGAACTGATTTCGACGCATTTCGTTTCGAGCACACCTATCGATCGACCGAAATCCTGAGGAGGGATTCACAAGACCGCGGCCTCGACGACCGCTATGAAGTTGATCATCGAATGCATCACAACGGCTGGATAAATTGACGCTGTTTTTAGCCGTGCGGTTCCCAGTAATAAGCCAATTGCCGAAGCCGTCGCCATCCCATAGGCGTCATACTGAAAATGGATGATGCCGAAAATGATGGAAGTTATGATCACAGCGCCAACTGGCCCTACCCGAGAATGCTGCAGTCCTTGGAACAAGAATCCACGGAAAAATACCTCTTCGAAGGCAGGAGCCGCTACAACGAGGGCAATCCACAGCAGCGGCAGAAAGGAAGCCGTCTCATAGGCCCGAGCCACAAAGTCCGGAACGATCTCGCGTCCCATCAGCACAGTGAGAACCTCAGAGAAAGCTGCGAGCAAAAGCGCAAATCCCAGCCACTTGAGAAGAACCGCTCGTTCTATCCTTCTCAGGGCTAGATACTCTCGAACGGACCAGCCTCTTTTCATCCGTACGAACAATATTGTTAGGGCGATACAGACGGGCGAGGAGACGCATGTGGCAACAGCCAGGAAGAAACCGTTCGATCGGAGGTCCGAAACAATTGCTGCGACAGCCAGATCGGGGTTGCTGGA